>Ga0213858_10000360_pt1 | contig 21818 bp, 27 predicted proteins | sample PICome_FD_160122 | JGI IMG/M metagenome (GOLD analysis project Ga0213858, IMG submission 160122) | Coastal seawater microbial communities near Pivers Island, North Carolina, United States - PICO245 | ecosystem: Environmental > Aquatic > Marine > Coastal | place: USA: North Carolina | collected... | reverse complement strand
CCGAGTTAACAGTACGAGAAACTTCATCAAGAGATCCATCTTGGAGACACTTAAGATGCCAGCGAGTCATCTGAATCACTCCATCTTCAGTTGCACCAGTGAGAAAATGGTGACCGAATGGATCTTTTAGAATACTAGTATATAAACCAAATCTAGTTTTCTTGACAAAGAATGCATCGTCAATCCAGACTTGATCTTCAAGAATATTCTTTTCGATAGTAGGATTGGGACCTAGAGATGTCCAGATGGTAGTTTTTTTCTTTGTCTCACTTGCAATCATAATTGGAAACCAGCAAAAGTATCTTTCTTGACATCTTGTTTGATGCCACCAACAATATAAGACTCTACCTCAGTCTCTTGAGGTGCTACCTGCAGACCCTTGGAAGAGATCCAGTGCTGGGTCCAGGGCAGCGGGTTGTTTCTAGCAGCAATATCATAGATAGGATCAAGACCAAGCGACTTCATACGACGATTAGCAATCCACTCAACATACTGAGACAGAAGTTTCTCGTTCAGACCAATCATGGACCCATCTTTGAACAGATACTCTGCCCACTGCTTCTCTTGATTGACTGCCTCTTTGAAGGTGTCAATCAACCATTGCTTTTCTTCTTGAGCAATTTGCTGCATGTCTGGGTCATCTCCTTCCATCCAGTTTTTGAGGATGTTTTGAGTAATGACAAGATGGATATTTTCGTCTCTTGCGATGAGAGAGATAATTTTAGCGGATCCTTCCATAAGTTTGAGTTCGCCAAACGCAAACGAGCAAGCAAACGAAACATAGAACCTAATTCCTTCTAGGATGTTGACATTTGCTACTGCTCTGTAGAGTTTCCTCTTCAGTTCGTAGCGAGTATCCATAGCATAATCAACATGCTCTTGAGCATATTTCCAGTCCGAAGAGTTATCATACTGGTGAGCAGCATTGATAAAGTCGTCATATGCCTGCGTGATGGATTGAGCACGCTCTAGGATACGCTCATCGGTAATGATGTGATCAAACACATCAGAGGGGTCAGCATAGACATTCTTGATGATGTATGTGTAGGACTTGCTATGGATCATCTCCATAAATTGCCAGGCATTCATACATGCCTCAAGTTCAGGGATAGAACAGTATGGACTGAATGCCATACCAGGACCACGACCCTGAATAGAGTCTAGCATAATTTGATACTTAAGATTGGAAGTGTAAATATGCTTTTGTTCTGGGCGTAGAGTCTGATAATCTGCCCTATCTTTTTGAAGGGAGACCTCCTCAGGTCTCCAGAAGTAACCTAATTGTTGTGTAGTAAGACGATCAAAGACTGGATATCTATATGAATCATACCTCTGAACACTAAGCGGGGCACCGAAGAACATCGGTTGCTTTTTGGGGTCAGGTGCCGATGTATTAAACACGGTCATTCCCTGAACATTTGTTTTGGGCATGGGGTCTGCGTTAGTTCTAAATTGCACAGGCGTCGCACTCCTCTTGTTTGCTTAAACTTTCTAGTAAATTATTCAGATTAGGTTTTTCTTCTTCTACTCCATCGTCTTTATTGTCGTAGGTGTTCTGATAATATGAGGTCTTCCAACCGTACTTATATGTAGTCAGAAGATCATTTGCCATGACCGAAACAGGGACTTCATTATCAGGATAGTTCTCAGGATTGTAACTCCAGTTACCAGAAATTGCCTGGTCAAAGAACTTCTGCATCACCGCAACGATTTTAATGTATCCATCATTCGACGGCATGTCCCAGAGAAGAGTGTAGTGACTCTTGTGAGTATTGTATTGAGGGACAATCTGTTTAAGCGGTCCCTTTTTGCTTTTCTTAACGGACAGATATCCTCTAGGTGGCTCGATTCCATTTGTTGCGTTTGACACAACGGAACTGCTCTCTGATGGCATCTGAGCAGACAGTGTTGAGTTCCGTAGACCGTGGGTGGCGATAGACTCTCTAAGACTTTCCCAATCATATCTCAGCGTGTGGGGTACAATTCCGTCAACATCTTTCTTGTATGTATCGATGGGGAGAATACCAGCAGAATACTTTGTACGATCAAAGTAACCACATGGTCCTTGCTCTTTGGCGAGTTCATTAGATGCCTTCAGCAGGTAATACTGGAACGCTTCCGTAAGGTCATGTACGAGGTTCCATGCTTGAGGATCATCGTAACCTACCTTATGCTTTGCAAGGTAGTGTGCCAGACCAATATATCCGATGCCTAGGGAACGACGGTTCTTTGTTCCAACCTCTGCTGCATTTACAGGGTATCCTTGGAAGTCAATCAAGGCGTCTAGACCACGCACAGAGAGGTCACAGAGTTCCTCCAACTCATCCAAGTTACGAAGCTTGCCTACATTGATTGCAGACAGAATACAGAGGGCAATCTCACCCTCTCCGTCGATATGCTGGAGTGGTTTGGTAGGCAGAGTAATCTCTTGACAGAGGTTGCTCATCTCAACCTTATCTTTGAAAGATGAGTGTGAGTTGCAGTGGTCAAGATTCATGATATAAATCCGACCAGTCTCTGCTCTCTCCTTCAGAAGGTCGAGAACCAGTTCTTGAGCCGAGACAGTTGTCCTTGGAATTGTTCTATCCGATTCATAACGCTGATAGAGATCATCAAACTCATCAGTGCCAAAAGCATCATACAAACCTGGGACATCGTGAGGTGAGAATAAGGTGATGGTTCCATTCTGGATAAACCGTTCGTAGAACAGTTTGGTAATTTGAATAGAGTAATCTAATTTACGAACACGATTGTCTTCAGTGCCTTTGTTATTCTTCAGAACTAAGATGTCTTGGATCTCTTTGTGCCAGATAGGAAAGTGAACTGTAGCAGAACCACCTCTGATGCCGTTCTGTGTACAGCATCTGACAGTTGCTTCAAACTTTTTAAGGAAGGGGACAACACCTGTGTGTTGTACCTCTCCGCCTCTGATTTTGCTGTTGATGCCACGAATTCTGCCTGCGTTAATGCCGATACCAGCCCTTTGTGCGACATACCTACCAATAGCCATATCGCTGCTAAAGATACTATCGAGGGAGTCATCAACATCAACGAGAACACAAGATGCAAATTGACGCAATGGTGTCCGCACTCCTCCCATGATGGGGGTCGGAATGTTGACTTTGTGCTTGCTGATTGCGTCGTAGTATCTGTGGACATAATCGAGCCTAGTCTCTTTGGGATATTCCGCAAAAATCGTGGCAGCAATCATCAGGTACATAAACTGAGGTGTTTCATACACCTCGCCGCTGCTACGATCCTGTACAAGATATTTATCGGCAACCTGGCGAAGGCCAGCATATGTAAACAAATAGTCCCGACTATGATCAATGTAAGCATCAAGAGTTTGCCACTCTTCGTCAGAGTATTTTGCTACGATCTCTTTGTCATACACATTCAGGTCAATACATTTATGCACATGCTCCACCAGAGATGGGCACTCATGCATACGACCCCACAGTTGCTTCCTCAGAGAGAACAGAAGCAGTCTAGCAGCAACGAATTGATAGTTTGGGTTATCTAGATCGATCAGGTCAGAAGCAGACCGAATCAGGATCTCCTGAATCTCTGCGGTAGTGATACCATCATAGAATTGAATACCAGAATTGATCTCAATCTGTGAGGCAGATACACCAGCGAGGTCCTTACATGCCTCGTCTACCATCTTGTGCATCTTATTGAGGTCCAGGGACTCTAAAGACCCAGACCTCTTACGAACTTTAGTCCCGTTGGTCATACCTTCTTCCACTCTGTAAATTTGACTTTTGCTTCTAGACCTGAGTATGTATGTGATTCTACCACATTATTGACATCAATGCCAGACAATACCATATCATTTATGTCTTTTTCTTTGATGCCTTTTGGCCAGATGACGACTCTCTCGTTTCTTTCAATACATTTTCCAATTCTACCGACAATTTCTCTATTGCGGGGCTCATTATCATAAACAAAAACGAGATCGCTTCCCTCAAGACAACGAATGTCACCGTCAGCGCCACACAAAGCCACGCTATTGTTGAGGAGAGAGCTGTCAAAGGGTCCTTCGACCACATAGACTGGTAGTTTTTTATCGATTGTGTCAAATCCATAGATCTTTGGTGCTTTATCATCGAGCATGACAGTGATATATTTAACCTTGTTCGGTCCTATACATCTACCTTGGAACCCGATTAGGTTACGGTTGTAAAACAAAGGGATTACGATGCGAGACTCTTCACTAGCAGTGCTTGCAAAAGTTTCTTTATACGAATTAGCAAAGGTCTTAAACTTCTCCGCAAAATAGAACTTGCTGGCATCGAGTCCACGCTTTTCCAGATAGGTTCTACCAACTTCCACCTCGCTACATAGAGGGAGAATAATACTGGTCTTAAACGCAGGTTCAGTAAAAACGAATTCAGGTTCATTGACTGGGAAACTCTTTCCTGTAAATCCTTCTTTGAATTTTTCAATAGCATACTTCTTCTGAAGCGTGGTGTCAACCTTCTTCAGAAAATTGCTAAGCGACATCGAAGCACCACAGTTGTGGCACTTGAAGTTTGTATTACTCTTCATCTCATAGAGATACCCTCTCGCCTTGTTCTTGTAGCGTTGAGAGTCTCCACAGATGGGGCAGCGGAAATTGTAGAGTCCTGCTTTTACCCTTTTAAATTTCTGTAGTCTAGCGGATACGAGACCAATATACTTTGAATCAATAAGGTCCATCAACCAGACTGGTGCCTGGCACTATTGTACTCGCTGTTGTGATCGGTGTCAAGACCTTGATGATTGGTGGGACCACTTGTAACACTGCCACAAGTGTTGTAAGGACAGCAGTAACACCAATAACGAATCTTTGATTAGTATCTACCTTCTTCTGGATTCTGTCAATTCTTTCATGAATAATTATATGATTCTTTTCCGTGGTTTCTTTTAACTCATCAATCATTTTGATGATAAGTTGGTTCGATTTTTCTCCCTCATCCAAGCGGTTCTCGTGACGCTCTAAGATGACAGAAACTTTATTACTATTCTCAGAGATCGCACCTACAGCACGCTCTAACTTATCCAACATCTCCTTGGATAAGTCTTCGTAAATATCTAACTTAGATTCAAGTACCTTTAGTCTTGCTACTCCGAACATGGTCCAACCAGGGTTTGCGTGACCCATATCTTCCTATGGGTGTGGGTTTTCTTTTCTTTTTCAGGGGTTTATCATACCCCGCCACTGGTCCGCTTGAATCTGCGCTTCCACCAAAACCACCTGATGCACCGACTGCATTGCCAGCCATCATTTCCTGTACTATATCAACGATCTTTTTAAGACGGCGATCCATTAGACCTCTCTGAGTTGCTTCAGACAATACTCATCGTCAGTAATATTATTTAGCTCTGTGCGAGGAAAGTCAGGCACCCTGCCCAGATAAGTCAAAAAACTCTTGGTGCATGACCAGAGTTCTTTATCTAGTTTAAAAAATAATAGCGGCACACCAGCATCACCAAATACATTAAAAAGGACTATGAAGTGGTTCAGAATCAAATGAGTTCGTAACTCACCGCTATTCTTGTACCGCTTCAATAGCCTTTTTATGTACTTAATTCGTTTTAAATCGTCGTAGAAATCATCCTCAGTTACTGCCTGAGGATTTTCGTAGTTTTTAATAGCAAATAAGAGATAGTTACTATCATTCAATTCATAAAATTTCATTAATCACTAGATCATTCGTCAGTAGGATAGGCGATACCGTGAGCACCAGTTTGAATACCAGAGGCAGCAACAAGAACTTCGCTCTTGACTCTAAGGTTGCCGTGCATGTCCATATAGGTCATGACACCAACATAACCCTGGTGTGCTACATGGTAAGAACCAGAAGTGTCAGTAGAGATACCATATACAATGGCGTCTGCTTCGTCTCTTTCTTCTTGATATACACTGTCCTTGACGGTATACATCGGCAGTTCGCTGATACCGTAAGTGGTAGCAGAAATACTTACTGCGCTGAGACCTGCATCGGAATCGATAGTCAGTACTCTGTCGCTAGTGATGCCAGTGATAACAGCATCACCATAGTATGTACCTACGCCGCCTCGTGCTCCAACACGAATGACTTGACCGACGCTGTAGTCGGTGAAAGTGGTGCCAGTACCAGTTACAGTAAGGTTAGCAACGGTTACTGTTCCAGCTGTGTCAATATTGTCGTTAAGACCCCAGAGAGCCATGTTCTTACACCCGAACTACAGTTTTCATACAATTATTTATAACTCAAGCGTCCTCGCGCTTCTGGAGAGCATTCTTGACAACCTCAAGAAGCTGGTCGTCAACATCAGTCTTAGTCAAGGCAACTGCCTTGGTAAGAATGTGTAAACAAATTTCTACGAGTTTCTCACCGAGCTCCTCATCGTTGGGAAGCTTAGCAAGTGCAGCATCTACGATCTTAGATGCCAGGGGAAGGAGAAATGCCAACATGATTTTAAAAACTTACGCTTCAATATATAGGCTCAGTCAGATTCACCTGCTCTTGCTTTGTATGGATTAGACTGTTGTGCTTTTTTCTTCTGAGCAAGTCTATTTTTAATTTTGTCTACAGGAGTTACCCCCTTGTAACCTTTCTTGCCCTTCTCTTTCTTCTTCCCTTGAGGTTGAATTGCTTTACCTCTGGAAGACATCACACCACCAGTCTTACGCATTGTACGACTCACCTGATCAAAAGCAGACTTACCAGTTCTGGTTCCACCCTTCTCAGATGGGTTACCAGTCTTAAAGTCTTTGCCAGTCTCCTTAGCATAACGAGTACGCTCAAGGAGATCAGCAATTTCTTCCTTCACGGTTTTCTTTTCGGGAAGACCTTTATGCTTTGTAGAAGCAAAGTCCTTTACATCGGACTTGGACATGGAGGACGCAACTTTGGCAACCTCAGGCGAGGAACTTTCCCCTGTCTTCTGAGCTCTCCTAACAAGTCCCATAAACTTTTGCTGCGCCCTTGAGACTGCTTTTTCTTCGATGGTTTCTTGTCCATGATCTAACTCCTCCTTCTTGGATTTGTTACCCCAGTTAGCAGCACCAACTTTACGGCACTTTACCAGAGCACCCGATGCATATGCACTGGGCCATACGGAGTAGCGAGACTTCACCTTCTTGTAGCAAGCATCTTTCTCACCTGCTTTTTCATTTACTACTTCTTCAGTAGCAACATTCTTTGCCTTACCCTTTCTATTCGGGTTGGGATCTTCTTGATTCTTACGACGGAATGCTTTGTCCTCTTCTTTATCAGAGAGGTCTGCTTTCATTTTACTGGAACCACACTTGGGTTTAGTGGTTTGTCCAGGTTGCTTGGCGCAGGGTTTTCCTGCATATTTGCCGCCCAATTGAACCCAACCAGGCTTGCCATCAGAAGACTTACTCTTGCTAAACCAGTCATGCAAAGAAGAATCACCACTCTTGTTCCCTTCTTTGAGACCTTTAGCTTTCTTTTCAGCATCGATATCATGATCAGCACCAGTCTTCAAACGCTGCTTTAATGTAGAAGGACCATACTTGTCTTGCTTATGACGAGTCATTCTCTTCATACGATCAAGGGTCTCTCCACTTGCTCGCTGAACTTTTTTCTCCTGATCGATACCTTTTTTTACTGCCTTGGCAGCACTCTTTGCAGCATCAAGGACACCCTCAGCGATGTCGGGATTGATTACTACCTTATTCTTTACGCTCTTCTCTGTGATCTCAGTTTCTTTTTCGTCCGAGGTGGTTGCCTTCTCGGACTTATACAACTTTTTTTCGGATAGACCCTCAACCTTTTGACGAAGGGTAAGTTCCATCTCTTCTTTCTTTACGCGCTTTGCTTTATCAGCAGCAATAGCAGCACCAACTGCCTTACGACGCTTTCTCAGGTAGGAATCTGAGGAATCAGAATCACCATCATTATCAATATCAGCATCTTCTTGTCCAACGGGATCTAACTTCTCCGTGACAAAAACATTCGACATGCTATTAAGCATGATCGATTCGGCGCTATCTTCAATAAAATTTTTCATCGAACCTGAAAGCTCAACAGTCTCCTATCTTTTATTTATAAACGACTTAACCTTCTCAAGTGGAGTAAGTTTTTGAACATACTCTCTGTAAGAATCAGTTCCTACTTCTCTCTTATGTGCAGGCACTCCAGAAGGGATGCGAGAGACATACTCAGTCAAATCTCTAATCCAAGATTTGAACATGATACCTTCTTTTGTGACGGCAATAACATAGTTAGTACCTTTTCTCATCACTCTACCAACCAATCCAGTGACAAGGGACTCTACTAAAGAACCCATGCCAAAGAGATTGCCAGTTACATATTGCTCTCTCAAAGTTTTTTGATCATACTTAGGAGCAATCTGCCAGAGTTCAACACCCTCTGTGGCAGCAGCTGCACCCATTGATCTTTGAACTGTATTGAACAGTTCTCTTGCAACTACACCCTTTGCTGCTTTAGGAAGACCTTTCTTAAAGGTATCAAAATCACCATCTGCTGCTAAGGATCTAAGTTTAGAGGCAGACATACCTTCGACGCCTTCAGCATCGGGATCCCGTTCGCCTGCAGAGATGACATTAAGCGAATCAAACTGATAGAGTTGCCCGTTGTATTTGTTCGCCAGGTTCTCAAACTCCGACTTTCTGTCACCACCAACCACGATGTTGACACTGCTGAATCCTTCGGCATCTGCGCTCTTTAATGCATCAAAAATTGTACGAATAGACGGATCATATACGATAGAGTTAGCATGATCGGGGAACATCTTCTTCATGAAGAGAACCTTAGTCTCAGAATCTAAAGGATTCTTTTGAGGATCAGTGGTGTGAGAGGGGTAGATAATGTATTCACCATCCTCTGCAGTATCCTTGATCTTATCAAGGAGTTTTTCATGACCCATTGTAGGTGGATTAAACCTACCAAATCCAATAGTAATAGTTCCGCGTGTCTTTTCTACATCCCCACCTTCTTCTTCCTCAGGTGCTGCACCCTGTCCGCCTTGCTGACCATCGGGGGGAGGACCTTCTTCGGGAGGGACTTGTCGTGCTGCTGCACCAGGACGAGTCGGATCTGTTTCTTGGGCGGGTTTTCTGCCACTGGTAAAAACTAGCTCACCTTCTACGGTTCTGCCGACAATCCTACCTCTTGCGTCTAACCATGAACCATGACCATCGCCCTTCAAACCAAGCTTCTTTGCCTGCTTTGCAGCGTTAGTCTGTGCCTCATTCAGGAATTGAAAGAAACTCTTCATTATTACGCAAACACTCGTCGTGTAGACTCCGCAACTCTATTTATGTTGAACGATACAGTCATGCGTAATTGATTAGTGGTATTCCTCTTGACAAAGTGCCGTAAGTGAGATGGAAAAAAGATAATATCACCCTCTTGAATGTCTGGTTGATAGTTTTCTTTAAGGTGTTCATTCAGATTAGGATCCATAAAGGACTCATCAAACATGAAAGATTGAACACTCTCCTGTGGATTTTGAAATACGGTTGACTCATGCACTTCTGGATCAAACATCACATAATGAATACCACTAAAAAATCCAGGAAGGTGAGTGTGAGATTCTTGAAACTGTTGCTCCTCGTATGCATTCATCCAAATTTCATTGATGTAAGGTTTGTCGCTCAAACCAATATCCTTTCTCCATTGTTTTACAATGTCATCATAATATACCGAGTATTCAAAAGGAAATGCTCCATGAAACTCAGTCCTTACATCACAGCTCCACCCTTCAGGTGTCTCATTGACGGATAAATTTCTCCACGAATAGTATCGATTGATGAGTTTGTTTTTTAGTTCTTCTGAGTTGAGATTGTATTTGTAAATTCTTGTAGGAAACAAGTCAAGGTTCATGACAACTTATAATAAACAGATGATTTATCGGATTGGGAAGATGCGTACAAATAAATTTCTTTGATCGCCTGATCTCTCCTATCTTTTGGCAATCCCATCATCCAGTCCAGGAATCTCAGTCCACATAGTTTACTAAATCTCCAGGATTGTGGCAAGGTATTGATAAGAGACTTTGTATTATTGTCTGCTTTAAATCCGTCCGCGTTATGTTTCTGAAGTAATTTATAAATCTCCTCTGTAACCTTTTTCTTCGTAGCTTCTGCTGCCTTCAAACTACATTCAGTCCAGTTTGCTTCTTGTGGTAGACCACTAAATCCTGCATTTGTAAGTAGATTGAACACAACTCTACCTTGAATCTTACCCTGTGCAGCAAACTGACCTTTGAGTTCTAACTTCCAATCTCCTCTAGAATCTCCACCAAAGTTTCTTGCCTGAAACTTTTCAAATGTATTGGCACCATAGTGAATATACATGTCCATGGGATACCTTTTATCCCCTGCTCTATTATTATCAAAGGTCAAACTATACTTAACAAAGTTGGCAGACTCTTTCTTCTTTCTCTCTGCTGGAGTGTCACCATTGATTAGTTTCAGGGTAGGAGTTCCACCAATCTTCTTGAGAGAAAACCCAATCATATCTTTAGATGCATTGAGTTCTTGCAGATAATTATTCAGACAGTCGATAGTGCCCTCTGTCTTTAACTTCTCTGCAATCTTGGTCTTCATACTCTTTCTCACCATCCAGATGTCAGCAGGATTCCACTTGTCTTCTGATGAGAGGTTGGTCTGTTTCTTCACGCGACCGAACGCTTTACTGATTGCTTCCTCAATTATAGCATCTCCACGGACAAACATGTACTCGCCTGCCCTGCCACCGATGACTTCTTTTATTTTCTTAGCACCAACCAAAGAAGACTGCTTCCACTCCTTAGGCAGTGACATGATATCTTCGAGTTTCACTCCAGGAGTATCACAGAACTTTGCTCCACAGGCATAGTCTTTCTCTGTGATAACATCCAGATCTCCACACTCATACTGCATGGCAGTATAGACGCACTGAGCAGACTCAACAATCTTCGTGACATCTGCACCAGCACCAGAACCACCAGAAGGTGGTTTAACTTCAATTCTTATTACCTTTTTGCCATCAGAGTTTGGGATGATAACATCCATCATCTTCTCTTTGGACAGAACATCTACACCATCACTTCGGAGAGCATCAGCAATCTGTTCTGTTGCTACTAATCTTTTGTTCTGAGGTACAAAAACCTTTAGAGCAATCTGCACCTTCTTAGTCGAGTCTGGTGCCTCTACATTCTTAACATCAAAAGAGTAATATGCATAGTCCTCGCCACCAAGCGCACTCATCACCTTTAAAAAGGTGGGACTATTTGCTTCTGGGACATTCAGAGGCATAAAAAAAGGGGAGCTCTACTCCCCAGTATTTAGATTCGCTTGAGAAGGAACTACAGGATTACGACTCTTGTTTTTAATAACAATGAATGCGTCCTTATTATACTTACGGGTTCCTTTTAGTGGTGCCCACTTAGTTCCTGCACCATCAATTCCATAGACGGAGGTCCCACCAACCTCTACAGCAATATCGTCAGTGGGTTCCCAACCTAGAGTCTTGATTGTTTCATCGATCTGGTCCATGATAGAACCATCATCCCAAGCAAAGTCACTCATTTACCAACTCCATAGTCACCACCATTCTCGGCGTGCTTACGCTCAGTCTCATGCAACACTTTCAATGCTGCAATAACTTCGGGAGTTTCTTCCCACTCCCAGGTGTTACCTTTGCTGTCCACAAATTGTCTCTTGGTCATTTGTCCTCCTCTAGTTTAACACGATATACGGTACGACGAGCGAACCGTTGATCAATTTTAAGTTTGCCCCAATACAGAGCTACGATCCAGACGGTAAAGAGAAAACCCTCAAACCATCCCATCGTGTTCCATGCTTCTACTGCGTGTTCCATTATTCAGAATCAGATACCTTTTCAAGTTCTTCCCCCAGAATACCAAGTGCCTCTCGAATGAGAGCAACACGGGCAGAGGGAAACTCTACAGAGTCATGCTTTGTGTGTACGAGCAGAGCATAGTGAACTTCACTTGCCTGCTCCAAAGTCAGTTCAATTTTCACAGATCACCTGCCCGACGATTCTCGGAGTAGTAAGCATCAAAGGTGCCAGCAGGATAACGCTTGGACAATTTCTCGATGTTACGATCCAGAACTTCTTCCAGAGAGATGTCCAGTGCCATACATGCCTGAGCAACATACCACATGACATCACCCAATTCGATCTTCAGGTGCTCAATATTTGCATGATCCCAGGGTTTGCCTTGGAAAGCAATCTTCTTGACGATCTCCATAAACTCACCACCCTCAGCAGAGATGCCAACAGCAGCAGTCATCAGACGATTGATTGGGCAACCTTCTGCCTGAAGAGTTGCAAGACGAGCAATGAATTGTGCGTTGTCCTTAGAAGGAGCACTAGTTACCTGATCAACAAACTCCAGGTAACGATCACCACGAATCTCTGTAGTTTTGTTAGGAGTAGTAACAACTACAGGCATCTGCTGTACAGGAGGATTGGGAGGAGTAGCAACAGGAGGGGGAGTTGGAGATGCAGGGTTGCCAAGTTGAGGACCAGTGGGATCTTCAGGATTGTCAGTCCAACCTTCAGTTCCAGGATCACCAGGCTCTGCTTCCCAGAACTCTTTCGCACGAGGACGGCGAGGAGGAGTTGCTACAGGCTTCTGAGGATCAGGTGTCGCGTCGGCAATAGCGTTAGAATAAGTAGGCATAATTAAAATTGCGGTGCGGTTTGGCGTGGATGATAATTGAACAATGTATCTAGTCTGAAGTGCTCCCACGCTGCACAAACATTATCAACATCCCTTTCTTCAAAATCCAAATGTTGTGGATTCAGGTTGTAGAAGATAGACATCATTAACCTGTGGTCATCTTTGAACCACTCTGGCATGATGTAAGGGTTGTGAATGTAACCAGTTGAATATACTACCAGACTATTATACATCATATCGGCAGAAGTTTCAAATTTGAAATCTTCATAGTCCCCGATTTGAAACCACTGATCAATTGTCTGATCTTCGTGGCGATTATAGAAGTCTGTTATTGAATTCTTATCTTCTCTGGTAAAGTCAAGAAAAGAATGTTTGTTTTTGTATGACCAAAATCCTGTAGTTACTGGATCAACACTCTTAGTAAGATTGATATTGGCAACGAAAACTGGATCTGGATATTCATCATCTACCATGTTATCAAATACATCACAATCCACATGGGGATAGCAACATAATCCACTGGTAGGATCGAGAGTCATCTCTCCACCAGTTGCTTGCACATAGATGTCCATCACTTTTAATTGAGAGACACCAAATATTTTTTCAAAGATAGATGTTTGAGCTTTGGCGAAGAAAGGGTATAGGGGTTCGGTAAAGACATGCGTCAATCCAGGTCTAACAACAGTGTTAGTATTAAAGTCCTTTGTTTCCCAGTAATCTAAACCTTTTAAAAACTCATGAACTTTGTCTGGATACTTATAGAGATCTCTAATTAAGAGAACAGGAACGACTCCATTGAGTTTATGAAACTCAACTTGTACATTATTAATCTCTGAGATCTCTTCCCATATTTTTGTAGCAGACTTAATCAAATTTAAATCCCTCAAACTTATTTTCATTTTTGAAGGAGTCTTCTACATTCTCAACGCCTGAGTCATGCAACTGACCACCATCAGTTTGATCACAATCATACAACCGCATCTTCGCCCTGTCAACCCCCAAGACAAATCTCTTGTGTACATTGAGATCATTGTATCTATTCTTCAATTGCTTCACCATAATTTGCCCGAGTCCTTCAAGATCTTCAGATGAAATAAGGGCAAACATAAGATCAGCAGTAGCAGGGAGCCCAAAGGACTCAGAGGTATCAGTAATATCAACATCACTGCTACTATAACCAGAACGAGTGGTCTGGGTGGCAGATACGATAGGGACTTCTGCTTCGACAGCGAGTCCTCTAAGTTCTTCAGCAATAGCCTTGATATAGCTATATGAATTGACACCAATGGCACCGCGATAGCGCGAGGAAGCACATATATTAAGGTAATCAATGAAAATAATATCAGGTCTAAATGACTTCTTAAGTGCAAGGTCGTTAAGAAGTGATTTAAAGTGTCCACTGTGGGCACTCGCGGTGGGATACTCTTTAATTATAAGAGTGCCCTGAGTCTTTGCAGCAACTTTAGATACCTTTGTGTCGAAGACCTGACGAGGAAGTTCTACGAGATCTCTGATGTTAACATCCAGGAGATTAGCATCAATTCTCTCTGCAATCTTTTCTTCAGCCATCTCAAGCGTGATGTAAAGCACATTCTTCCCCTGTAGCAAGACGGAAGAAGCAACATGGCACATAAAGAGACTTTTACCGACACCAGTGCCAGCCAGAGCAATGTTAAGAGTCTTATTCGGTAGACCGCCTTTTGTAATTTTATTAAAATATTCGAGATCGAAGGGAATCTTAGACTCCTTCTTATGGTAAGTCTCGTAGCGTTGCTCATAATCCTCAAGATAATCGTGTCCAATGTGATTATCAAACGAGACCGCAAGGGCATCTGACAAGATGCTAGGAATCGCATCCCTAGTCTTCTTAGAGTCTTTGCCGTCTGCGATTTGAATGGATTCCATGAGTGCCAAATAGATGGCACGATCCCGACACCACTTCTCAGTAGCATCCAACAACCATTGAGTGTGAGTCTCGCTCTCTTTCAGACCATCAACAACGATGGAAATATCCTTGAATTCTTGCTCAGTCAGGTCATCCCTATTCTGAACTTCGATAGCAAGGATCTCAGGAGTAAGAATCTTATCATACTCCTGAGCAAAGTTATTAATCTCTTCAAAGATTACTTTCTCAGTACGCTCATCAAAATAATCAGGTTCTACGAAAGGCAGAACCTTCCTAAGAAACTCTTCATCATGTATCAGGTTCCTTAGGATTGTCAATTCAATCCTATCCAAGGTCATTCCCCGTAACTAAATTCTTTTTTAGCAATCTCATCGAGTTGCTGCAGCACTTCTTCAGTAAAATACTTGTCTGGGTTCTTATAGATCTCTTTAGCGTAGACTTTTTTGCCGTCCATTTCATAACGACCTGCTACATTTTTCCAGAGACCACCCAGTTCACCGAGCTCAAGAAGACCAAAATATCTATCAAGACCACGATCATCGTAATAGAGGCGCACCGTAACATCTTTGTTCTCCTTACTCAGACGCGACTTAGCAGTCTTAGCCTTGATAAGATTTCCGACGACTTCTGTTCCATCTTTCTCTTTTTTCTTGCTGAGATAGATGATTGTAGAAGCAGCATACTTGAGTCCGCTGCCTCCTCCCATTTCCTTTGTAGGGACATAAGAACCAATGACATCGTAAGTGTGGTTGGTGACGATCATAGGTATATTAGCCTGTCCAAGCTTCAATGTCAACATACGGAAGGCACCCTTTACAAGTTGTGATTTAGTCATATCACGAACCTGCTTGTCATTCAGAGCATCGTTGATCTCTTTCTCAGTAGACAACATGCCAAGAGAATCCAACACAAACATGCAGGGTTTACGATCCTCTTCCTTCTTCTTCAGATAGATATCGACTGCCTTCAGTGCTTGACTACGGAACTGTTCTATTGTTACTACATTGAGTACAACGACTCTATTGAGATCGATACCCCGATCTGCGAGAAGAGACTTGTTAACAGCTGCCTCAGTGTCAAAATATAGACAATAACCATCGGGATTACTATCAAGGAAATTTTTAACGACAGCGAGGCTGAAGAAAGTTTTGCCAGTGCTAGATTCGCCAGCAATGGCAGTAATCTTATTCCCAGATACACCACCAAATATAGACCCTGAAACAAGTCCGTTAAAAATGTACGAACCCGTGTCCACATATGTTTCAGAGTCATCAATATCTGCTGCAAGTTGGGTGTACTCACCACCAACCTCCTTTACAATTTCTTTTAGAAAATCCATTCAGTCCAACCAACGCAATGTTTTCAGGTATTCTAGCACATTTTGACGGACATCCATCAATTCGTGATAGCATTTTTGTTCATGAGCACATCCTCTGAGGGTAGGATCTGGTTCAATCACAGATTCAATAAAGATATCAAGACCTCTATTCCATTTGTCTCTCTTAGATTCTCCGTCAGGATAAACATTTCCTAATTCTTTCATGAGAAGAACATCTCCAGGTTTACAGTTTTTTCTACATTCCAACCGATAGCATCAAGGATAATCTTTAGAGGTTCCAAGAATGCTTTATCAAATTGTAAGTCATAATCAACATACTTACCAATGCCTAGCTCCTTTGGGAAGTCCTGAATGAAGGAGATAATGTTCTCATGAATGATGTTTGGTTTCTTCAAGTAGCAGAACTTGATCTTTTCTCCATTCTGGATAAGCGAATACTTGTTGGTGAGTTTCGCTTTCTTGACATAGTGATTATACAAGAGAGCACCACGACAATGAATGGGAGTTCCCTTGCTATAAATTTCTGACGAAGATTTGTACTTGGTAACATCACTGACAGACCTCGGAAAGGAGATCTCTTCAGGAGACAGTTGCTTAAATTTCTTGCGGCAGTTATCTATGTAGTCAATCATATCATCTTCAGACCCTGACATCATAATTTTGAAAGAATCCTTAAGCATTTGACGACATGGGGCAGGTGTAGAAGACTTTACTGCTTCGATGCCCATCACTTTCAGTTTAGGTTCGGAGTATTGAACCCCCTCACTATTCCATACATTTAGAATATATCTCTTCTTAGCAGTCCAAATACCACGATCAGCGATATTCTCCCGCTTCATACTCATCTTTTGCTCATATGCCGAAACATAATCCGCAAGTTCTTGATATGAACATTCAATAAAAGGTTCCAGTTTCTCCTGGCAGATCTTGTCAAGTAACCCCACAACTGCTGCTTTATCGCCAGACTTACTACTAAGAAATTTAGTAACAAGAGGTCCAAGATTAAGATAGATTGAGTCGGTGTCAGATGCGATGACATAATCTTCGCCTTCTGTCTGCAAAAGTTTATTTAGATATTGGTTCATTTTGTTCTCGATCCAGCGAATCGAGACCTGACCAGACAGAGTGATTGCTTCAGCGTTTGCTAGTTTGAAATACCTGAAGTATTGATTACCAATAGCACCATAAGCAGAGTTAAGAGAAATCTTCTTCGCCATTTGAATGTTGTTACATCTGGCGATCTCTTTTTTAAGTGCATCAGTAGGAGTCTTCTCGTACTCCTGCTTTGCTTTGAGCATCCTCTTCTTGAAAATGACACGCTCTCCATACATTTTCTCCATCAGTTCGGGCAAGAATCCCTTCTTGTCCTTACGAAACATGGCACCATTTGCACAGACAGCATAGTCTTTGTACATCTCAAAACTTATTTGCTCACCAAGTATTTTATCAACGCTGGCCGTGGGGTGCCTCTCATCGAGAATTGTCTCTGGTGAGATATTGTACTGCATAATAAGATGAGGATACAGACTGTTGAGGTCAAAACTGACCACCCAATCGTATACCCCAGGAGTTGGCTCCTTAACATACGCCCCCGCATACTTTTCATCCTTGTCAGTCTGTACTTTAGGTGGAATAACAATTCCCTTCTTCTTCAGGTAGTTGTAGATGATGGTATCCCACATCCGTACCTGATAGAAGACATCATTATAGTTCACCTTGGCATCATATGCCATAGTCAGAGCGAGCTCGATCAACTTCATCTTGTCCTCAAGACGGTCTACGAGCTCCACATCGATGATGTTGTATTCTACAAACTTCTGCCAACCGTTAGTGTAGAAATCTTGGAAGGTGTCAAACTCAGAGTGGTCAAGTTTCTTCTGACCGAGTTCTACATTGGCAATATGGTCTAGACGATACGATTCTTGGTTTGTATAGGTAAATTTCTTGTATAGATCAAGGTAATCTAGTTGCGTAATGCCACCAATATCATAGAAAATCTGCTTACGACCCTTGATAAAGACCTCTTTTTGGGACACTAGACCCCAAGGAGACAGTCTCTTAGCAAGTTTTTCGCCCAGAACACGGTCAATACGCTTCGTGATGAATGGGATGTCGAACAGTTGGATGTTCCAACCAGTCACAACATCGGGAGTATTCTCCATCCACCAGTTGATGAAACTATTTAACAGGTCACGCTCATTATTGAACTGAATGTAACGAACATTGTCCTGTTTGATCTTGAATGGACCCTGACCCCAGGTAGTAATCTCTTTTGTATTGTAATCTTGGATAGTAATGAGCAGGATTTCCTGGTCAGCAGACTCAACATCAGGGAATCCGTTCTCAGAACGAGTCTCAATATCGACCGTTACGAGACGAATCTTGCTGACATCAAAGTCAATTTGATCTTGAGGATACTTATCAGAGATATACTGATAGATGAACCTCTCGTTACCATAGATCTTAAAGTTTTCTACCTCACTATACTTCTTCAAAAACTCCCGACAGTCAGAGACGAATCCAGGTTTAAGTGGTTCGACATAATCACCGTCGAGAGTCTTGTAGAAGGTCTCTTTCTTAGCAGGAACGAATAATGTAGGTTTGTATTTCTCTCTAAACTGAATGTACTCACCATTTTCATAACCACGAACGAGGAACTGGTCCCCAATCATTTGTACATTAGTATAGAATTTCATTCAGAAATCAGTTCGTTGTATGCTTGCAGGATAAAAGGTTCTGGATCAATCAAAGTCAGGATACAATCACTCTGAATTCTACACTTGTTTTGAGATGACATGTTCATCACATTCCAAGGTTTCAGACGCTCTTTGTATTCACCCTCAAAGTCGTCATCTTGAATCACAAACTCATATGGTTTAGTGATTTCACAGTCGGGTTCACCAATATCGGCACCATAGACTTCCTCTACACCACCAATGATGCACTTATAATCTTCTTTGAAGACAATCAACTTAACTTGCATCGGTAATCTCCTGGTACATTTTCTTCAGATCGGCAACAGGTTCAAACAATGTTGTCACCGCATTGGGGTTAACAATGAAAGTAGAGTCTACCGTAAGAGCCTGCCAAGTTGCAAGGGAAACTTGAGATGTATTTTCTAGGGGTTCCTCAGAACCTTCTTCCATCAAGGTCATCGTAGGTTGCAAGATGATCCGAAATGGGTTAGTGAACATATACTGACGCTGCTTATCCTCAGGATCAATCAGTTCTTTAATGTCAGCAATGACTTGTTCACCTTCAATGATTGCTACTTTAATGGACATGGGGTACTCGTTACCTCTTGATATTATAGCACAGTATTTAGATCAGGGAATCATAGTCTGGATCATTCAAAACATCGAGTGCTCCTTGGATTCGATCAATCTCATCTTGAGCAGCAGCTGCTGTTCTGTTAAGACCATATCTTTCTTTTTGCAATTCACTTCTTTCTTCTTTCAGAGAATTGATACTAACAATTAGAGGCGAAACTTGTGCTCTAAGCGTAGCAATTTCAGAATTTAAGGCAGTTATAGCATTTTTACAGGCAGTACAATTAGCATTATCAGTGCCAGTTGGACTAACTGAGGTTACACCATCAACGCTTGTACCATATCCAGGACCCTCTAAACCATAGTAAGTACCTAGAGAAGGTCCTCCACTGTTAGTATAAACATTCATAGATCCAATTCCAGCATTAGATGCTGTTATTGTGTTGTTAGTAACACCTCCAAAGGGATCAGTTCCACTATAACTTTCATTGCTTAGGTTCCAGGTCTTTCCTTGAAGCAAATCTTCGTTTACATTTTCTACAGATGTTGTTCCACACCCAGCAATAAACTGTCCTGTGTTTGCAATACTGACAATTTGCTGCTGTTTAATAGAGATGTCAGCGATAATCGAAAGAACTTTGTTATCAAGTCCTTGAGTTGATGGGTCAAAATTCTCTAGTTTATCTCCGATAGGCTCCTTCTTTTCAGTAACAAAATCGATAACATCACCCTTGATCTTTTTCTTGTCATCTAATTCGCCAACAAGATTCCTTGTTTGTTTGGATGCCATTGCCTATCTCTGGAAATAAAAAAGGGGGGATACCTCCCCCCGATATTTAGAACCAGTTCTTCCGTTGATGATGTTCGGGAACAATTTTCCCTAGAGTCACACTCAGAAGACCGTCTTCAAACTGCACATCCCTGACCTCTGTCTCGTCGGAGAGCGTCCAGACCCGCGTGAAGGACCTCTGTGCTAGTCCTTTATGCAGATACTTGGTTTCGGTCTCCTGGTCTTCCTTCTGCCCCTCTACAAAGAGTTTCCCTGCCTCTGTATAGACTACAACCTCTGCCTTCTTAAACCCAGCCAGAGCGATCTCCAGTCTAGATTCTACGGCACTTACATCTACAAGGTTGTATGGTGGGTAATTAGAAGTGGTTTCGTGCAGTGCAAAGATACGATCGAAATAATCATTCATACCAATGCTATTCTTAGTGATCCTGTCCAACAATTGATCCATGTTGGCAGCATGATACTTCGCTAAGTTAGTCATCTTTAGTTCTCCTTTGAAAGCGAGATTACATTGTGTGGACCCCGAAGGCATCCACATCTATTTAACCATATTAGCATTAAAAAGGGGGGTCGGTAACCCCCCTAAACGGTAGCGTATTATCCGTATGTAGCGTGTCGCGCACGAAAGAGCGACGAATTATTTATACGGTTTCCTCACCTTCTGCCTTTGTTTTGCGACCAATGTTGTATTTGGTCTCTAGTACCCAATTTCCCTTATCTTTGTACGATAAAACTTTGATTTGATTGAGCGGAGCAATGTCTTGAATCTGCTCAGCATCAACGACAGTAATCAGACCCCAATCAGCAAGGAGTTGAGAAATTCTGTTGCGTCTCTGAACATCATTGACGGTCAGGTTTGCCTTCTTACCATCAAGGGCAAACAATTCCTTGAAGTGAACGATGTAATATCGCCCCTGCTTATGCAAAATATGACAGGATTGGTAGAGTTTCTTCTCTTTCCTAGAAGCTACACCAATTCTTGTCAGAGTTTCTCGCACTTTCAAGAAATCATCTGGTTCACTGAGGGCGACCTCAATCATTTTCTCGGGCGACCAATCAACGGTCGGTTCAACAACGACGCTCATATCAAAGCATAAAATGTTTTTATTATTTATCCAAACTTTTTTTAACTTGAGCGAGAGAGTCCTTCAGAATATCATAGGTCTTTCTATATGCCATCTTATTGATCCACCTTTTGTCCCAGAATTCGTCTAACTTACAGTCTTTACCAGTGAAATCTTCGTAAATTCCTAGGAAAAGACTAAAGTTTTCCCATTGACTCATGGGAAAATACTGAGGAGATAGACAAACAAAGATATGATCATACATGTAATCACCATGATCATACTCTTCAGCAAAGCAAGAGTCCCACTCAGCTCTCTTACCAATATTTTCGCAGATGAATCTGTTTACAGGACTTCTAGTATCACATTCTTTCTTCTGGTTGTTACGAATCCATGTGAAAGATTTGAGTTTGCCTAAAGAATGCAAGTATGCTCCCCAACTCCCCTCGTCTACTTTACCAAATGCCTGAGTATAGTGATATTCTAGGAGATGCAATGCCAAGAAAGACTGGTTTGAGTATTCATCAATCTCGTCTTCGAGTCTATCAATGAAGCATCCTGCGAGAAAATCATCATGATGATCAATATTAACGATCTCAAGATCCTCATGATCGATCACACTATTCAAAATATAATCATGATCCAATCCAAAGGCAACAGTTACATTTGGATTAGCTGCTAGTGCTTTGGTAAATGTGTCTAGCATATAATCTAGACATTGTTGATCGATAATATCGTCCCTAGTATTGATATCTGGATACTTAGAGAAGTAAGTAGACCATTTTGTAGGAGGATG
>Ga0213858_10000359_pt1 | contig 21844 bp, 14 predicted proteins | sample PICome_FD_160122 | JGI IMG/M metagenome (GOLD analysis project Ga0213858, IMG submission 160122) | Coastal seawater microbial communities near Pivers Island, North Carolina, United States - PICO245 | ecosystem: Environmental > Aquatic > Marine > Coastal | place: USA: North Carolina | collected... | reverse complement strand
TAATCCTGTCATATTTTATGTATCGCCAAGCTAGCTTGAGCGTTTTTTTGTTTGGGGTATTTTCAGCACGTAGTGCTGTCATGATCATTCAGGCCTTTTCTGCATCATCCAATAAAGGGCAATTTGAAGGATACATCCCAAAATTAAAGGGATCCACAGGCCAGAGCTCACAGTAACTCCAATCCAAAAGGCATTACCTAAAGTTAAGGTAAAGACACTTAAAAAGGACAGCTGATTAATTTGACGGTCTGTAAAAAGTAGGTAAAAAACACCACCACCGACTATGGCTGAAAGCAGCCAGCCAAAATAATTTGATATTGGTACCGTGTAATAAATACCTTGATCAATCCAAGTCCAAAATTTCATATAAACGGCACCTGGATCGATAATGAGATCCGAAAAAACGAGAATAAATATGCCCAATAAAAACTTATGGAGTTTACGATCACATACCCATCCACTGAGACTAAATGCCCCAATCACCAGAGGAACCCAGCCAAATCCCACCGTCCAAGGGACTATATCGAAGAGTTTAAACCCGAGTTGATCATTGTATTGAAAGGAACCATAAGGAAAGGAGGTCAGAATGCTCAGTGCCTCAATAAACGTAGCGTAAGCACTCAAGGTGAATAAAACGAGTATTCCCTTGACCACATTGACTCTAAGTACGTCGTAATAAGCCGGAAGAGCCAATAAAATCATCGGAATAATAGAAAAGTAGTCATCCTTCGCTTCAAAGGCGAAATACCCAATAAGCACGAGGGGGATACAGGATAGCATTAAAACCGATAAGCGATTTTTCATGAGATTCAATAGCCGAATAAATTGTTTTGAAAAAAGACATATACAAAGAGGCAACCACCGCAGAAAGCATTGATTAACGGAAATATTTTATAGGTTTTCATGATCCTATCTGAATCCTCTTTATTGAAATAAACAAATAGGGTAGGAAGGCAATACGCGACAAACCCTGTTAGGCCAAGCCAAAGCTCAACGGATAAGGAAAACATGACAACAGCCGCAGTAAAATAAAGCAATGTAAGTATAGAGGCGCTTTTAAACCCAAGCCAAACAGCAGTGGTTTTGACTTTGGCGTTTTTATCGGCAGAGATATCAGGTAGCGCAGAAAACAAATGCATGCCCATCGACCATAACCATGCAGCTCCAAAAATTGGCCAAGAAATTTCAGAAGGGGGTTGATAAACTAAGAATATAATTAAGCCAGGCAGAATGTATAAGACATTAGAAAAGGAATCAAAAAATAATCGCGATTTAAAACGAATTGGAGGCAATGAATAAAACGAAGCCAAAAGCAGCCATAGCATTAAAACAAATTTTGAGGACCATGTGGGCAAGATCCACATGAACAAAAGTGCCATAGCTCCAATCATCGATATGACCAGGATCAATGGTTTGTTTTGACTGTTCCGATAGCGCGCCTCATAAGTACTTTTTTTAGGGTTGAAATAATCGGTGTCTTGGTCGGCAAAATCATTGAGCCCGTACAAGAAAAAATTAGCTGGCCAAAGGAAGAACAAAAAGCCAATCCAGAACAATAGCGCTTTGAAATCACTAAAATTGGAAGCGGCGATAACCATCCCAACCGCCCATGGTCCAACCAAATAGGACCAAAATCTGGGTCGACTTATTTTAAGTATCCAAGCAGTATTATTCATTTTTTTAGCGTTCGAATTTAGTGTCGGCAGGGCTTAGCGGCCTACCGTGTTTAATTCCGTGAATGCGTTTAAACACAATCTGAGCACTAATCAAACACATTGGCACACCAATTCCTGGATTTGTGTTGGCCCCAACAAAGTAAAGGTTTTTAATACGTGACGATTTGGTTTTGGGTCTAAATATAGCCGTTTGACTCAAGTTTTGAGCCAATCCCAGTGCGGTCCCCTTGTAGGCATTATAATACTTGGAAAAGTCTTTGCCTAAAAATATACGCTCGTAAATAATCTCATTTTCGAGTCCAACTAGCCCCATTTTACTGCTCATATGACTCAATATTTTGTTACGGTAGTTTTGAATGGTGGATTCATTCAAGTCCAGGCCCGTAGCAGTGGGGACAAGAATAAATAAATTTTCACATCCCTCTGGTGCCACAGTTGGATCAGTTTTACTGGGTGCACAGACATAATACGATGGGTCTTTCGGCAGTTGATCACTGTCAAAAATATCCTCGAAACTCTCTTTCCATTTATCGGTGAAAAATAAATTATGGTGAACCAGGCTGTCGAATTGTTTTTTTAACCCCAGATAGATAATAAACCCAGATGGAGCAACGGTTCGACGCTTCCAATACCTTTCGGAAAATTGTCGATACTTTGGATCAATTAAGTTCATCTCCGTGTGGTAATAATCTGCATTTGAAATCACAATTTCAGCCGTATACCTTTTATCCTCTTCGGTGAGTACCCCCTGAATTTTGCCATTTGTTACCTCTATTTTTTTTACAGGAGTATTGAAGAGAAAATTAACTCCACTCTTTCTAGCAATGTCATAAAGTGACTTAAAAACCGTGGTCATTCCACCCATTGGATAATGTACCCCCATGTCAAAATCAATGTGGTTCATTAAGGAGTAGACTGCAGGGGCCTTGTAGGGTGATGTGCCTAAAAAGACCAGAGGATACTGCAAGATTTTTCTGAGAACTGGATGTTTTACATGAGCTGCGATATGCCGATGGAATGATGAAATGACCGAAAATTTAGTCCATAGAAAAATTGTTTTTCGATCTAAAAAATCCAAAAGGGTGTCAAAAGGTTTATAAATAAACGATTGTTTAGAGATTTGATATTTCTGTGCCGCCTCAGCCAGGTAAACACCTAATCGATCCATCACGCCAGGCTCATAATGCTCAAAAATTTTTGTATCACGCTTTAAATCTGAGGACATTTGAATGGGTTCCTCTTGTTCTTGAAACCAAATTTTGTAAGATGGGTCGAGACGTTTTAGATCTAAATAATCGTTAATGTTTTCACCGACAAGCGAGAAAAAATGCTCAAAAATGTCGGGCATTAAATACCAAGAGGGACCCATGTCAAATTGAAACCCACTGGCGTTAAACACGCTTCCTCGGCCACCGAAGGTCTTGTTTTTTTCTAACACGCTGACTTGATACCCTTTCTTGGCAAAAAGAATGGCTGAAGCGAGACCGCCAGCACCAGAACCAATAATGATGACATGTTTTTTCATGTTGCCTGATGATTTCAGGATAAAAATGAAACACAATGGTGATTCAAACTAAGTAAAGCTAAACGATTTATGGCGGATGACCTATCGGTTAATCTTATATTTTTGGTAAATCATTACCGTCCTTTAAGGGTAAGTTTGAACTGCCCATAAGATATTTGTCCACGTGATGTGCCGCTTGACGGCCCTCAGATATAGCCCAAACAATTAGTGATTGTCCACGACGCATGTCTCCTGCGGCAAACACACCTGGTACATTGGTTTGGTAATTTGCAGTGGTCGCTTCTATGTTAGTTCGATAATCACGCTTTACACCAAATTGCTCTGCCAAGGTGGTCTCAGTACCGGTAAAACCCAAAGCAAGTAATGCAAGGTCACAAGGCCATTCTTTTTCGGTGCCAGGGATTTCAATAAGCTCCATGATGTTTTTATCATTTTTCTGCCACTCTACATTGACGGTTTTAAGACTTTTCAATTGCCCATTTTCATCTCCAATAAATTCCTTAGTTGAAATGCTAAAAAATCGTTCAACACCTTCCTTATGCGAGGAACTTGTTCGCAATTTCATGGGCCAATAGGGCCACGGCTGACGGATTGGGCGAATCGAAGGAGGTTGGCTTAAAATTTCAAAATTGGTAACGGATTTGGCTCGGTGTCTGTTTGATGTTCCGATGCAATCACTACCGGTATCGCCCCCACCAATGACGATAACATGTTTGCCTTTTGCAGAAACAATTTCTTTAAAGTCTCTTAGTCCGTCCACGTATTGATTGTTGGCTTTTAAGAACGTCATGGCTTGGACCACGCCTTTGAGATCGCTTCCTTTTATCGGTATGGCTCGAGGAACGGTAGCGCCCCCACAAAGGACAATGGCGTCGTGATCCTTTTTGAGCTTTTGAACGTCTACATTGACACCGATATGCGCCTTGGTCGTGAATTTGATACCCTCGGCTTTGAGTATATCAACTCTACGATCAATAACTGATTTTTCCAATTTGAAATCTGGTATGCCGTAGCGCAATAAACCGCCAATTTTTTCATCACGTTCATATACAATTACGGTATGTCCGGCTCTATTGAGTTGTTGAGCAGCCGCCATGCCAGCAGGACCTGACCCCACGATAGCAACAGTCTTACCCGTTCGTTTTTCTGGAATTTGTGGTTCGATCCACTGCTGCTGAAAGGCCGTTTCGATGATGTTTTTTTCAATATTTTCTATACTTACTGGATCTTCATTAATGCCTAGGACACAGGCCTCTTCGCATGGAGCAGGGCACAATCGACCAGTGAATTCGGGGAAATTATTGGTCTTGTGCAATATTTCAACAGCCTCTCTCCATTTCCCTTGATATACCTTATCATTAAAGTCAGGGATGAAGTTGCCTAAAGGGCAACCACTATGGCAAAAGGGAATCCCGCAGTCCATACATCTCGCTCCTTGATTTTGTAATTCGGTTTTATCCAATGGAACGGTAAATTCTCGGTAATTACCAATCCGTTTTTTCGGGTCTATCACTGATTCATTTTGACGCGAGAATTCTAAAAATCCTGTTGGTTTACCCATAGTTATGCATTTATAAGATCTCTTTCTAAATTTTGTTCTTGGGCCAATTTATCCAAAGCGAGTCGATACTCTTCTGGAAAAATCTTTTTAAAACGTTTGATGGCTTTAGGCCAATTGTCCAATAAATTCCTTGCCACCTGACTTGAGGTCTCCAGATAGTGTTCCTGAACGAGTCCCTGAAGCACTAATTGGTCTTTTTGGTTGTCCACACTTAAAACATTGAGACTTGTGCCGCCAAAATCGTCATCAATTTTATCTTCCTCGTCCAGAATGTAGGCAATTCCACCACTCATTCCAGCGCCAAAATTGCGCCCAAATTTGCCTAATATGACCGCCACACCTCCTGTCATGTATTCACAACCGTGATCACCAATACCTTCAACAACTGCAGTGGCGCCGGAGTTCCGAACGCAAAAGCGTTCTCCCGCTTGACCATTAATGAAGGCTTTACCTGAGGTTGCACCGTAAAGCGATACATTACCCGTAATGATGTTGTCTTCAGCCACAATATCACATGTTTTAGGAACGCGAATAACAAGTTTACCTCCGGAGAGTCCTTTGCCCATATAATCATTGGTATTCCCGTCGACAATAAGCGAAAGTCCTTTAGTGGCAAAGGCGCCAAAACTTTGGCCAGCTGAACCACTAAAAGTAATGTTGATGGTATTATCTGGCAATCCTTGTGCCCCGTAAATCTGTGAGATTTCATTACTTAAAATGGCTCCCACGGCTCGATTCATATTGTTAATAGGCAGATCAAGATAAGTTGGTTGTCGACGAAATAGGGCTTGATGAACTTGTTTTATAATTTTGAAATCCAAATGTTTCTCAAGCTCGTGATTTTGTTTTTGGGTGTTGTATTTTACTTTATTCTTGTCTTCACTGGCCTGATATAAAATTGGACTGATGTCAATTCCGGAAGATTTGTAATGCTCAATGGCCTTATTGCGGTTGAGCTTGTGCATTTGTCCAACCATTTCATCTACGGTTCTAAAACCCAGTGATGCCATAATCTCGCGTAATTCATGAGCCACAAAGTACATGTAATTCACAACGTGCTCAGGTTTACCCTTGAACTTCTTTCTGAGTTCCGGGTTTTGGGTGGCAATACCAACCGGACAGGTATTCAGATGACAGGCGCGCATCATAACACAGCCAGAGGCCACTAGCGGGGCTGTCGCAAAACCAAATTCTTCAGCGCCTAACAGACAGGCAATGGCCACATCTCTTCCTGTCTTTAATTGACCATCACATTCCACAGCGACTCGGCTTCTAAGGTCATTCATGACCAATGTTTGCTGGGCTTCAGCCAGACCTAGTTCCCACGGCAAGCCTGCATGACGTAGTGAGGTCAGAGGAGAAGCACCAGTTCCGCCATCAAAACCAGAAATTAAAATGACGTCTGCTTTTGCCTTAGCCACACCGGCTGCAATGGTGCCAACTCCAACCTCGGAGACCAATTTAACATTGATTCTCGACTCTCGATTGGCCGACTTTAAATCATAAATCAGCTGGGACAAATCCTCTATGGAATATATGTCATGGTGGGGTGGTGGTGAGATTAATCCCACATACGGGGTTGAATTTCTTGTTTTTGCAATTTCCTTATTGACTTTTGGCCCGGGTAATTGACCTCCTTCGCCCGGTTTGGCTCCCTGAGCTATTTTGATTTGAATTTCTTTTGAATTGGTCAGGTAATTTGACGTCACCCCAAATCGACCGGACGCAACCTGTTTAATGGCCGAATTTTTCCAGTCGCCCTCTGCGGTCTTGTAGAATCGCTCCTCATCTTCTCCACCTTCTCCAGAATTGGACTTGCCGCCGATTCTGTTCATGGCTATGGCTAAATTTTCATGGGCCTCCTTACTGATCGACCCGTATGACATGGCGCCTGTTTTGAATCGTTTGACGATGTTTGTCCAAGGTTCAACCTCTTCTAAGGGGATTGGATCTAGAGCATCGAATTCAAAAAGCCCCCGTAGGGTCATTAATTGCTTGGTCTGCTCATTAATCAAATCAGCGTATTCCTTGTAAGTCACGCTATTATTTTGCCTTACTGCTTCCTGTAATTTGGCTATAGAAAGTGGATTAAACTGATGCGTCTCTTGACCTCTTCTCCAGCGATAATTACCTCCGATTTCCAAAGAAGTGAAAGCTTCACTCCTAAAAGCCAGTTTATGGCGCTTTGCAATGTCTTTTTCAATCTCTTTTAGTCCAATACCCTGAATGCGAGATGGTGTATTTGGAAAGTATTTGTTTACCGTAACTTCATTAATCCCGAGACATTCAAAGAGCTGTGAGCCCCGATAAGAGTTAAGCGTCGATATTCCAATCTTATTCATGACTTTCAGGATTCCTTTTTCGATGGCGCGATTGTAATTTTTAATGGCCATCAAATACTCCAGATCAGTCAAGTCTTGATTGCTGATTTGATTGAATACAATTTCATTTACAATATAGGGATTGACAGCACTCGCCCCAAAGCCAAAGAGTAAGGCAAAATGATGAACCTCTCTGGGTTCGGCCGATTCAATAATTAAACTCACTTGAGAGCGTTTGCCGATTTTATGCAATGCGTTATTTAAAAACGAACAGGCCAGTAAGGCTGGTATTGGCGCCATTTTTTCATCGACATATCGGTCTGATAAAATAATAATATTGACGCCATTTTCTATGGCCTTGGCGGCCTTTCGAGTCAGTTCGTCCAAAGCATTTTCCAATTCGTTGACTCCACCCTCGATGCGATACAAAATGGGGATAGAAGCCACCTTAATGTTAGGATTGGAGTCGTAATTTCTGATTTTATCCAGATCGTGCTTGGAAATCACTGGATTTTGGATCTTGAGTTTTTTGCAATGCTCTTCGCTCACTTCAAAGAGGTTGACATCTCGTCCAAGGGTCAGGCTCATGTCGGTTATGAGTTCCTCTCTAATCCCGTCGAGTGGTGGATTTGTAACTTGAGCAAAAAGCTGTTTGAAATAGTCGTAAAGTAATTGAGGTTTTTCAGACAATACAGCCAATGGGGTATCATTACCCATAGAACCAATGGGCTCTTTTGAATTTTGAGCCATAGGTTTTATGATTGAATGAATGTCTTCCTGAGTGTATCCAAAAAGAATTTGACGTTTGATCAAATCAATTTCATCGTAATTTATAGGTCCTTTTTTGGCAGGGATTTCCTTTAAATTAACGAGGTTTTTATCCAGCCACTTGCGATATGGTCTTAAAGAGGCTACGTGATTTTTTATTTCATCGTCCTGAACAATGCGGCCCTCGCTCATGTTCACCAAAAACATCTTACCAGGTTCTAATCGCCCGTGATAAGCCACGTTTTCAGGTTCAATATCGAGAACTCCTGTTTCGGAAGACATGATCAAAAAATTATCTTTTGTCAAGGTGTATCGAGATGGCCTTAGGCCGTTGCGATCCAAAATAGCCCCAATGTAATGGCCATCTGTAAATGGTATGGACGCTGGTCCATCCCATGGTTCCATTAAACAAGAATTAAATTCATAAAAAGCCTTTTTAGTATCCGACATGGCCTCATTTTTTTCCCAGGCCTCTGGCACGAGCATCATCATTGCTTCAGGCAGTGATCGCCCAGTCATGAGCAGTAGTTCAATGACCATATCCATGGTAGCGGAATCTGACTTACCTCTTATTACGGTTGGAAGCACTTTCTTGAGGTCTTCCCCAAAAAGATCACTCTGAAGGATTTCCTCTCGAGAAAACATTCTTGAGACATTTCCACGAAGGGTATTAATTTCTCCGTTGTGACAAATGTACCTGAAGGGTTGAGCGAGATCCCAGGTGGGAAACGTATTGGTGGAAAATCTCTGGTGCACCAAGGCCAATCGAGTATCCAATGATTCATCATTCAAGTCTAAATAATACTCATTGATGTGCTGCGGCATGAGCAAACCTTTAAAAATGATGATTCGGGTCGATAAACTGGGCACATAAAACAGGTCTGATTCAGAAATTTTAGATTCTCGAATCCTGTGTTCAGTGATCTTTCGCGCAGCGAATAGCTTTTGTTTGAATTCATCGTCTGACAAATTTTTGTCACGCTTTCCGATAAATAGCTGCTTGATGACGGGTTCGGTTGCTTTAGCAATTGAGCCAAGGACGGTACTATTAACTGGTGTGTCACGCCAGCCCAAAACAGTTAAATCTCGACCGAGAACTTCATCTTCAAAGACCTTCAAACAAAAATTTAGCTGATTCGTCTTTTTTGGTAGGAAAACATTACCTACGGCGTATTGGCCAAATTCAGGCAAATCAAAGTCACAATTTTCAACAAAAAATTGATGCGGGATATCGATTAATATACCGGCGCCGTCTCCTGTGATTCCATCAGCGCTTACCGCTCCTCTGTGCTCTAACTTTACTAAAATTTCGAGAGCATCGTGAATGATTTTATTGGATCTAATCCCATTTAAATTACAGATAAATCCCGCGCCGCAATTGTCGTGTTCAAACTCCGGAAGGTATAAGCCTTGTCTTTTTGGCATAGCAATATTTTAACTCAAAAGTGATTCTTTTTTGAGCCCTAATATAAGGTGTAATCTCCTGTAATTGCAAATACGCAAAGACATTTAAGGAATTCATAATAAATGCCTTATAAATTTAAATTTTATTAAATAAGGGGTCCTCAAATCAATATTTTTTATGAATATCACATCAGTATTTGCCCCGTTAAATTTGAAATTTGATGGAATCAGTTTTGACATGGAATTTTATTGAAATGGTTTTAGTACTTTTATGGAGCTATGAAATTTGATCTCTCTGCCACAGGTTTGCGGTTCACGCATTACGTGGCCAAAGCACAGACCCCTTTTGAGCGGCTTTTTGAAATTTTTAAAGAGCTCATAACCCATACTTCAGGAGATTTTGAGGAGGCCATTGATTGGCTTCGTCAGTTGGACAAGGAGTATGGACTTACTGATGAGAATTATACGATTGATGATTTTGTTAGTGATCTATTAGAGCGTTCCTATATTCAGCCAAAGGGCGGCGGGAGTGATGGTAACGGGGAAATGAAGCTTACGCCCAAGACCGAAAAACTCCTTCGTGAACACGCCATGAAACAGATTTTTGGAAAACTCAAGAAAGCAGGCTCCGGGAATCACAAGACTAAGTCAACGGGGCAAGGCAATGAAGCGACAGGTGAGTTTAAGGCCTATCAGTTTGGTGATTCTATCGAAAAGATATCGATGACCGAGAGTCTCAAAAATGCCCAAATCCGCAATTACGGAGGTGATTTTGATTTGCGTCAAGAGGATTTAGTGGTAGAGGATAGTACCTATAATACTCAGATGAGCACGGTACTTATGATCGATATTAGTCACAGCATGATCCTGTATGGCGAGGATCGGATCACGCCAGCCAAAAAGGTCGCCATGGCCTTAGCAGAATTCATTACCACCCGATATCCCAAGGACACCTTAGATGTTTTAGTTTTTGGGAATGACGCTTGGCCCATTGCCATAAAAGATATTCCTTATTTACAAGTAGGGCCATATCACACCAACACGGTGGCCGGTTTGTCCCTAGCTATGGATCTGCTCAGGCGACGTAAAAACAGCAACAAACAAATTTTCATGATCACCGATGGCAAACCAAGCTGTTTAAAAGAACCCGATGGGGGTTACTATAAAAACAGTGCAGGGCTGGACGATTACATCGTGGATAAGTGTTACAATATGGCTCGTCAGGCCTTGAAATTGAACATCCCCATAACCACCTTTATGATTGCTCAAGATCCTTATTTAATGCGTTTTGTCAGAACATTTACAGAGGCCAATAAAGGGAAAGCCTTTTTTACGGGTTTAAAAGGTTTGGGAGAAATGATTTTTGAAGACTATCAACAAAATAGAAAAAAGAGAATGGGATGAAAGACATAAAAACTTTGGGGGCGCTGAAAAAATCAGGCTATACCTCAAAAAGCATACAAGAAGAATTGGCACAGAATTTAAGACAGCGGCTCAAAGATGGAACGCCTAGTTTTCAAGGTCTTTTGGGTTATGAGCATACCGTTATACCGGATGTCGAGCGCGCTATTTTATCGGGTCACAGCATTAACCTCTTGGGCTTACGCGGACAAGCCAAAACTCGTTTGGCTCGGCAAATGACGGCCTTATTGGACGAGTGGATTCCAGTGGTGCAAGGCTCTGAAATCAATGACGACCCGCTTAACCCCATCAGCAGACAGGCCAAAAATCTGATTGCGGAAATGGGGGATCAGACTCCTGTAATTTGGATGCATCGCGATGACCGCTTTTTTGAAAAATTGGCTACGCCTGATGTAACCGTAGCTGACTTAATCGGCGATGTGGATCCCATTAAAGCGGCCAATTTAAAACTCTCTTATGCTGACGAGCGGGTGATTCACTTTGGGATGATCCCACGGGCGCATCGATGTATTTTTGTGCTGAATGAATTGCCCGATTTGCAAGCGCGAATTCAAGTGGCCCTATTTGGTATTTTGCAAGAAAAAGAGATACAAATTCGAGGTTTCAAACTTCGCCTACCCATAGAGGCACAATTCGTCTTTACGGCAAACCCAGAGGATTATACAAACCGTGGCAGTATTGTTACTCCACTGAAAGATAGAATTGGTTCACAAATCATGACGCATTATCCATACTCTTTGGAGGTGGCTAAAGCCATTACTGAGCAAGAGACTAGGAAATCTAATGTCCAGCAAAGTGTTGTGGTGCCAGAATTAGCGCGGGATTTACTGGAACAAATTGGCTTTGAAGCGCGAAAAAGTGAATATGTCGACGGAAAAAGCGGGGTGAGTGCGCGAATGAGCATCACTGCCTTTGAAAATTTAATCAGTACCGCTGAGCGACGCATGCTGATAAATGGAGAGGATCAAACCTGTTTGAGGATGTCTGATTTTATTGGCATTATCGCAGCAATTAATGGAAAAGTCGAGCTTGTTTACGAAGGAGAGCAGGAGGGGGCAGAACAAATTTCATTACACCTGATCAATCAGGCTGTCAAAACTTTGTTTCCCAAATACTTTCCTGAAATTAAAAAACTCGAGCACAAGGATCAGCAGGGGCCGTACGACATGCTGTTAGGGTGGTTTTACAGCGACAATAGCCTCTTTTTAGAGGATGGTCTTCCCGCCGATGTGTACCGCGATACCCTAATGTCTGTACCCCGCTTAGAAACAGTAGTGGAAACGCATCAGCCATCTTGTCCGGCCGAAGAAAAGTACTTTATGATGGAGTTCTTGCTTTGGGGCCTGGAGGTGCACAAAAAACTCAACAAGTATCGCACCATAGAAGGGTTCCAATTTAAAGACGGCCTGGGCAATATTTTGGCGGACTTATAAACGGCTAAATTGAAGTGTTTGGATTTTTAATTTTGGCTTTTAGTTTTTATATTGCAATCAACAATCTAAAAACTACCTAAATGAAGACAAAATTATTTCTTAGTGCTGTGATGATCAGTTGGTTTACAGCAGCACAAATTACGCAACCAACAATTCCTGCCGACGGGATCAATTATTATATTGATACCAGGGGAGTCTTTTTAAATGCCTCGACTACAGGTCCATGGGATTTTTCCTCAATTAATCCTGATGACTCAAGTGAAATTGCCATTCAGCCGATTGAAGATTCTCCTTACGCAACTGAATACCCAAATGCAACGCACGCCTACTATGAGGATGGTTTCGTGCAATTTCCTGGTTATACCAGTACTGAATACACGTACAATGGAGAACAAAGCTTTTTGCTCTCTAACTACCCCACGCCATTAGTGATTTTCCCTTATCCTTTTAATGTGGGTGATGTTCATACCGATGGAGTTTTCAACGTGCCATTCGAGGTGCCAGGTGGCCCACCATCTTTGTTCCGTGATCACGAAGTAGAGTCAGAGGCTATGGCAACTGGAAGCATAACTCTTCCCGACGGCACTGTGTTTAATGATGTTACATTGGTTATATCTACCGCCACATTCACTGATGGCCAAACGGGTTCTTCTCCGTGTATCACCGTCAGAGAGACTTGGTCGTGGTGGGCACCTGGAATCGCTGTTCCTGTGGCTCAGACCTTTGATCAACTTTCTGGAGGACAATGTCCTCCAAATCCTTTTCAATTTTCTCGTTTCTACACCGGTGAAGGGCCATTTGCCTACGTCTGTACTCCTGCCATAAATTGTAGTTTTGGTGATGGATTTCGCTTAGTGAATCTTGAAGAAATTGATAATTCTTCAGCTTGCGAAGGTTATGCTGATTTTACAAACTTAGTGGCTAATCTAGAGGCAGATACCACTTATGACTTGACTGTTACCACTGGTTATGGAGATCAATACATTACTGTTTGGATTGATTTTAACGATGATTCTCAGTTTACTAATGACGAAAAAGTCGTTACTGATTACGTAATTGCACCAGGTTCGGCTGGGGGAACTTTTACGGAAACTATGGATTTAGTGGTTCCTGCTAATGCGCCATCAGGAAATCACCGTATGCGTGCCAAATCTAACTGGCAAGCTCCGGTTCCTGACGATGCCTGCGAGGTAACTGATTTTGGTGAGACTGAAGACTACACAGTAAATATTGAGGAAGTCTTGAGCATCACCGATCAGGCGTTTAACAATGCTAAGTTAATGGTGGTTGATTTAGGGGACAATCGATTTGAGTTATCGATTAACGCCCAATCGGATTTGACTTTAGACATGGCCGCCTTTAATATGATCGGTCAAAAATTGACAAACGGTTCATTGAGTAAAAACAATACTGGTGCCTATCAAGCCACATTAGATTTATCGCAAATGGCTGCGGGTATTTACCTTGTCAAAGTTCATAATACTGGATCTAATCTGGTTAAAACAGCAAAAGTCATTGTAAAATAACACCACAATGTCTTAGCATAAAAAAGGGCCCTTTAGGGCCTTTTTTTTGCGTTCATTCAATTCCTAGAAGATTTAAAAGATCATAGAATACGCGATCTGTGGTGGAAGTATCGTGAATTTGGCTGGTCAAGGCCTCTACTTTTTTTGGGTAACGCTTTTGGTATTGCTGAGAAAACCACATGAGATAAGCCGGGTTTTTCGCTGCTTCACCGGCTTGGGCATGCAACCATTTACCGTTTTCTCCAAGTTGTTCACCATGATCTGAGATGTAGACCAGCACGCTGGGTATTTTGTACTGTGTGAGCGCATCGATGATTTGACTCAAAAACTCATCCATATATACAATGGTATTGTCATAAGAATTAATCAATTGGTCCGGGCTTAAGCTCGGGATGTACTTACTGTCGATCACGGGAGTAAAGCGCCTGTGTTTGTCTTCATAACGATCTTCATACCACCAATGACTCCCAATCATGTGCAGGCTGATCACGTTCCTCGTGCTATTTTGCAAGATGGCTTTTAGGGGCGGCAGTAAATCCTGATCTCTTCTTTTATTGAAACTAAACACATTTTTATAGGCGTCGATCAGGACGACCGAATCGTTGGTTGCGACTATAGGGGCATAACCTCTTTCTAAAGTCTGATTACCCAGCCAATGCGTTTGAAAATTTGCTCGGTTTAAAATTGAGTAAATCGAAGTGTATGTGGTGTCTTTGACCACCTGACCTTGATCGGTTAGAATCTGTGGTAAACTGGCTGCAGTATAGGTGTGCGCAGTTTTAAGTCCAGTAAAACTTATAATGCCTTGGAGGTCATTCAGACCAGGTGTGGTATTTCTGGGATAGCCATTGATGCTCAAATGATCGGCCCGTACGCTTTCTCCAAGCACCAAAATCATGATCAATGAGTCATTGTGGTGTTTTCGGTCAGGCACCTGCTGGCGAAGAGACAAACTGGGGCGTTTTTGATATTCACTGATCGAATACACCACATTGTAGGGTAAACGGTTTTGTAAACTCCCTGGACGATAGTGTTCGGTTAGCGGATAAAGGGACAAACAGGCTAAGGCTAGAGAGCCTAAAATCAGTGGCTTGGGGGCTTTTCCAATGGTTTTTCTCCAGTACATCATCACCCAGGTCGCGACGAGGCTCAAACCCAAATAAGCGAGAAAGGGCCCTGAAATAACATCTATGGCGATGTCAGGTTTGCTTTCAAAAGCCGCTTGTATCAGATGTGGCGTTACCGAGATGTCCTGGGTATAGGCCCAAAACGCAAAAGCAGAGAACAAAAAGAATAGGGGTGTGAATACAAGCCTGAAGATCCATAGGCTGAAACTCAAAAAGTACAAGATTCCGGCCACTGAGGACTGTAGAATAATTAAGTGAATGAAATAAGTCACGGTGTCTTTAAAACCACTAAGCGGAAGGTGATAATACGAGGCGCCCGTGATAAAAATCACGACTAGAGCATTCAAACACAGATGAAATAAGATGTGTTGTTTAATTGCGCTTTTGCTTGCCATCGAGTATGGGGAATGTTTTATTGACCACCCAAATTACAGGGACTATCAGGGTCAATTGAAAAAAGCTTAGCCAGACTTTGTCCCATTCGTTAAAGACAAATACAGTACTGCCTAAAATTATATACATCAGGCCTTTAATCAAGGTTAAGGCCCTTATGTGTGTGGCCAAAATCACGATGCTATGACGTCCTAAATACGACAATAATTTGAGTTCAGGTAAGACTTTAAAAAGAAGCAGGTAGACTATGGATCCGGCGGCACCACTCAGCAAAAAGAGTAAAGGATTGCCGTAAATGGATCGGTACATGTCAATTTTTACGGGATTTAAATAAAAGGCCGTCAGGTGGATGCTCAGCATAATGGCTAAGATTGCGATAGAGTTTTTAATCGAGAGGGCGTTCAAAGGTTCCTTGAGTAAATGACCCAGTCGGTAAAAAATGAGTGCAACCATGGCTACATCGATGCTCCAGGGTAAAGATATGTCCGTGAATTTGGCCCAAACAAGGCCCAAAAAGCCCATAAATAAAACCGCCGAATCCAGATAACGAGTTTGAACATTTCGCCTGATCATTCCGTAAAAGCAGTAAACAAGAAACAAGCAGGGTAAAAACCATAATGGAATCCCCCAATCCATATATTGTTGCCCGCCCTGTGCATAAAATATTCCGATGAAATTGTCTGTAGGAGAGAGGTCTAATGTGCTGCTTTTTCCAAAATTTCTGCCCGCAAAAAACCAAAATATATAGAGTAAACTGGCCCACAAAAAGTAAGGAACTATCAGGCTTTTAGCACGATGAATCAAACTTTCCTTTGAGATTGTTGCTTTGTGAAACATCCCGGAGATGAAAAAAAACAAAGGCACATGCACACTGTAAATGTAGGGTTCGATCACTGGGAAGTTATGGCCATAAACCACGAGAAAGATGGATAATCCGCGGGCTTGGTCTACCCAACTAAGTCTAAAAGTGTTCATTGGCATGATGCATAAGCTGTGCCTAAGATAATTGATTTGATTAATTTTTGTTTGAATCCTTTCAGAATATAGAACATAAAAAAGGAGGCTGTTGGGCCTCCTTTTTTTAAATGCTTATAAAATAACTTAAGTTATCGTCATCCTAATTCGCCGATGCGCCTGCAAGCCAATACCAGGTAGCGACTTGATAAAATCCATCAGGATTAATTTCTCCCATATTGGACTGATCAAGTGGGTATTCAACACCATCGCCAAGGCGATATTTAAATAAATCCGCTAGGGAAGAGAACATATCCCAAGTCATGACGCTTGCCCATTCATCGCCGGTTGGATGAATTTTTTGTGCGGTACCCCACGATAACATATTCATTTTAGCACCATTTTCGGCGAAAAATGGCTTCCATAATGAAGCATTCTCTGCTAAAAATCCTGGTGCATCTTTTGGTTTAGCAAAATTAAATTGAATGGCCGAGCCCTCATAATCTGAAGGGTCGTTAGTCATCCAAAGTCCTGAATCGATGCGATACACCACATGGACGTCTTTAGTCCAAGTGAATTTTTCTCGAAGCGCAGCAACTTCAGCTTGTTCCTGCTCAGTTAAAACACTCTCAGAAAGAGTCCAAAACGCATTTTTAGGATCTAAAATATCTTCGACCGTCTTGTTGCTTTGGACAAACATATAGTTATACTGGTCCTCGTCGTTGATCTCGTCTAATCTTGCAGCCTTCAATAAATTCCAGGCCAAAATATCGCCTTTTTCTGCAGCGTGTTGCGCTACTTTTTTCATGTACTTGCTTTCGACCTCCTCAAAGGCTTGTAGGTCTCCTTCGACTACGACAGCGTGCATGGTGACAATCACTCCCTCTTGTGCAATTGAGAAATTGGTGGCAAGAAAAAGCGCGATAAATAAAAATAAATGTTTCATTGTTTATTGGTTTAAGTTGTTTTATGCAAGTTAAAAAAATATTTTAAGCCGGCGTTTTATTTTTTTGAATAAAAAGTCCATTTTTGTAAGGCTATGAAAATTAAACCCGGACCACGTGGTAATTCGCGTCCAGAGGTGAACCTCGTTTGGATTAAACGGGATTTGCGTACCCAAGACCACGCATCATTTCATCGGGCTGAGTCTGCTGGATTGCCTTATATTCCTATTTACATTTTTGATCAAAGATTGCTTGGGCATCCGGATGTGAGTGACAGGCATTTGGCATTTATTAGAGCTTCGATTAAGGACATGAATGTTGTCTTAAGTCCGTTAGGAAAAACGATTCGGGAATTTTATGGAGATAGCCTGACTATTTTTAAGTGGTTGAATGAGTCTTTCCTGATTAAAAATGTTTGGTCTTATCAAGAGAGTGGTATCGCTTTATCGTGGGATAGGGACAAAGCGGTTAGAGGATTTTTTATAGAAAATCACATTGAATGGACCGAATTTCAACAAAATGGTGTTCAACGAGGCCGGAAGAATCGTAAAGATTGGATCAAAAATTGGTACATGACAATGGCTGAGCCACTTATTGTCAATTCGTTTTCCCCGCAAGAGGACCCCATAGAATCCACAGCACTTGATTTGGCTCTCTTTGACTGGCCCATAGATTTAGTGCCTCAAAATAACCCACCAGAAATGCAACCTGGAGGTCAAACCAAGGCACGTCATTACCTGATGACCTTCGGTAAAGAGCGCGGCGCTAATTATGCACGATTTATTTCAAAACCACATAAGAGCCGCATGCATTGCAGTCGTCTGTCACCTTATATTTCATGGGGCAATCTTAGCATACGTCAGGTGTATCAATACCTCAAACACCATAAAAATTATCGCCATCACAAAAGGGCCTTTAATGCCATGATGGTGCGATTGAGATGGCATTGTCACTTTATACAAAAATTTGAAATGGAATGCACTTATGAAACCAAGTGCATCAATCAGGGTTTTGAATTAATGCAGCACGACAATAACGCAGAATTTTTGCTGGCATGGAAAACAGGCATGACTGGCATCCCAATAGTTGATGCCAATATGCGCGCTCTTAAGGCGACCGGCTGGATTAATTTTAGAATGCGCGCACTTTTGGTTTCATTTTTGGCCCATCATTTGGATCAAGATTGGCGAAAGGGCGTCTATCACTTGGCTCAGTTATTTTTAGATTATGATCCCGGAATTCACTACCCCCAATTTCAAATGCAGGCAGGGACCACAGGGGTCAATACCATCCGCATGTACAATCCCGTTAAAAACAGTAAGGAACATGATCCTGAGGGTGAATTTCTAAAAAAGTGGCTGCCAGAATTGGCCCATGTACCCATTGAATTTATTCATGCTCCTTGGGAAATGTCTGAATTGGAACAAACCATGTATGACTTGAACATAGGGAGGGATTATCCAAAGCCTGTTGTGGATGTGATCGGCAGTGCTCAGGTAGCGCGAAAGAAAATCTGGTCCTTTAGAAAACGGCCAGAGGTACAAAAAGAGAAAAAGAAAATTCTAAATCGTCATGTGATCCAGTGAGGCATAAGAAAGAGGACGAAAAAACCCGCTGTAAAACAGCGGGTTACTTCGAAAAAAATAATCACCAAAAGCTTACTCTAAATTTTCAGCTTTTTCTTTAGAGCCGGTCCATGTAGGATCTTTGGCATATGCCATCATGTACATTTCCTTGGCTTTATCGTTATCGCCTAGCTCGGCGTAAAAATCACCGTATGAATCGTAGGCATTGGTTACATCAGGATTAGCACGCATGAATAGCTCAAAATGAAGTTGTGCTTTATCCATCTCTTCTAAATCCATATAGATGTATCCCATCATGTTGTTTACTGCACCATTTTGAGGCAAACGGTCCCAAGCCACTTGAACAACGTCACGAGCCAATGCTTTATCTGGTTCGTTAAATGCGTACCAAACGCGAACCATAGGATCTACTGGGGCATGAATCATGGCGCTTTTCAATTCTGCTAGACGAGTTTCACGGTCTAAGTCATAGGATTTAATTAAATGCTGTTCAGCTCTTGAGGCGCCCTCTAACTTTGACATCGCCATTGCCTTGGCTGCCAGAAAATTGTCCTTATCTCGCTCGAACCAATAGTAATGCATTTGACCCAAGTGTGCTGTTGCCCAGTTGGGATCAGCATCGACCAGTGAGTCAGAAAGGGCGAGAGCTCGATCATTTTCCAAATTCATCATGGCAGTCCTCATGTCTCTAAAGGCTCGATTACCGCCTTCTAATTCTGTTGAAGGCCATACAAAACCAGCCGAACCAGCTGAGTTGTCTACCCCGACAAATCGCTCCCACTGCATTTGACCATCGTTTTTAGTCACGATACCAGAAAAATTGCGATAAAACGTATTGGTACCCATAACAAACCATTCAATGGTCCCCATAACATTGGCATGATTGCCTAAAAGATAGACATCGTGCAGGGTAACTTTTATAGAATCTTCATAGAATACGCGCCCATCTAGATTGTCAAAATTCACTGTTCTGGGTGTATTTCTCCAAAATGGGTTGTTCCAAATTTTTGCAGTTTCTGAAATGCCTGCAAGATATCCCGGAACCGCCTCTTCTAAACCGATTTGATTTTCGATATGACTGATGGCGAATTCACGTACCTCGTCTTCCGAAAGTCCAGCTGAACATCCGTATAAAGAAACGAGCACGCTAAGGATTAATAGTTTTTTCATATTTATTGGTTTTGGTTGGGCCAATTTACAAAATTCTTTTATTTAATTGCAAATTGAAATAAACAATATTAAATCGTTTAAATATGGCCAAGCACTCAGATTTAAGTCAAAAAAAAGCGCTTTAATACTAAATTAAAGCACTCGTTCAAAAGGCATTAATTAGGCTTTAAAAACTCGTGGCATTTGCATCGTCTAGGTAGACGTAATTAAATGTGTAATAACGTAAATCCTCTAAAGCGATGTCTTGTGTGATAATTTCAGGGGCGTCTTTGTAATAGCTCAAAATTTCCATTTTGGCATATTTGCCATCGGCGGTTTTAAGGACCAAAACTTTGCCAGGTATGGGATAGATGGCTGCAAGACTTGAGTCATAGGTGTACCAGCCGTTTCCAGAACCTGTTGGAATGGCCAAACCATTCGGGCCATCCTGAATAAATCCTTGAGTATTGATGTCATTGATTTCACTGAAAAGGCCGTCGACAAGATAGGCTCCTGCAATACCATTACGCTCTGGTGCTTCTTCAATGCCTGTTGCGGTTCCACCGTTGACTAAAATGGTGGTTCCTCTAAATGCGATGTCCCAATCCGAATCACTGTTGGTGATGTCTCCGCTGCTGAAGTCAAATTTGACAAATGGGCCAGAGGCCAAAGGCGGATTTTGAGTGTAATCGGTGATTTGTGGTGCATGAAGGTTAGAAAACAGCACACTATCTGCTTGATTGTCTTGCGGTGGATTGTTATCGTCTTTGCTGCAAGAGTAAAAGAGCATGAGTACAGTTGACAAAAGAATTAAACCATTTTTTTTCATAGCATTAAGTTTTATTGATATTGAATATTAAGGTTGCATAAATTAATCTACCCGGTATGTTGCTTAATTGTGCCGGATTCGTAAAATCGAGTAGGTTGTCAATTCCGGTCCCTAATCTGAATTTTTTATTGAGCTGTTTGTTCAGACTGAAATCTAAAATGGCATAGGCAGGTACCAAAGTATCATAACGATCTAAGTAATCATTTCCGTTGGTGTCAAACAGACCAAAGGCACTGCGATAAGTCACCCGAATTGATCCGTTGAGTTTCCATTTTGGATCGTTAAAAAATAATTTGGCATTTGCACTGTGCTTTGATCGATTGACCAATCCCAAATAATCCGTTGATTCAAGTCTAAAAACCGGACTGGATGGGGTTAAACGTGCAAAAACCGCTCCGTTTTTAAAAGCATCTTCTGCATCTTTGTCTCGAGCCATTAAAAATTGATAACCTAAACTTAGATTGAGATTAGGGGTTAAGCGCGCTGAGAAATCACTCTCTAAGCCTTGGGTATAAACCCGACTGAGGTTGTAATAACTAAAAACATTTTGGCCATTTGTTTTTTGTGCAATCACCCGAGTATCAATTAAATCACGAATATCATTTCTGAATAAATTCAGGTTCCATTTGACATCAGATGAAAGTTTAACATCTAATCCTAGATTCATGGCTACAGAACGCTCAGGTCTAAGCGGATCATCGAATTCGCTCAAAGGGACTGTGAGGTTAAGAATATTTCCAGCCGCCTGTAATTCAGGCAGACGAACGGGTACGGCGTTGTACCCTAAAACGGTATAGCCCGCCGTAGCATTGGTAAAATCGAAATAAAGTTGTCTGAAATCTGGGGTTTTAAAGCCGTAACCCACAGAGGATTTTAACGCAATATTGCGGTTGATTTTATAACGCAAAGCGAGTTTAGGGCTAAATGCTGAAGCGTACTCATTGTGAATGTCGTATCGGGCACCTATAACTAGGTTTAATTTGTCCTGAATGTCTTTATCGTATTGGGCATAGGCGTAGGGGGCATAAAATTCTGGTGCGCCATAGAAATCGGTGCGACTTAGTTTTTGATACGTTAGACCAAGACCGCCAATCCAGGTCCCTTTATTGTCTGACTCGCGGATTAACCGCAGCTCAGGTCTTGAGAACCATTGGTCGAACATGCTCTGGCTGAATAAATCTCCAAATTCATCATTTAAAAATTCCTCAGCCCGATATCTAGTGGTA
>Ga0213858_10000358_pt1 | contig 21844 bp, 20 predicted proteins | sample PICome_FD_160122 | JGI IMG/M metagenome (GOLD analysis project Ga0213858, IMG submission 160122) | Coastal seawater microbial communities near Pivers Island, North Carolina, United States - PICO245 | ecosystem: Environmental > Aquatic > Marine > Coastal | place: USA: North Carolina | collected... | reverse complement strand
GCTCATTTATCCGGATAAAAATCATGGCATTTATGGTGGCTATACCCGTTTGCACCTTTATCGAAAAATGACAGAATTTCTCAAAGAGCACTTAATGCATCCCAGCCCCCTGGAATAAATCACGAAACACTGAGCAAAAACATTTTGACCTTAACCAATAAAATAATCTTAACATTAATTCAGAATTTATGACAACAGCAACCACGAAAAAAGAGTTTTTTGGACACCCTAGAGGATTGTTTGTCCTGTTTTTTACCGAAATGTGGGAGCGTTTTTCCTATTACGGCATGCGCGCCATTTTAGTTCTTTATTTAGTCTCCCAAACGGATGCCGAAAATGCCGGATTAGGCTGGGCCAATGACAGTGCTCTGGCCCTCTATGGATGGTACACCATGCTGGTTTATGTGGCCTCAATACCGGGTGGCTGGTTGGCCGATAAAATGTTTGGACAAAAAAAATCAGTGCTTTATGGCGGCATACTATTGGTCCTAGGACACAGCATACTGGCTGTTGAAACAATGTGGGCGTTTTATACAGGATTGTCGCTTATTATCGCCGGTGTTGGGATGCTTAAACCCAATATTTCTACCATGGTGGGTGGTCTTTATCAGCCTGGGGACATCCGTCGTGACAAAGGCTTCACGATTTTCTATATCGGCATCAATTTAGGCGCCTTTTTATCGAGTATAATCGTGGGTTATGTCGGTGAGGTAATGGGCTGGCACTACGGATTTGGCCTGGCTGGTATCGGGATGACTCTGGGTTTAATTCAATATGTCATGGGTCAAAAATATTTGACTGATGTGGGGAACTTTTTAGGCAGTTCCACTGATGCTAAACAGATCGAGGCCATGAATCGTCCTTTGACTAAAATCGAAAAAGATCGCGTGGTGGTTTTATTCCTGTCCTTTTTCTTGGTCATCGTGTTTTGGGGTGCTTTTGAGCAGGCCGGAGGCTTGATGAATATTTACGCCATGGAGAACACAAACAGAATGCTTTTGGGCTATGAAATACCAGCATCATGGTTTCAATCCTTGAATGCCATGTTCATCATATTTTTGGGAACGTCTGTTGCCGCATATTGGGCCAAACGTAAACTAAAAGGCAAATTGTCAACCTCACTGTTTAAAATGATTATTGGCTTGATCATTATGGGAACAGGATTCTTTTTTATGTCTGCTGCTTCTTCAGAATTCGAAACAACGGGTTCGTCAGCCATGTACTGGTTAGTTTTGGCTTATTTATTTCACACTGTTGGCGAGTTGTGTATTTCTCCTGTGGCGCTTTCCTACATTACCAAATTAGCCCCGTTGAAGTACGCTTCATTGATGATGGGTGTTTATTTTGCCATGACCGGTTTTGGTAATAAGCTCGCAGGACTTTTGGGAGAATCTGCTTCAACCTATGGAGAGTTTACCATATTTACCGGAATCGCTTTATTCTGCGTGGCTTTTGGGCTGATGGTATTGCTTTTTAGAAAAAAACTTGAGGTCCTGACCCACGGCATTGAAGATACTGAACAATAAAAATTAAACTGATGAATACTGATATTGAAAACTTATTTAAAGACAAGGTTCTAGGACATCCAGCAGGACTTTTTGTATTGTTTTTTACCGAAATGTGGGAGCGTTTTTCCTATTACGGCATGCGCGCACTTTTGGTGATGTTTTTTACGGCCTCCTTACTGGACGAAGGCTGGGGATGGCCACGTGAATACGCCTTTGCTATTTTTGGGACTTATACCTCGATGGTTTATTTATCGACGCTACTTGGGGGGTATGTTTCTGACCGTAAAATTGGATTCAGATATGCCATTTTAGTCGGGGCCTTGCTCATGACGCTCGGTCATGCGTGCATGGCCTTAGAAACCGAATTTTTCATCTATACAGGCTTGATTTTATTGGTTTTTGGTAGCGGTTTTTTTAAGCCAAACATGACCTCTATCATTTCTGCCATGTATGCCTCTAGACCCGAGAAAAAGGACGGGGCGTATACCATTTTTTACATGGGGGTCAATGCCGGAGCCTTCCTAGGGATTTTGTTATGTGGCTACATGGGAGAGCAAGTAGGATGGTCATGGGGATTTGGCCTTGCCGGTATTTTTATGCTTTTTGGTCTGCTACAATTTTGGTGGGCTCAAGATATATTTGGCAGCATTGGTCTAAAGCCTAAATATGCTGATCAAAAGGAAATAGAATTGGGCCCAGACGAGCCTAAACTCAACCCCTTTACTAATTTTCAGTTAGGAATCATTGCCCTTGCCGCGGTGATCGGTTTGGCTTGGATCATTAACGATCCTGTAGCAAAGATTTCAGAAGGAGCTTATAATTTATTCAATTTTAGTGTGGCGGGCCTTGACGGTTCCTCTTTCATGATTCTTTTGGCTCTGGGTTTATTTATCGCCCTATTGGCCATTCGATTGCCCAGATATGACAAAATCACCATGGACCGTATGCTGGCCGTGATGTTTTTTGCCTTCATTACCATTTTCTTCTGGGCTATTTTTGAACAAGCGCCAAGTTCGCTTACCATTTTTGCCCGAGATTATACAGATCGAATGTTGGAGGGTAACTCGGCATTGATTTTTAAAGTGGTGGATGCCTTAGTGACCATTGTCCCCCTTGGGGTCATTACCTGGGTGCTCTTTAAACTGTTTGGCAAAACTTTTGTGAGCTATAAATGGTCGAACATCATACTGGGTTTGAGTTTTGTGATCATTTGGGCCATTGCCCTTTATCGATTAAACGACAAGTTTAGTCAAGATGTGGCTGAAATAGACGCCTCCTGGTTCGGAATTTTAAACTCGTTATTTATCATCACTTTTGCGCCTTTATTCTCTCGTTGGTGGGAAAGCAAATACAATCCAAATGCCAACATGAAGTATGCCATTGGTATGTTTTTACTCGGACTCGGAATGGCCTGTGTCGCTGTTGGCGCATCAGATATACCGGTTGGAGCAGAGACGGCTTCGGTGAGCATTATTTGGCTGATTCTGGTTTACTTTTTCCATACCATGGGTGAGCTCTGTGTTTCTCCTGTGGCCCTATCTTATGTCAGTAAATTGGTGCCCGGTCGAATGATTGCCATGATGTTTGGTGTGTGGTATTTGGCCGTAGCCATCGGAATGAAATTAGCGGGTGTTTTTGGAGAGGCTTCAGAGGAAATTGCACAAACACAAGGACTGAGTTCTTTTTTCTGGATGTTAACTGCAGTCGCCGTAGGCTTGTCAGTATTTTCAGCGCTGATGTACCCGATTATCCGAAAATTAATGCACGGGGTACGATAGAATTTGGCTTGATGTTTGTTATTGATTGAGACATGAAATACAGAATCAGTTTGACTTTTTTACTGATGATTTGGGCCCAAGGTCTGTGGGCCCAAGAAATTCAGTGGATGACCCTAAATGAAGCTCTTATTGCTCAAAAGACAGCGCCCAAAAAAATCCTAATTGATGTTTATACCGTTTGGTGCGGACCGTGTAAACTTCTGGACAGGAATACTTTTGGGCACCCGGGGGTAGCTGCATTTATCAATCAGCATTTTTACCCGGTAAAATTCAATGCTGAAGGAGATTCAGAAGTCAATTATCGATCCAAGAAGTACCGTAACCCTGGTTATGATCCGGCCAAGGCAAAAAGACGAAACTCGGTTCATGAGTTTTCCCGTTATTTGGGGGTTAGAGCTTATCCCACTGTTGTTTTTTTAGATGAAACGGGAGGATTGATTAAAAGTATTCGTGGTTACCGGACACCGCCTCAAATCGAATTATTTTTAAGATTCTTTGGTACGGACCTTTGGCGTGAAATCCGAACTCAAGAGGCTTATGATCAATTCGTGGCAAACTTTAAACCCAGTTTTCAATGATTGGTTTTAAATCTCTGTTGCTGTGTATAACCCTTTTAATGACTCCAGTCATATCGCTTGGGCAAATTGAGTGGATGAGCATGAATGAGGCATTGGCGGCGCAAAAAGTTACTCCTAAAAAGATCTTCATGGACGTTTACACCGATTGGTGTGGCCCCTGCAAACTTTTGGATAGAAATACCTTTACAAATAAGCGGTTGATTCGCTACATGAAAAAGCACTACTACGCGGTGAAATTTGACGGTGAGGGGACTGAGGCCATAACTTACAAGGACTTTACTTATACCAATCCGAATCATCAGCCTGAACGCAAAGGACGAAATAGTCAGCACTTTTTTGCCGATGCACTCCGAATTAATGCCTACCCTAGCTTGGTCTTTTTTGACGAAACAGGTGAGTTGATTCAGGCCTTGCCAGGATATAAAACGGCGCAAGAACTCGAACTTTTTCTGAAGTTGGTGGCCTCTGATGATTACAAAAATGTGCTCACAGAAGAGGCTTGGGCGCGGTACCAAGATGAATTTAAAAGTACTTTTTAAATTCTGCCTCTGAACTCTCTATGGCGCCTTGTGCATAAGTATCCAAAAATTTGACTCCCAGTATTTTGGCATTTTCGCGCCAACGTTCTACCTGAATTTTATAGTTTGAAGCATCGGCCAATATTAATTGACGCACTCCCTGAAGCTCATCGTAGGGAGTTTAGGCCAAACTAAAAAAATTAACGGAGTCTTCGGGCAAATACAAACCGTTTTTGCCAATATGGATCCTGCAATTTAGCAATTGTCACCCCAGTTGAGCTGCCGGAGTGGATGAATTGCGTTGAATTTTTTGCCATTTGCGTGACCAAACCCACATGAGTGGCCTTGGCTTTGGATTTGACGGTTTTAAAAAACAATAAGTCTCCGGGTTTAAGTCGCTTTAGACTCACCCGGCGGCCTAGACGCATTAGCGCACTTGTGGTTCTGCCAACCTGCTGGTTTAGGTCTTTAAAACTTCGGTAAATCAAACCTGAACAGTCCATGCCCGAGCCGCTGTCCCCGCCCCAGCGATAGGGGGTTCCTAAATAAGATTTGGCTTGTTTAATAACCGCCTTTCTCAGGTTTTTATTGACGCTTATTTTCTCTGTTTCAACGATTGATCTACTCGAGCTACATCCTTGGAGGATCAACGTCAAAATCAGGATCATTAAACAAAAGACTCCCGGAAATGGCCCAAAAGTTTTAGTCATCCTTCAGTGTGTCAAAAATCAGTGAAGCCACTCGATCACTGGCTCCCTCAGGACCTATTTTGGACTGCAGTCGCTGATAGTCGTCGAGTTGTTGCTGACGTCCTTTTTTACTCAGAATATATTCCAGAGCTTCATTAAGGGTCTGTGTTTTGAAGGCGTTTTGAATCAATTCTGGAACTGCCGGGGCGTCGAGAATTAGATTGACCAAAGAGATGTAAGACAATTTAATGATGCGTTTGGCAATCTGATAAGAAATCCAATTTCCGTGATAACAGACCACTTGTGGGACGTTCATCAGTGCTGTTTCTAAAGTTGCCGTACCCGATGTTACCAAAGCACCTTGGGCCATACTGAGCACAGCATAAGTTTCTCCACTGACCACCGTGAGGTTTTTAGCCCGGATTAAACCCGAGTATAAACTTGGATCGATGGCAGGTGCTCCAGCCACGACAAACTGATGATCAAGATGTCTTTGGGCCACTTGATCCATGACCGGAAGCATGACTGAAATCTCCTGTTTTCGGCTTCCAGGCAAGAGTGCGATAATGGGCTTATCGTTCAAACTGTGCTGTTTTCTGAATTTGTCGGGATCTACTTCTGCTTTTTGTAAAAGTGCATCCTTTAGGGGATGGCCTACATAGTGAACTGGACAACCGTGCTGACGAAAAAAGGCCTCTTCAAATGGCAAAATGACATAAAGCGAAGTTACATCGCGAGCAATGGCTTTCACCCTGTTCTCTTTCCAGGCCCAGGCTTGTGGAGCGATATAATAATGGACCGGAATATCATGGCGTTTGGCCCATGCCGCGATGCGCATATTGAATCCGGGATAGTCCACAAGAATCAAGGCATCTGGCTTGTAGTTTAAAACATCCGATTTACAGCGTTTGATGTTTTTTAAAATGGTCTTGAGATTGAACAAGACTTCGATGAATCCCATAAAGGCCAAATCCTTGTAATGGGTCACTAAATCCATACCCTGGGCTTGCATTAAATCACCACCCCAACCCCGAAAATCAGCTTTTGAGTCTTTTGTTTTAAGCGCACGGATCAAGTTGGACCCATGTAAATCTCCTGAGGCTTCACCGGCAATTACGTAGTACTTCATGTCAGAAGAAATATAAGAAATAAGTCATTAAGGCCGTACCAATGGTGGCCAATAAAACCCCTCTGGCTTCGTATTCTTGATGGCGCTTTAGAAACTCAAAAAAGGCCAGAAGATTAGGCAGTGCCCCCAGAGAAATGAGCATCCACAATCGGTCAGTGTCGACAAATGCCGTCCACATTTGTTCCACAGATCGATCGTTCATGAGTCCAAAAAGCAACAGACAAAGCAAAATACCGAGTCCATTAAAAATAAGCCCGACTAAAAATCCTTTAAATATTCTTTGACTCATGATTTAAGGTTCCATTGATTGATCAGAGGAATGGCGTAATGCGCGGTTAGGTCGTACTGCACTGGAACCACCGAGATGTATCCGTGGTCAAGCGCCCATTGGTCGGTATCCTCACCTTGATCTAAATTCACAAATTCTCCTGCGAGCCAAAAATACGTTCGGCCCCAAGGGCTTTTTCGCTTGTCAAATTGTTCGACCCACTGAGCATTGGCCTGACGACAAATCTTGATGCCCTTAAATGGCCCTTGATCGATTTTAGGAAAATTCACGTTGAGCACCACGCCCTGGGGCATGCCATGCTCAAGACATTCTTGGGTCAGATGTTGAATGGGTTCGATGGTGTGACTAAAATCCGCATTATAACTAAAATCTAAAAGTGAAAATCCAATGGCGGGAATGCCCATGGTTCCAGCCTCAACGGCGGCGCTCATCGTACCGCTGTAAATGACGTTTATCGAAGCGTTACTCCCGTGATTGATCCCACTGACCAGTAAATCAGGTTTTCGATCTAAGACTTCATTGACGGCAATTTTCACACAATCTGCAGGGGTTCCGCTACAACTGAATTCTTTGATATTTAAGGCCTGATCAACGGTAATTGGATCACAATACAGGGTGTCGTTAACCGTGATGGCGTGGCCCATGCCGCTTTGAGGAGCATCGGGAGCGACCACAACCACCTCACCTAGAGGCATCATGGCTTTTATCAGTGTTCTGATGCCCGGAGCAGTGATGCCATCGTCATTGGTGACCAGAATCAGCGGACGTTCTTTTTTCATTGGATGATTTAGGGTAAAAATACGCTTATCTGTTTTGAAAACACAATTTGACCGTTGTTTTTAGTGTGCTTGTTTAACAAAAAATTAGCAGCAAAACCCTGAGGCTCCCCTCTATTTTTTAGCTAATTTAGAAGGCTAAAATCCTAGAGAATGCGAATTTTGAGAAGGCACTGGAAAATTTTGTTGTTGGGGGTGTTTGTGGCAGTTGCCTCGTGCAGTTTTACGGCCAAACAGTTTAACGACCCCAGTAAAGACCGATTATTGATTGACTTGATCAGTTATGTTTTGGATCGGGGCCATTATGACCCCAAAGACTTAGATGATGAGTTTTCCCAAAGTGTCTGGCAAAATTTTATCGAGTCTCTGGATCCACTCAAGCGCTATTTCTTGAGTTCAGACATTGTGGAATTCGAGGCCTATAAGGCGTTAGTTGACGATCAAATTCGAGAGAAAGAATTGGTGTTTTTTGACCTGGTATATCAGCGATACCAAGAGCGATCCAAGGCAACGGAGACCTATTATAAGGACATACTGGCCCAGCCGTTTGACTATACGCTCGATGAATCCATCGACACTGATTATGAGAATTTGGACTACGCCACTTCCGAACAGGCCCTTAAAGAACATTGGCGGAAACAACTAAAGTACACGGCCTTATCCAATTATTACGAGCTCATCGAAGATCAAAAAGAGGCTAGGGAGATGAATCCCGACAGCATTCCGAGCGATGAAATTAGGGAACTGATTGGTATGAGTGAATCGGAATTGGAGACAAAAGCTCGTGAAACCACTAGAACAACCCTTGACGACAATTACGATTTTACCGATGACCTCGAGCGAAAAGATTATTTCGCGGTTTACCTTAACGCCATCGTTTCTGTCTTTGACCCTCATACCAATTATTTTGCTCCGCCGGATCGAGATCGTTTTGATTTGCGTATGAGTGGGAAGCTTGAAGGCATTGGTGCACGATTGCAAAAAAAGAATGATTACATTACCATAGTGGAGGTCATCAGTGGTGGTCCTGTTTGGCGTGGTGAACATCTAGAGGGCGGAGATGCGCTTATAAAAGTTAAACAAGAAGACCAAGAAGAGGCTGTGAGCTTAGTAGGAATGCGCGTGGACGACGCCGTGAAGCTGATTAAAGGCCCAAAGGGTACTAAAGTGACCCTGACCGTTAAACGGGTCGATGGCACCATAGATGAAGAGGTCATTGAACGGGATGTTGTGGAACTGGCAGAAACTTATGCTAAATCTACCATCATTGAAAAAGACAACAAGAGATATGGTCTGATTAATTTGCCGGCTTTCTATTTCGACATGACCGATTACAGTGAACGAAACGCGGCAACCGACGTTCGGTTAGAAATAGAAAAACTCAAATCAGAGCAAATTGATGGATTGATCATGGACTTGCGCAACAATGGGGGAGGGTCTCTGAGAACGGCCGTAGACATTGCCGGTCTATTTATTGAAAAAGGACCTGTTGTCCAAGTGGCGGCCAGTGGAGATCGAAAAGAGGTGTTAAAAGATCGCGATTCGGATATTGCTTGGGGAGGACCATTGGTTGTGATGATCAACGAGCTTTCGGCCTCGGCATCAGAAATTTTGGCTGCGGCCATTCAGGATTACAAACGTGGAATCATTTTGGGTAGTCAACAATCTTACGGAAAAGGAACGGTTCAAAATATGATTGATTTGAATCAATGGTTGCGCAACAATGACTTAGGAGATATGGGCGCCTTAAAAATGACCACACAGAAATTCTATCGCGTCAATGGTGGTTCTACTCAACTTGAGGGTGTCAAAAGTGATGTTGTCATGCCAGATCGATACAGTTATATCGAGGTTGGCGAAAGAGATTATGACAATCCATTGCCCTATGATCAAATTACCCCTGCCGAATATGCCTTGTGGCCGGGTTATATCGATTTTGAAGGGACCATACTGCGCAGCAAACAGCGCCTGTCTGAAAATCCTCAAGTCCAACTCATCGAGGCCAATGCTCAGTGGATCAAAAGCACCCAGGACGACCAAGAATTGAGTTTGTCTTTTGAGTCCTACCAGAAAGAAATGCAGCGTCGCGAAATGGAAAATGATCGATTTGATGCCATCAAAGACTACGACAATCAATTGGGATATACCTCTATAGGTCAGGATATCAGAGCAATGGAGCAGGATACTACCATGCGCGAACAGCACCGGCGTTGGCACAAATCACTGGCCAAGGATGTTTACGTGGAAGAGGCGGTGAATATTTTGGCTGATTTAAAAATGAACAACATTCGTCCGAATAAGGTTGCTAAAATCGAAGATTAACCCATGGCCCAAAATGCACCAGCCGATAGAGATTCCTGGATTTCAAAATTCAAAAAGAATCCACTGGGCATTTTGAGTTTTACCATTTTACTGCTGGCGACCTTCCTGGCTATTTTCGCCTATGTTTTGGCCCCTGATAATGCGCCCAATGCCAACAGCATGCATTTATCCTTGGCCACCAAACCACCGGGTTATCAGGTTATGATGTGTGCGATTCCGAATAATGAAGCCAGTCAAGTTGGCTTATGGGAGGCTTTTTTGCACGGCAAACCAAAACAAAACACTGAAATTCCAATCACCGCCTACCAGTGGCAAAACAACACCTTGAGGGTGGAACTTTTGGTCCCTGATGCCGATGGCAAACAAACTCAGGTCATTGAGGCAGGGCATTGGCTCAATACATCAGAATTACTGACTAAAAGTGATTTTATAAAGACCCGGACATTTTGGCTTGGCACAGATAAATACGGAAGAGATTTACTCAGTAGAATGCTCATCGGACTTCGGGTATCGCTCTCTGTTGGATTGATTGCCGTGATGATTTCATTGATTATTGGGATTACTTTAGGTGCCATTTCAGGTTATTACGGCGGAAGGACAGACCAAATTATCATGTGGTTAATCAACGTGACTTGGTCCATACCCACCCTATTGTTAGTCATTGCAATTACTTTGGCATTGGGCAAAGGGTTTTGGCAGGTTTTCATTGCCGTTGGTCTGACCATGTGGGTGGAAGTGGCCCGAGTGGTACGCGGTCAAGTCATGAGCGTTAAACAGCGTCAATACATTACGGCCGCGCGAGCGCTTGGCTTTTCAAATGGTCGCATCATATGGCGTCATATTTTACCCAATAGTTTGACCCCAGTGATCATTATTTCTGCGGCGAATTTTGCCTCAGCCATTTTAATTGAAAGTGGCCTTAGTTTTTTGGGAATCGGTGCTCAGCCGCCGATACCGAGTTGGGGAAGCATCATAAAAGATCACTATGCTTACATTGTTTTGGGTAAACCGTTTTTAGCGCTTGTGCCAGGTTTTGCTATTATGATGCTGGTTATGGCATTTATGCTCATGGGGAATGCCCTGCGAGAGGTCCTTGATGTGAATGCTTAATCAAGAAATATTCACATAGTTGGCGCTGTCTAGCTTGATAAAAATGAACAGCAGAATGGTGAATCCCCACAGTCCGGAGCCGCCGTAACTGATCAAAGGAAGAGGAATGCCTACCGTAGGAAGCAGGCCAATGACCATGCCTATATTGACGAAAAAATGCAGAAAGATGATTGAGGCAACACTGTAGCCATAAACCCGACCAAAAATGGATTTTTGCTTTTCAGCGCGATAAAGCACACGTAAAATCAAGGCCACAAACAGCATAATCAAGAAGGTCGAACCCATAAATCCCCATTCCTCCCCGACGGTACTGAAAATATAATCGGTATGTTGCTCAGGCACGAAATTGCCCTTGGTTTGGGTCCCCTGAAGCCATCCTTTTCCCCACCAGCGGCCACTCCCTATGGCGATTTCACTCTGATGCGTGTTGTAACCTATTGAATTACTGTCTACTGCTTTCCCAAGGACCAGGTTGATGCGATCCCGGTGTCTTTGTTCAAAAACCGAGTGAAAAACATAGTTCACAGAATAAACAAAGCCAATGGCCATGGCCCAGGTTACAAAAAGTCGTCCCCATTTGATGCGATGGCGATTTCGTTTTTTCCACCAGAGGTAACCCATCACCAAGCCCAACAATACGATGAGCATTCCGTTTACTTCTAACAACAGCGTTCCGACAAAAAGCAATCCAAGGGCTACGGCGAAGCTCAAAAAAAGATAATTCAGCCCCTCCCGATATAAGGGCAGAATAAAGGCGGCATAGACCAAAGCGCTGCCTGGATCGGGTTGAGGAATAATCAAGAGAGCAGGAAGCCCAATAATCAGAATGGATTTCCATTGATCTTGCCACTGCTTAATGTTGGTCTGGATGTCGCCCACAAACTTACCTAGAGCTAGGGCAGTGGCGGTCTTAGCAAATTCACTGGGCTGAAGACTGAATCCGCCGAAAGAATACCAGGAGGTGGCCCCGTTAATGGTTTGACCAAATGCGTAAAGCCCCAACAGGGCTACTAGGGCAAATAAATAAATCAAACTGGAGAAGCGTTCGTAAAATTTTGATTCAACGGCCAGGATAAAAACAATTAAAACGACACTAAGCAGTATCCAAAGCAATTGTTTGCCATAAATCTCATTGAGATCTAAAAGGGACTGTGTTTCTGTTAAAGAAGCGGAGTAAATGTTCACCCAACCAAAGCAAACCAAGGCAGTGTAGAGGCCAACCATCCACCAATCAATTTTAGAATTTCGCCGCGTATATCCCATCACTGATTAATTTTAAAAGGCTTTCCCGAATACGGTTTTTCGTACTCATTCATTAAACTACCCCCTAAGACATATCGCTCCATATCTTTACGACTGATGCTGTCTCTTAAATATTTTTCAGTCATCAGTCCAGCGATGCGTCCTGCCCAGCGGGACCCCCAATAACCATTCTCTACAAAAACAGCCAAAGCAATTTTAGGATCTTCTTTGGGCGCGAACGATATGAATACAGAATGATCTGTGAGTTGCATTCTTTTGCCGTCTAATTTTATGTAGTTTTCTGCGGTTCCTGTTTTGCCGCATATCTCGATGCCTGGGATGCCAATGAATGGTTTTGAAGCTGTTCCGTAGCGATAGACATCAGCCATGCCCTCTATGATGGGGTCAAAGTGCTTTGGATCGATCGTTGTGTTTTGACGTGTTGTATAGCGCTTTGGAATGCTGTCTGTCAGCCCAATTTTTTTGATTATGTGGGGGGTGTAAAAATGGCCGCGATTAGCAATAACACTGGTAAAATGAACCATTTGCATTGGTGTGAGCAGCACCTCCCCTTGTCCAATGGCATTTGAAATGGTCGCCGGGGTGTACCAGCGGTATTTTGGATATTGATAATAGCGATTGTAAAAATCGGCATCCGGGATAAGTCCTTTGTTTCCTGCAGGTAGATCATATCCCAAATAATCCCCTAAACCAAAGCTCCTCAGGTGTTGTCTCCATCGTTCGATCCCCTCTTGTGGGGTTGGATATTTATCGATGGTTTTTCGATAAGCTGAGGCAAAATAAGAATTGCAAGAATGGGCAATCCCGCCAGTTAGCGAGAGGGGTGTTTGGTGTTCATGACACCCCATGGGTTTCGCCCCACCGTAGTTATAGCTTCCATAACAGGACACGTAGTCTGATGGGGTAATGACTTTTTCTTCTAGTGCCACTAATGCGGTTAATGTCTTGAACGGAGATCCCGGAGGGTATTCCCCTTGAAGCACCCGATCAAAAAGGGGCTTTGCGATGGTGTCGTAATAAAGTTTGGTGAAGTTTTTAGATCGTTTTCTGCCCACTAACAAGGCAGGATCATAATTTGGTGCTGCCACCAGTGCGAGAATTTCGCCGTTCTTGGGGTCAAGCGCTACAATACCCCCGCGTTTATTCACCATAAGGGATTCGCCATAGGCTTGAAGCTGCGAATCGATGGTTAGGGTAATGTCAGTGCCTCTTTGCGAAGGAACGTCAAATGCACCATTTTTATACGGCCCAATATCTCTGTTAAAATTGTCTTTTTGGAGATATTTAATGCCCTTTTGACCTCTTAAAATACGCTCGTATTGCTTTTCCACACCTGCGGCACCAATGAGTTCTCCCATTTGATACTCTGGATTCATTTTTATGGTGTAATCATTCACCTCTGAAACGTAACCCAAGACATTCGACGAATGATTGACTTGGTAATCGCGCAAGGAGCGTTTTTGGATATAAAACCCCTGGTATTTGTACATTTTCTCTGACAGACCGGCAAACTCACTTTTGGTCAATTGAGCCACCACCACAGAGGGTAGATTTGGAGAATATCTTTTGGCTCTATTGATGGCAGAGATGAATTTTTCTTTGGTCAAATTCAAAAGGCTGCAAAATTCTGTGGTATCCAGGGCCTTCATGTTTCTGGGAATAACCATAACGTCATAAGAGGGCTGATTGGCCACCATCAACACGCCGTTTCGATCGTAAATGTAGCCGCGCTGAGGATAATCAAAAACGGTTCTTATGGCATTGTTGTCCGAAAGCTTCGCGTAAGAGCTGTCATAGATTTGTAAATAAAATAGGCGCCCGATAAAAATCAGTCCTACCATGAGTACCAAAACGAACAACAGATTTTTTCTCATGTGGTTTTTCGACTAAAAAGTTGAAAAGCGCTGAGCAAAATAAGGGTGCTGAGGGCTGCAGTTATGAACGTCGATTTAAACACTAAAGGCCAATAACTCCACGATCCCGCTTCCAATGAAAACAGAATTAAATGATGGATCAGTACAGCCGATGACACAAAAATAATTTGTTGACCGATTGGCGCATTAGGCACTTTTGTGGTGTTGTATTGATAACTCACCCCAAAGGCGAAGTTCAACAATACGGGCCGAATCCAAGCCAAAAAAACCGCAGCGGCCGCATGAGCCCCACCCGTGTCATTAAACATGTCCACGCAAAGCCCCAGTGAAAAACTACTGAGAATAAGCCATAGGCGATTTCCTGATAAGGGGTAAAGCAAGATGAAGTAGCAGTAGACCATTGGGTTAGCAAAACCAAAGAGTACAATGCGATCCACAATTAAAACTTGAACCAAGAGAACTGCTGTAAAACGCCCAATAACGGTAAGCCACTGTGTACTAGAGTTCATCGGTCATTGTATTTTCTAGTTCACGGATTTCTTGAGCTTCAGGCCTTTGTAACAGGTAAACATGATACAAGTCTGTCATGTCGGTATGGGGTCGAACGCGAATGTCCAAGTAGTCCTGGGCTGCGGCATCCTCTATATCGATAACTTGACCTACAGGCCATCCTCTCGGAAAAATAGTGGACTTTCCGTCGGTTACCAAGGAGTCACCAGGAGCGATTGGTGCTATTTTTGGTATTTCGGTCAGCAACAATTCATCGGCTTTATCGCCGGGCCAAATCAACGTGCCAAAATGATTGGATTTCTTGCTCTTAACGATGATTCGACTGTTGGTATTCAACACGGATTGGGCCACGCAATAATGATCAGAGACGTGGGTAATAACTCCTAGCACCCCGTCGGAGCTCACTACTCCCATATCCATTTCCACGCCGTCTAAAGCGCCTTTGTCAATGGTTAGGGTATTTTTCCTTTTGTGGTAATTGTTGTTGATCACATGAGCTTGAATCACGCTTAAATTTGAGCTGTCCAATAAAGGCATAAGGCCTGCTCTGGACAATGTGTCCTTGGGATCAGAATGTTTGATCTTATGTTTTGCCGCTAACAAACGGGCATTTTCTAAGGCCAGGGTTTCGTTGCGTTGCTTTAAACTAAAATAACTTTTGATGTCGGTAATTTGCGCAAAAATACCACCAGAGATGCGGTTACTCGAGGCAATGTTTCTGGTATAAAGTCCGGAATGTGCTTTTTGGGAAAGAGAAATTCCAAAAGAGAAGAGCAGCAAAAACAGAAGAAAATTTTTATTGCGGATAAAAAAATCAATAATCTGCTGCATGCCGGCTTATGTCCCTAATTTATTTGATCAACACACTTTTGTATTTGGCCAAGTTTTTCAAACATATACCCGTACCGCGGACTACAGCACGCAAGGGATCCTCGGCTATGTATACCGGCAAATCTGTTTTTTGAGACAATCGCTTGTCCAAACCCCGTAGCATGGATCCACCGCCAGCTAAATAAATCCCTGTATTGTAAATGTCTGCCGCGAGTTCAGGTGGGGTCTGTGAGAGCGTTTCCATGACCGAATCTTCAATTCGCAAGATGGATTTATCGAGTGCTTTAGCAATTTCCCGATAGGAGGTTTGCACCTGTTTTGGTTTTCCAGTAAGCAAGTCTCGACCTTGAACAGCCATTTCATCTGGGGGTAATTCCAAGTCTTCTGTGGCTGCTCCGATTTGGATTTTAATTTTTTCAGCAGTGCGTTCACCAACATATAGATTGTGTTGGGTGCGCATGTAATAAACGATGTCATTGGTAAAAACGTCCCCTGCAATTTTCACTGATTTATCGCAGACGATACCACCCAGAGCCAGTACGGCAATTTCTGTAGTCCCTCCACCGATATCCACAATCATATTCCCTTTGGGTTGCATGATGTCCACACCGATACCAATGGCTGCGGCCATGGGTTCATGAATAAGGTAGACTTCTTTTCCATTGACCCGCTCTGCACTTTCTTTTACCGCCCTCATTTCCACTTCGGTAATGCCACTGGGAATGCAAATGACCATACGAAGGGAAGGGGTCAACAATTTTTTCTTCAAGGCAGGAATGTCCTTGATGAACATGTTGATCATTTTTTCACTGGCATCAAAATCGGCAATAACACCATCCTTTAAAGGGCGAATGGTCTTGATGTTTTCGTGTGTTTTTCCTTGCATACGAGCCGCTTCACGACCTACAGCGATGATTTTATTACTCATTCGATCGCGAGCAACAATACTGGGAGCATCCACCACAACTTTGTCATTGTGGATGATGAGCGTATTTGCGGTACCCAAATCAATGGCAATTTCCTCGGTCAAAAAATCAAAAAATCCCATGCTGTAATGCGTGTTTTTGGAAATAGGTTGTGATTCCTAACAAATGTAATAAATTTTAGTGCTTAAAGTGTCTTGTTCCTGTAAATACCATCGATAAATTATGACCATTACAATAGTCAATGCTCAGTTGATCTTTAATCGACCCTCCAGGTTGAATAACGGCAGTGATTCCAGCCTTGTGGGCGATCTCAACACAATCCGGAAAAGGAAAAAATGCGTCGCTCGCCATGACTGCGCCAGACAAGTCAAAACCAAATGAATTGGCTTTTTCAATGGCTTGTCTCAAGGCGTCAACGCGTGAGGTTTGTCCCGTTCCGCTGGCACAAAGTTGGCCGTCCTTAGCCAAGACAATAGTGTTCGACTTGGTGTGTTTACACAGCACTGAGGCAAAAAGTAAATCGTTTATTTCGTTTGCACTCGGCTTTGTGTCAGTGACCACCTTTAAATCCTCTGCCTGATCGGTTTTGTCATCGCGCTCTTGTCGCAAAAATCCATTGAGACAGCTTCTGACATTGTGATCCGGTGTGTGAAATAATTTTTGCTTGAGCAAAATCCGATTTTTCTTCTGACTTAGAAGGTCAAAGGCCTCCTCTGAGAAATCCGGGGCGATGACCACTTCGCAGAAGAGTTCGTGTATGGCAGTCGCGGTCTCTGTGTCAATGGATCGATTGGCAATTAGTACTCCGCCAAAAGCCGATACTGGATCACCGGCCAAAGCTTTAGAATATGCCTCAGACAAGCTAGAGGCTTGGGCCATACCACAGGCATTATTGTGTTTTAAAATCGCAAAACTTGGTGGATGGTGCTCACCTTGAAATTCATTCATGAGTTGAACAGCGGCATCGACATCCAGCAAATTGTTGTAACTGAGTTGCTTTCCGTGCATCTTATCGAACATCTTGTCCATGGCACCAAAAAACTCACCTTTTTGATGTGGGTTTTCTCCATAACGCAAAACCTGTCCTTGGTTGACACTCAGTTTTAATGCGGATAGGTCATTATTTTCATTGAAATAATTGAAAATAGCAGTATCGTAATGTGACGAGCATGCAAAGGCTTTGGCGGCAAAGTGTTTTCGCTGGGCTAGGGTGGTCGATCCGTTTTGTTCGGTGATCAACGTCAGGAAATCTGCATAATCATCCACAGAAGACAGGCAAAACGTATCAGCAAAGTTTTTGGCTGCAGCGCGAATTAAAGAAATCCCGCCAATGTCAATTTTTTCGATGATGGCCTGAGGGTCTGCCCCAGAAGCGACCGTCTGTTCAAACGGGTACAGGTCTACAATAACCAAGTCGATTTGGGGGATGCTGAACTCATTCATTTGAGATTGATCACTCTCGTTATTTTGACGGTTTAAAATGCCGCCGAAAATTTTTGGGTGAAGGGTTTTTACCCGGCCACCTAAGATGGAGGGATAATCCGTTAAATCCTCCACTGCGACCACTGGAATGTTTTGATCTTTAATGAATTGTTCGGTCCCACCAGTTGAATAGAGGGTGACGCCTAATTGATGTAATTTTTCAACAATCGGTGCGAGACCGTCTTTGTGAAAAACAGAGACCAGTGCCGATTGAATGGGAATGGATTGTGCCATGAAAATGTCTTGAAAAGATAAAGGCATAAAAGTAAGGAAATATGCGCGAAAACACGACCAATTTTTCCTTTAAAAAAGAGTACCTTAGAGGTCTGAATGTCCACCCAATAAAAAGCGATGATTGTCTATCTACGCGTCTTAAAAGAGAGCATTAATTTTGCAGTAAGTGCACTGATTAACAACAAGTTGCGTACTTTTTTGTCTTTGCTCGGTGTAACCATTGGGATTTTTTCAATCATCGCCGTTTTGGCTGCCGTCGATTCGCTTAAGTCTGAAATACAAGACAGTCTAAAGGGTTTGGACAACAGCACCATTTATTTGGGTAACTTTTCCTTTGGCCCGACCGAAGTGCCTCGATGGAAATGGGAGCAATTTCCTGTGGCAACGTATGAGGAGTATCAGTATCTGAAAAAAAACTTGAATCAGGCACAAGCCGTTGCCTTTAATCTCAACGTGAGAAACGAGACGCTCAAGTATGAGGATCGCTCTGTAGAAAATGCCAACATTGGCGCATTTTCACATGAGTATTACGATATAGAATCCCTTCAAATAGAGTACGGCCGATTCTATAATGAGCTCGAATCCAATAACGGGGCTCAGGTGGTGGTCATTGGTCACGAAATCGCTACCTCATTGTTCACTCAAGCCGAACAAGCCATCGGCAAAAAAGTGCGCTTGTACGGGAAAAAATTTACCGTCATCGGTGTATTGAAAAAAGAGGGGTCTATATTTAATGACTCAAAGGATACCTTTGTCTTTGTGCCGGTCAATGTCATCCGCATCATCTTTGGGGCCAAGAATCGCAATTTATTTCCTTTCATCATCATGAAACCTCTAGCGGGTGCGGAAAATGAGGCCTTCATTGCAGATTTAAAATTAAAAATGCGCGTTAAACGTGGCTTGCGGCCCGAACAAGAGGATAACTTTTTTGTGAATCAGTTGCAGGGATTTGCCGATGCCATTGACGACATCACCGGAACGATGAATTTAATCGGCATAATCATCAGCGCATTTTCATTACTCGTAGGCGGCTTTGGTATTGCCAACATCATGTTTGTGAGTGTGAAGGAACGAACGAATTTGATCGGGATTCAGAAATCTCTGGGCGCTAAACGCCGATTCATCCTTTATCAATTTTTGTTTGAAGCGATGATACTGGCCATTATTGGTGGGATATTCGGATTGGTTCTAGTTTTTATTGCTTCGGTACTTGCCTCACAGTTTACGGGGGATTTTGAATTTGTCCTATCTCCGATGAATATGCTGATCGGTACAGTCGTGGCGGCCTTAATCGGATTGATTTCAGGGATACTCCCTGCCTTAAAGGCTTCAAAACTCGATCCAGTTGAGGCCATACGTACCGGCATTTAAGCCTTTAAAGGGTCTGGTCAACTGACCTGGATTGAATAGTCCATTTGGGATAAATCAACCTTGAGTTCTGCCCATTGATTTTCGTGCTCCCAACGCATCACAATGAGATGCTCGGCCGAGGGAAGAATGTTCAACTTACCATTAAATGCTGAGTGATTGCCTCGTGTTCTCAATAAGCTCAATTGTTTTTGAACCAGAGGCATTGACCTCTTTTTATCTATGTCCTCCACGGATAAATTGGTTCGATTGATTTCTTTGTGATTCCCAGGGCCTGCATCTGCTGCTTCATGATCATTCACCCCTGCGAATAAATCTAAGTACCAGATTTGTGGTGTTCCTGGCATAAACAATTGCAGGGCACGAGCCACCATTAATTTTAATGGGTCTTCCCCCAAAGCACTGAAAAAAGTGGCATTAACTTGGTAATAAGCTATTTTCTGACCGTCTGGGCCAAAGAGATTTTTTATGCGCCCGCCGCGATGTACGATTTTTTCTATTAGGGATTCGATTTGGCCAGAGGATAACAATCCTGGCTGATTCTCATCTTCAGGGTCTTGATCCAAGTCTAATAGTGGAATTCCATCATGACATCCCAGCATGTTGATGAGTTTAAAGCCACGCTCTTGAATTTCTTGGGCCCATTTTAGGAGTGGCTCCTTGTCTTGCGCTTCCAAGGCGTGTATGATCAATCCTGGTAAAAAGAAATCGTAAATCGGAAAACCGTGTTCACTCACCTCATCGTGGAGATGTTTGCCGTACTGGGCGTGTATTTCCGGTAAGAGCGTCATGTCGAGATCTGCCGCATGGGTTTTTAATCGATTTAGATACTCCCAGGTGCCTGGTGTATTAAAAAAATTAGTCGCCCCGATCGCTTTATGGAGGTAAGCAAAGGCGTCAAGACGCACAATTTTAGCTCCATAAGCCTTGAGTTTGCTGAGTGTTTTTTCGTAATACTGCCAGACGCCTTCATAGGAGGCATTCAGGTCCATTTGCCCAAGTAATTTGAGATGGCGACGAATTAAATCGTGAATCTGATCGCTTTTTGATCCATAAGATTGAATCAACGGGGAGGGGTCTCGTCCTTGATTCAGCCATTGGCTGAGGTGCTGATGCAAATCAGAACTTGTCTTTTGGCTGAATTCAAGTTCCTTTTTACAATCTTCAATAAATTCCTCCGATAAGCTAATTTTTTGATAAAATGTATTCCAATAGGGGCGAAAACTGTGATCAGGAAACGGAACCTGAAGTACGGGCAGTCCTGGTTTTCGCATGAACAGCTTTTGTTTGTGATCGGGCATGGGGTCAAGGACTCCAGAGTCACTTAATGTTCCCTGATTTGACCAAAATTTATTCCAGTCGATAAAAAAATCGAGATAAGGTGAATCGTCTCCACGTCTCATTAAATCCTTGAATTCGGGTGAGCCAACAGACAAGTGATTCAATACGATATCCAGTTTCAAATTTACACCCAATGTTCTCAGCCGCTCAAGGTCCTCTGGGCGGACTAAACTCTGATTTAAATCGTAGTCAATGACCGAAAATCCCCGATCTAAATCCGAATGAAACATACTCGGTAAAATATAGAGGCACGAAAAGATATCTTTGAAATCCTCTTGTTCGAGCAAAGTCACCAAATCACTCAAATGTGGTCCCATGCTGTCCGGGTAAACATTCAAGATAAGGCCTTTTAGCGCCTGATTAGTCGGGCCAGAGAGACTCATTGATGGGTTAGTTTAAATGTGCTAGAGGGTTAAAATCACTGGGCCAATGCTTGGCGACCTCTTTGTTGACCCATTCCAAAAAACGCTCGTCTGTTTGATCAAAAGCGTTGATCTGATCTGAGTCGATGTCTATTTGACCTACATTTATATCATCGATAAACAGTGGCACCACTAATTCTGATTTCACGGTGACACTACAAGCAATATAGTTGTCCTGTGTCATGACATCAGGAACCAAAAAGTTTTGATTCGATACGGCTACTTGTCCGCAAATTCCCTTGCCGAAAGGAATAGACGTATGTTCGGTTTCAGCGCCACTATAAGGTCCTAAGTGAAGGGTCTTACTCAAATGATCAGCAAAGTAAAAACCCACCCAAGTATAATGGGGCAGGGACTGATTGAGCAGGGTACAGAGTGTGCTCAATTTTTCACCAAAATCAATGGTTTCATTTTTGAAAAGCTCGCTAATTTGCTCTTGAATTGCAGTCATGGACTTTTTTTGCTAAGGTATTTCAAAATCCATTAACCCGCCCCTAAAAAATCATTCCTTTGGTTAAAACCACTAACTTTGAGTTTGTGAAGACGCTTTGGCAACAATACCGACCTGTTTGGCAATTTCTATTGATTTTTTTTGGGGTTTATTCTGTGCTGAGTAGTACCTACTTCTTTTATCTTAATCAAGCCACATCAATGGGACAGATTGTTGATCCGCTTACCGCTTTTGTAGGGCGCTGGGTTCACTGGATTTTTGGATTGATTGGGGTCAATGCCTCAGTTGCCCCCTGGGATGGGGGTGGTGGTCTTGTTATTTCAATTGGTGGTAAGGCCATCGCTCAATTGGTCGAGGGGTGTAACGCAGTAAGTTTGATGATTTTATTTATCTCATTTATTTTGGCTACGGCGCGCGGATTCTTGAAGACTTTTGGTTTTTTGAT
>Ga0213858_10000356_pt1 | contig 21863 bp, 12 predicted proteins | sample PICome_FD_160122 | JGI IMG/M metagenome (GOLD analysis project Ga0213858, IMG submission 160122) | Coastal seawater microbial communities near Pivers Island, North Carolina, United States - PICO245 | ecosystem: Environmental > Aquatic > Marine > Coastal | place: USA: North Carolina | collected... | reverse complement strand
CGGCGGTTGATTGAATGACATCAGCACTGAAGGTTTGAAGTCCTACAGTTCCATCAAGTGAACCAAAAACAGATTTTACATCAGAAAGTGAGTGTGCTGTGACAGCAGTTGCAACCCTAGCAATAGTAGAACCATTTGTGTTAGTTCTAGAGAATATCAATCTTTCATCTTTTTGGAAATCTCCCTCACGATCGTAAATTGTGACCGCAATGCCAGCAGTGACAGCATCTTTTAAGAATCCAGTAGCTCCACTATTCGCACCTTTTACATAGGTAGATGTTGCAAGGGTGACTGGTTCGTTAAGAGTGATATCTGTGACTGGTTGAACGTCATACAGTGCAATATCCCATTCATTTAAGTTGGGGACATTACTGTCATAAGATCCAGATTCTAATGCAAAATCATATACCCGAGCAAGTCCAATTTCATCACCATATGCTCCTCTTTGGTTTGACCCTACTTTTTCACTTCGCAAACTTAAAACATAAGTATTGCCAATACCAACACTAGGATTGCCAAATACTCTATTCAGTTTGAGGGTTGGACCAGTGTTATAAATTAACTTTTGATTTTTTACTTCCTTCGTTGTTCTTGGTTTATCTGCATCTAAAAATATGGGAGAGTTAGTTTCCAACTCATATCCACGAACAAATGCTTTACCAGGAGAGACCTTGTAAATCATGCTGTCATCAGAAGGAGTAACTCCACCGGGGGTGAGTTGACCTTCTTGGAAAATACCTCTATTTCCCTGATTATTGTTTAAGGACTCAAAAGCAGTAATGTCAAACGGTTTGACATAGTAATCCCCAGATTCTAAATACGTTCTTCTTGCAATCGTATCTAAAAGTTCAAAATTTCCACCATATGGATTATTTTCTCCACCTCTCTTTACCTGAGATCTAATAGCACCATCGACAATTGTTGCCAACTCAACAAAGTTGTCATCATTAAAATCATCTAATGCTTTTTTAAATAAACTTACTGAGATTTTTAATCTATCTGCTCCTGGAGCAGAATAGTTATTGAATCCCTGTGAATTATCATTTAAGGTTTCGTCAAGGTCTGCATTGATTACTTCTTCGTTTACGAACAGACCAACTCTATAGTTTGGTTTATTTGTATATTGATCTAAGATCAGAGTTTCTCTGCTAACATTAACAAAGTTGCCACGAATGAAGTAAACACCGTCTTGAATCTGAAAAGATGATCCAGTAGCAGCTGCTCCAGATCCAAGCGTGATTGCTAAAGGCGCTCCTGCTGCAATCGTGCTATTTCCCAGCAAAGTTGATGAAATAGTTTGATTGCAAGTAATTCCCTCACCGTCTGAGAAAACCTGAGTTGCGTTATTTTGAGTATTTGAATTTAAGTAGTTGATGTAAAGAGTTAAATTACCTCTTTCAGAATCTTCTGGTAACAGAACTTTATCAACAAATGCTGTAACTCCAGAAACTTGTCCTGTGATTTTTGTTCCAACTAACTGATCAGCATACGCCGATACAGGGACTCCCTGATAAACATTGTTCAGTTGAACACAATAATACAGTTGAGTGTATCCAATATTACCAGGAATTACTCTAGCACCTTCTTTAAAAAAGTGCTGACCAAACTTTTCAATTTGATTTTGCAGTATCGACTGTAAGGTTGTCAGTTCTCTTGCTTGAACTGGATAACCCGGTTTAAATAGGACTTTATGGTAGTCATTATTCGCATCAAAGTCGTCGAAATATGGAGCTACGTTTAGATTCGTTTGCTGAGGCATAATTCTTTAGAACTGCAAAATAACTTTGATATCTTCTTTTTGATTAGACGATCTAGTGATAGATGGTCTGTTGTCAACGTATATGATATTTCCAGAGTATTTCTTAGCCTCTGGGGACGCAATACCATCAGTAAATGATTGACCAAGATAATACGTCCTACTATTTATTACTGTTGAGAGACCTGTGAAGGATGTATCAATTGCCAAATTAGACCCAGTTGACGGGACAATTGTGACGCTTCCACCAGTGTCTGGTGTGCTGGTAAATTCAACCAAATCAAATCCATATGTGGGATTAGTTTGTGCAGTTCCAACAGTGTTAAATCCAACCAAAGTTCTATCTTGCCAATACTTTAGAACTCCTGTAGTTTGATCATAATTGATGACTCTACCAACAGCAGTTGATCCGGTGGCAACAGTTTGAGTAATGAAAGCGTCAGCAGTAAATGTTGCTGTACTATAACCAATTCCAGTTAATTTTAAGGCAGGTACAGCACTTGCTTTATCCAAATCTAAGTTTGCTGAAGATCCAAATGCTTCTGGATTCTCAACAACACCAACTCTTGCAATTTGATTTCCCGTTATGAAATCTGGGTTTTCAATATCATTTTCAATTCTAGAATAAAGGAGAACATTATATGCACCCAACTCTCGGTAAATATCAGCACCATGTCCGCCCTTTGGTGAAATAATCACATCAAAAGTTGGTCTGGTTGTTCCTGTTGGAACTCCACCAGCAACTAAATCAATGTTACCATAAGTGTAACCAGATCCTTGATTAGAAATAGTTACGGTTTCAACTTGCTGGTCATTATTAACAACAATCGTACACTCTGCACCTGATCCATCTCCTTTGATGGGAACTCTAGTATAAGTTAAATTAGCAGTTCCTACACCAACTCCACGATCTGTGATAGTTGCGATCTTAATAGATCCATCAACTGCATTATCTCTAACTGAAGAGTTATCAGTGCCAGTTGTCCAATCTCCTGGAACTGGCATAAAATCTGTAGAATCAAACTTAACGATATCGCTTGGTTTGATCGTAAACAGATATTTCCAAATATATCCATCACCACTAGTTCCAGCTGATCTTGGTTCTAGATCAGTAAACGTTGGTTCATCCAATGACGGTTTGCCATTTGGATTGTCCGGATCAATTCCGTTGTTTAAACAAATATAAACTCTGAAGTCACTATTTAAGACATAATAGTTTGCTGCGTACAGATTAGTTGCACCAGAAACTTTAGCAGTGTTAGTTCTGCTATAATCATGACGATACATGTCATATGTCGTTCCAGAAGACCAAGATCTCTTAGGAACAACCTGTCTTACATCAGATGAATTAATTTTCTTGAGAGCAATAATTGTGTCCCAATAATTGTTCTCTTCATTAAAACTATCTTTTGGAGATGGCGGATCAGAATCCCAATCACTTTGAATTTCGGTAGGGTTGGGAAGTCCAATAAAGGAATAATATGCATTATTCGCAGACCCTATACCCGAAACAAAGTTCTTGGCATTTAATATTCTAATCTGATCAGTTATAATGGCAGCCATTTGGACAGAGTTTTCTTATTATTTATTAGGTGTTAATTAAGTATAATTCTTAAATTTAAGTGATGCAGATCTTTGAACAATGGTTGAAGTTTCAATACCTGCAACGCCGCCACTGGTGTAAGATGTATAGGAGTTAACTCCAGATCTCGATGAAAGGAGAATCTTACCCCAATTATATATCCCGAATTCAGGAGAGGTTGTAATTCCTGATGTTGAACCGAACTTAAAGTTCTCAGATACTCTGGAGAATACTCTGCGAACATCAGTGAATCCAATTCCAGTTACGTTAATATTAACTGTCTCAACAGAGTGTGCCTGATAAACGTTATCGATAAAGGAAGATCCAATTCCGACCGTATTACCAGAAACATCTAGAGTTGTCAAGGTTGTCGTAGCAGATCCAACGTTGGAATTATAGATGGCGAAGAAGTCACCAGTTCCAATACCACTGACTGTCGTCACTCCAGTTACATTACCATCTCTGAGGAAGGAATCTCTTGGAATGAACAGATCAAACATCATGTGAGGATTGCTACTGACTGTTGTGGTTCCAAATCCTACGATGACCCCAGAATCACCTGCGTAGGAAGTAACAGAGTTTTCTTCCTCAAACGTTGTTGGTGGAGCAATCAATACCTCTGGAGGATCGACTTGAGTATATCCAGTTCCTGCATTAGTAATAGTAATTGCAGTAACAATACCAGCAGTAATAGAGGCAGTTGCCAAAGCCGTTGTTCCAACTCCAACAGTATTACCAATACTTACAGTTGGTGCAGTCAGATATCCAGATCCACCATCTGAAATTGTGATGGATGAGATTGTACCACCAACAGAAACCACAGCAGTTGCCGCAGCACCAACTTTTGTTCCTTGATTTCTAAATTTAACTTTATCTTGGAAAGTCAGTGATGTGTCATTTTCATTGATTGGATTAAAGAACGGTCTAATATTATCAACATAAATCGCAGTTGATCCTACACCAACGGATTGAATAATATATGCGTAAGGATTAATTACTGGTTCATACAGTTCGCGATCTTTTCCAATACCTTTTTCATTGATAATCTTATCTTCAGTTTGGCGACACCATGTAACAGATCTCTCCAGTTCTGTATCAGCATTATTGCCAGGTCCGAAATAATTATTGGTTCCAACAACATCTGTTGACTTGACAACTTCAACAGTGCGAGGATCCTCAGTCATATATGAAGGTTGATCCAGATCAGGACTATGCTTGATAGTCAGTTCATCGCCAACTTTAACAGTTTCAATAATATTTCTAAAGACAACATCGACATCACCTGATCCTTTGTAGAACAGAATCTTAACAGTATCATCAACTTTAGGTGCTTCAGTAAATGTTAATGTGCTTCCTCCTGTAAATATATAACCCTCTCCAGGAACTTGTAGAATATCATTAACGAATACAAGAAGAACGTCCTGCACGTTAATGTTAGATCCCTTACCGGAGATAATAGAAATAGAATTTCCGCCAACCTGAAGTGGGAATGCGGTTCTAGATCCTGTAAACAAATTAGAAATATCATCAAGAGATTGTAAAGTTCCAATCGCCCATCCCGTGAACTCATCATGGAATACCTGTTGAACATCAATTTGGAACTCTCTGAATGTTCCAGAAGTTGGAATACCGGTAGATCCACCAGCAGCCACAGTCAAGATTTGACCGTTGCCATATCCAAAACCAGTGTTTTTGATTTCAAAGTCGATAACACTAGATCCTTGACCAACAACAATATCAGCAGTGGCAGCCTGACCAGTTCCGCTGGAACTAGTGCTGTAAATCAGAGGGATATCACTATAGGAGAGAGGATCATCAAACACAACACTTGGAGGATTAGTTTGATTGTATCCAGACCCTGGATTTGTAATGGCGACGCTAACAATGTTACCACCACTAATTGCAGCAGTTCCAATAAATTCAATAGCAGGAGTTGTCAGAGAAGACGATGCAACTGCAACATTGACAACTGTTTGAACTCCAACTCTATATCCAGATCCGCTGTTTCCAATGCTGATGGAAGTAATTGTTCCAGCAGAGGAAACAACAGCAGTTCCACCGGCCGCGACGAGAGGTTGATATCCTAAACCTTCGGTTGAACCAACAGAGACAATTACGCCACCGAGAGGTAGATTGGATGTATTAGCATCACTACTAATTGAAGTAGCAGTTCCAGTAAATCTGATAGATGTAATACCTGCATTTTCGTTAAGGGTATAATCGCGAGAAAGTCCTGGACCCTGGAAAATATCATTAATCAAAATGACCGCATTGTCTGTGGCAATTCCAGTTACATCTGAACCGTTTGATTTAAGATCAAAGTTTCTCTCTTCACCATTAAATTGTTCGGAAATAGTATCAAAGACATAGTTTTCGTGATAGGTTTCATTAGAACTATCTTGAATACCAGAACGTAAGAATGTTCTACCTTGGAAACTGGATGATGTAGAAATTCCAGTCCAATCTCTTTCATCAGGCGGATTAGTGCTTGTTCCAAGAGGAATGTTTCCAAATGGTGCTTCAGCAAACGTCAGCGTATTTTCTACAATGTTGTAGTTACCGATGACTTTTGTGACCAGAGCACCGGTTGAGTGACCAGCCAGTGAAGTTCCAAGTCGTTGTCTACGAACTCTGATTGTGTTGGTGCTTCCAATTCCAACACCCTCAATTCTAATAATTTCGTCACCGATCTTAATATGATCTCCACCAAAGAATGATGTAATTCCAGTAAACGTTAAGATGTCATCAGTAGTGAACGCTCTCTTAGCAAGTTCAGTTGTTGTTGCCGTGGAAACAACAGGCGATTGAATAATATTGTCAAGTGCAATGATACACTTGCCATTCTGGTTCTTGGCAACAAATCTATGAGATGTTCCGATACCAACAGTAGTGATTCCGATTACAGTAGGAACGGCCTTGAGTGCATTTGCCGCAGTTGCTGCTAACTTGACAGTATCCTCATTGACTTTGATAATGAATACTGAAGATGGAACTTTATCTGTTGTTCCAATTCCGACAAAGGTATCAGTTGTTTCAATACCAATTGCCTGGGTAGTTCCAGAACCTGCATGGACGTAAGATACTTCTTCACCAGTTACAAAGAAGTGATTTGGAACAATAATGGAGTTTTCAGATGCTTTAACGATGCTAGTATTATTTCCTTCAAAACTACGGTTGAAGATCTCGTTATTTCTATGAGTGAGGTTGAAAGATCTCTTGATTGATCTCTCCGTTCCTTCATAATCGCCATTAAATGTTTCTATGACACCATTATCAAATTCTATTTGATCTTTATCATCATCTTGAATTCTGAAAGCATTCATGTACACCTTAACTTGAGTTGTGATGTCTGCGTTAGGTGTAAACATCAATTCAACATCTGTTTTGGCACTATTCATTTGTGCTCCAAACGTTCCTAGTCCAGAGACGGTTTCAGTGTTTCCATATTCGAGTAAGTAAGTTTGTTCTGTACCCAGATCAGCATTATGATCATCTAACAGAACTAATTCAGACATCTGATACGTATTATTTGTGGTATCAGAAACTTGAGCAACAAAATACGCAGCATCATAAACGGTTGGATATGTTCCAACTGTATGAATACCAGGGGAAGATGCAGAAGCAATTCCAGTCGTGCGAGCTTCTAATCTCGCATGTTTTAAATCACTGGTAGATACTCCAGAAACAGAGTCCGTACTGATAGCAACTTGAATCGTATTAACTGTAGCGGCGATTCCTATGAAAGGAATAAAATCAACATTGAGAGTTGATCCAGATATGTTGGCATGATAACTACCAAATCCAGCGGCAACATAACCACCAAGGTTGGTAGTCAAATTACCATATTCGGTAATGTGAACATCAGTATCATCATGAACGATGTTCAGTTCATTCATTTCAAACTCATTATTTGGACCAGTGATATTTGCGAGAACTTTTGCAGATCTATATGTTGTTGCAAGTGAAACAATTGTTGTAGATGCAATACCAACACAACTTACACTACTTGTTTGAATTTTTGCAGGACCCAGTTGAGTTGACCCAATGCTCAATAAATTATCATCAAGATTATAAGAAATTGCAACGACATCGTAGTCATTAACTTTAAAATTGTTTGGATAGAATTCTAATTTTCCATCTGTTCCAACAATAGAGAAGTCAAATGATCCAAGAGGATAGACAGTAGATTCTGCAGCATATTGATTGATATATCCATTAGAATCATCATGAACCAAATCAACAATAACAACCTGTCTTTGTGCTACAAATCTCTTATCTCTAACGTAAGTGATATACTTGATTGCACGTCTCTTATTCAGAGGCCATTGAGCTACAATACTGAAAGGTGTTGGACGTGGATTGCTATTGAACGATCCACTCATATCATCGATTGAAAGAACTCTGTTTCCTACAGATTCAAAGAAATCTGTCAGAATTCTACTGGAGAAAATCATCTCATTTGAGAATACTCCGCTTGCTCCGACCAAAGCATTTTCTTTTACTAGATCAAAATCAAAGACGCAGTGTGTATCAACAACTCCAATGATATCAGTTACAACTTGGAAATTAGTCAATGCAGTGGTTAATCCAACTGCCATTGAATTATTAGAAATTTCTCGGAAGGTAGCAGGAGTTTCTAGTTGATAATCGGAGAATTTTTTAAATCCTAAAGTATGATTCAAACTTCCAACAGCGTCTTCCCAGGTATCCAGAGGAACTCTGGACTTCAGAGAATATGAGAAGTTCTGATAGTAGAAACTATCTTGAACTCTTTGTAGATCATCATTAATAAATCCAGTATTATCTTGCCATCCACTCTCCACTCTAGAGGAGGCCTCAGTGCTTAAATCAGAGTCAAATGACGTGATAGTGGAAGCAATTCCTTGAGTATCAGAAGATCTTCCTTTGATAATAGAATCAAACGTAAAGGAAGCATTAGAAGAAATTTTAACGATCTCAATCTTTGGATTCCAATCTTCAACAACTCCAGTAATATTTCCTTGTTCAACAGTTTCTCCAACGAGGAAATCATTCTTCTTGAGTTTAACATCAAACAATGGGAAGAATTTTTCAGGAATAATTCTTCCGGCAGAATTAATGGTGTCATAAGCACCAGGGACCTTACCGTTTAAGAGTCCAGACAAACTAAAAGTAACAATTCCAATGCCACCAAGGTTTGGTTCAACCCCGGTCAGTTCAAACAATTTGTAATCATAGTTTGCAGAGTTGTATCCCTTTCCAGTAGATCCTACACCGACACTAATACCCTCAACAAGAACTTTGTTGCCAACTTCAAATGGGAAGGTATCACTACTACTAAATCCTTGAGATAAAGTAACAGAGACATCTTGAGTAATTGTATTAAATCCAACGGTACTAATTCCAACACCATTAGTGTTGTTTACAGGAATAATTTTTGGTGTGACATTTGATATTCCAGTAGTATTCTTAAAGATGGTTACAAGAGGATCTCCGAGTTTAAATCTAAGATCAACATCATCAATTAATTGATCGGTTTTTCCATCAAACAGGAGCAGTCCTGGTGCTTGAGTATATCCTCTACCAATAGAAGTAATACCGATAGATTCAATCGAAGTTAAAGGTTCAATACCAATAATTTGAACCAGACCAAGATTTGGTCTTACAGTTTTGTCTGATGGGAAATTGAATCCAATGTTATTGATCTTTGTTTTCTTGATAACACCGATGTTTGTACTATCTGCTTCAACAATCGCATTTTTACCGACTGTGGTTGTGATTGTTGAGATTCCTGGTAAAGAATAATAATTTCTTCCTGGGTTCTTAATGTCAAACTTCGCTATAGATCCATATGCATGTTCACAATCAGTGTCATATGACAATCTAGATGGAGCTGGAGTATAAGAGGTCTTTTCAGGGACTTCACTTATTGTGTAACTGAACTGAGTGCTCGATCCAATCGAAACAGTATGCTTACCATTGTATACACTTTCTCTTACTTTAATTTCATTATTTGAAGCAACTTCATTGTCAACAAAAATTTCATTTTTCTCTGTAGGAAGATCACTTTCAAATACTGGATCTAATTTGTAGAATATTTTAGTTGGTGTTTTCTCGTCAACGGATAAAGTTACTTTAGCATCCGTAGAAACTCCTGCTTTACCTACTCGCAGAACATTAAAGTTAGATCTTTCTGGAGATTTTTCCCAAGGTGTGTTGAAGTTCTCATCAAGATAGAAATTCAATTCAAATGCCGGATATCTAGTAGACAGTTTTGTATATGACAAACTTGTGTCTGTCAGATCAAATGTCGTAGTGGAATCAGTATAAAGTGTGATGGGTGGATTGACAGGATTAATTGTTCCCGCAGACGCACTTGTGACTCCAACAATTTCTGGTTTTAACTGTAGAGATTCGTGATATGAATTTGCTAACTTGAATGTATTAGTATCAACTTTGATGATATAATACATTGCTTGATCACTAAGACCCGCAGAAGGTGTTGTCGCTGTGTGAATAATTTTTTGTCCGGTTACAAATCCATGGTTTGCAATAGTAAAGACATTAGTAGAAGTATTAACACCAGCAGCAGTAAATGAAAGTGGGTCTATAACAAGCCTTCTGTTATAATCATTATATTTGATTGTTGAAACTCCAGTGTTGGATGGATTTACATCAACAAAAACTGAGTGATTACTATGAAGTCCATGAGAGGATGCCGTAGCAACAGTTACTTCAGATCTATCAACGTTAGCAGTAATTACGGAGTAATTGGTTTTTAAACTATGATAAACTCCAGTTCCAAATCCAGTAAAGAAGACCGTTGAAGATGTCTTTTCTGTGCTTGCAATACCGACAAACGTACCTGTTGTTCCCAGTCCAACACGAACTGTTGATAGTCCAATTAGATCAGAATTTAGTTTTGCAACGAACAGTGTCGTGGAATTAGATAAAGTAGTGATACCTGAGGCAGTATCGTGAAGAAGTTCAATGCCACTACCCGCATTAGGTGAATATGTTAATTGATCACCAGTTTCTAATCCATGATTTGGAATGTATACAGATCTGTTAGGAACAAAAACTTGAGTAACTCCGGCACCAGGATTTGAAATTGCTATAGTAGTTCCAACACCAACACCACCTGCAGTTCCGATCGCAACTGATTCAGTGGGGTTGAAGTAAAGTTGTCTATTTGCCTTGTAAGAATATGAAGTATTAAATCCTGCAGTTATCGAAATAGTGCGAGGATTTTGAGTTAGAACTGTGGTCACCGTATGTGCAGCACCAGTTGTTCCATCAATAGATCTTAAAACTCGTATTCTAGAAAGAGTATTATCAACATTTAGAATTCTTACTCTTTCTGATCCAACTGTTAGAATGTCATTTTCTCGGAAGTTTAAAAGATTTCCTGTTACATTGAAGAACGTAACAATACCAGTTACACCATCCGTACCAATCCCTGAGGAAGTTGTACCAAAACCAGCAACAGTGAGAGTATTTGTGGTAATTCCTGCCACATAAGACCCCTCAATTCTAGATGATGTTGTCGATACTCCAGAAACAACAATCAAGTTTTGATCTTGTAACTGGTGAGGATTATCAGCGATGAGCGTGTAGTTTCCTTTTAATCCTGGAGCTACTTCTAACCCTGTAATTGAACTTGTAGCAAAACTTACACTACTTACTTGTTTTCCTTTTACTCTAGATACTCTCGCATCGGCACCAGACCCTTGAGTCCCATTATTATCAAATACAATCTTATCACCAACTCGATACAGATCTCCACCAGTATTGATACCAATTGATTGAACGGTTCCCGGAGAAACTGCAGTAACATCAACTGTTTGATTTAAATCATTTGGTAACGGCAAATAACTATATCTAACGTCTCCCTCAATCAAGTTGAGAGGATCAGTATTTCTCAAATACGTCGTTTCATTCAGATCAATGCTATCTTGATTAGAATTATTAGTAAAGTTAAATGGATTAGGAACAGATTTATAGTTTTCGCCAATCAAATATGGAAAAACTGGTCTTCTAAATCCAGAGAAAGATCCAGATGTATCTGAGGTTGAATCATTAACTGTGGCAAAGTATGCATAAGTTCCGTTGGGATACTCCGGAGTTATGCAGAATCTACCATTATTTTCATCAAGGAAAGTTTCATCGGTTACCTTGACAAAAGTATAATCCTCAATAAAGAATCCTGCAGGGAAACTAGACAATGACGGTCTATTTTCTTTTGTAGATGCTTCCTCCTTATAAGAGGATTTCATCTGAGCAATTGTTCCACCAGTTTTTGTTAGATAACCATATGGTCCATAAATTGGATTTCCATCATAAGCCCAACCAATGATTGGTGAGTGATCGGTTGAAGAAACTTCTGTACCGCTGACTTTCTTAAGATCTGCGTTACCATATAAAATTGAACCATCTTGATCCACTGAGAATACAACTTCTCTCAGATTTCTAGGAGCATATAAATGAGCGTATTGATTTCCATCTCTACCAGAAGTGATATATCCATCATCACCAGTAAATTTTTCTAAATTTCTTGCAAAGAGATTAAATCTCCAGTTCTGAAGATTTGAATTAAACACTGCTCCTGAACCTGTTGGTTCGATGCTTGCAGTGGTAGATCCTTGCAGATATCCAGTTCCACTTTCAAGAACATTCACTGATGTGATTTGTCCATTGGAAACAACAGGACACAGTACAGCTCCAATACCATCACCATCTATAGTAATATCGGGAGTAGAATTATACCCAGATCCTGCATTCAATACAAGAACTTCAGCAACTTTTCCGTTGTTAACAACAACTTCTAGTTGTGCATTTTTACCAGTGACCAATTCAATATTTGGTTGCCTATCAAAATTGATTACTTCTGATGAACCATATCCTACACCTTTTGAATTTAGATGAACGGACGTTATCTCACCTCTGAATATTGGTTGAATTGTTGCCTCAAAAGTTTCGCTACCTATGGAGGATATTCCAATTCTTCCAGAAAGATTTACATTGATAGCATCATAATTAAATGAATGCGTACCTACACCAGAATTTGAAAGATTTATGTATTGGTTTGTATTATAATAGAAATTGGTCGCGGTGCTGCCAAGACCAACACTACTTAATTTGAAATTATTTTCATCTTCTCTAGTAATAACATAACGACTTCCGTTTACTATACCACCCGCAGCAGTGCCTTGTGCAGTATATACAACAATTTCTCCAGATTGATAATCGTGATTTTCAATATTAATTGAATTGGAAGAAGTAACAATTCCTGCTGGATTTGTAGATCTTAATTTATTTTGATATCCTTCTCCAGAAGATATAACATTAACAGATTCAACTACTGATTTTTTATTATAAGATTGTAGGGAGTGTCTACCAAATCCATACGCTGTCAAAGAAATTGTATTAATACCAGCAATAGCATCCTCTAACTTATTGTGAAGTTGAACAGTGGTGTTGTTTACTGTAGAGGCATAGTACACAGCATTAGTTGCTATGCCACCAACGCCACGCTGTCCTTCAGTTTTGTAAATAATCTGCTCAACATTTCTAAACTTGTGGAAAGTTCCAAAACCAATTGTGTTGTCAGTAAGATTTACATTAGATGAAGCAGATTCGGAATTAAAATTGACTGAGTGCTCAATCAATTTCATATTTACGGAAGCTCTAGCTCCAATGCCATTACCACCAGTGATAGTGACAATTGGTGTATCAAGATAATCAAAACCAGAATCTTCTACTCGGATCTCTTCAAGAGAACCGGACACCGCAACATTTCCAGAAGCTCCAACGCCGATAGAATCTGAAATGTTTAATGTGGGTGGATCAATAATATCATAACCAGAACCACCTGAGATAACCTCTATATTTTCAATTCTACCGTGACGAACAACATCGGTAGATTTGTAATTTAAAATTTCTACACCATTAATTAAAATACCTGTGGTCCCAGGAACGGTGGGGTTAACTTTTTCTCCATCATCTACGGGTAAATCAATCTCTCTAAAAAGTTTTTGAGATTTAACTTCACTTAAACGCAATCTATACGGTGTTAACTTACAGTCAGTTACAGTTACACTATCATCAAGTGAAATAAATTTGTTATTAAATACATCTGTTTTACTTTTTGCAAGTTTAACTGTTGTTGAATTAACTCTACTAATGTAGTACAGTCCTTGATTTTGAGGAATTGTATCACCAGGTAGTGTTCCTACGTCTGCCGAGAACAAAGATGACTTACAAACTCTTCTTGTGTCGGAGGAACCTGTAGATACATTATTATAAGATTCAACTACAATCTGTGGAGTGTAGTAAACAGCATCGCCAGTGTAGAACCCATGATCATCTATAGTTGATATTGCAAATTCACTTCCAACAAAAGATCCTGAGAAAGTGGCAGTTCTATCTGTTGTGTCAAGTGGTTGTGAATCATATGATGGAATTGATGAAGATGCAATTAAAAGTTTGTTTCCACTTGCATAAGTGTTTTGAACGTTTGTCTTATATTGAGACAGTGCAGCAAAAGTATTCGATACTCCTCTTAATATTTTTCTCTTAATAGTGTAAGTTAAAGAAACATTCAAAGCACCTTGGCCTTTAATCACTAAAGATCTTGCTGACTTAGTGTCAATAACGGTCGTATTCTTTTCTACATTATCTGGACCAATGATTGAAGCAGAATCTCCGATCTTAAAATAATGATCTCTCTTCAGTGTTATAGTATATGTCTGGTCAGAGGCATCAATTAGTTCAACGCTAGAAACTTCATAAGTAGGTGCTACATTATAAAACCAATTTCTACTCTTGAATGAATTATTAATTACACCTAAACTCTTAATTCTTGCAGTATCTCCTTTTGAATAAAAACGAGTGTTATCTGGGTAGTTTGTCTGTGAAAGAACTGAATTAACTCTTACTTCAATAATTTCATTAGGATTCTTTACCGACAATCCATAGGCATATGTGTTAATACCAACGCTAGTTCCATCTTTGATGGTTCCTTCAATTAATGAACAACCAAAAAATTGATCAATTGATTTTGAAGTATATGAAACAACTCCTATGGTGGCATCGCTATATGTAACAGATAGTTCACCAGAGTGTGCAAATCCAACTGTAGAATCTACATTAAGGATTGTTGCTCCAGCAGAAACTTGATCAATTAAACTTGTTTTTGGGTGAACTGTAAATGCGCCATAAGTTGCACCTTTAACACCAATATCTCTATTATATCCAGCATCAAAACTTAATTTGTAATATGTCTGTCCGATACCAGATATAACTTTTTCAACATAAGTTACTGGTGAATATGCTCTATCAATATTTAAATATGCATCCTGAAACAGAGTTGACTCTGTTAATTCTGTAGGATCTCCAGTAACAGCTTCGACAACAAGATCGTTGGTTACTTTATATAATGATTCGGAAGGTGTAAACAGATAATCTCTAGGTTTTACAACTTCAACTCTTTCATTGTATAATGCTTTAAATAAAATCTCAAAAGATCTGTCCGTTCCCTTGGAACCATAAAAATCTTTTGCCTGTTTAATGAAGAGATTTTCGTTTAAATCACTTGAAAGAGATCTATCTTCAAATCCAGGAAGAATTTGAATCTTAGTTTTATGTAAAAATTGCTTTAGGAAGAGATCACTTAGATTATTAATCGTAGATCCTTTATCATGATCTTGAGCATCAGTAACATCAAAAACCAATGACTCAGAGTCAATGTCACTCTTCAAAGAGGAAACACCACTAAATCCTCTAATACAACCAGTGAAGGTAGTTTTTGTTTTACCAGTGTAGGTGATAATCTCATCACCAATCTTCAAAAGTCCATAGGAATCAGGAAATCCATCAGTTCCTGTTCTAGATTTACCAATATCTACTTCAATCGTTTCTGAGTCAAATTCGAGATCAGAATATAAAATAACAGAATCTGTTAAATTAGTGGTCTCCTCTAATTTAATGTATTGATCAATGTTTTGTATGAGATCAATTGGTGCCCCTTTAAATTCTTGAGCCAGATAATATTGCTTTAAGAATTCAGAAACCAGAGGATAATCCTCCCTCACATATGAAGGAAGTTGATTCTGAACTACGTTGTTAATCTGTACTCTTTTTTGTGACATCTTATGCTAGTATCCTGGTTTTCTAATATTAGTATCCGTAACCACCGCCGCCGCCTGAACCGCCGCCTGAGGACCCTCCAGAGGGCGCTGAGGGCGTCGTGGGAGCACTGGATGTAGATCCAGTAGATCCTCCTGTTACTCCTCCTGTAGAGGTTGCCGCGGCCGCTCCTGTCCCTGTTGCGACTGTTGTCTGGAATCCTCCAGATTGTGTTGTAGTAGTGCTCACTTCGTCTCTACCACCAGATCTGACCAAAGTACCATTCGGATAACTTGAGGATACAGTATATGTAGATGCTGACGGATCAAGTCCAGATGCGATATCATCAACCACAGGTTCAAAATTACTATTAGTAATATCTAGTTGCAAATACAAATCTTGTAATCCAACAACATCATTTGAACTTGGTGATGCTGCAATCTCAATGATCGTTTGACCGTCTTTAATTTTTCCAGATATGATGTTAATTGGGTTCAGAGTGATGATTCCTCTCTGATAATCAATTCTTCCAACATTTCTTCTTACAATGGTGGGTGAGTTGGAATTTACTGAAGGTAAAGTAAATAAGAACAATGATCCGGACAATCGATCAGTGTTTGGTAAGTCACTGAGATAAACTGGTTCATTAATTCCAACAATTCTGAATGCAGAGGTCTTAATATTATATCCATCAGGATCCTTCACATGCATTGCATTACCAAATCCAATTGAATACTCTGCAAATGCGTTTAGAGCGACTCTAAGGTCTCTTCTCATATTTACAGTAGTAATATTAGAGGTGATTGCATCACTACTATCATCAATAATCTTCAAAAACTTACTGTACTTGAATCTGGCACCATATCTGTTTAACTCAGTTGACTCAGAGTACTTATTTGCATTAGTTTGAACAATTGTAGAAACTGCAGCACTTGAAGAGGCAAAATTTGTGTTATAATAGACCTTAGTATCAACTTCGATGAACAAATACTTAAGATCAAGTATTTCTGGAACAATTCCTGCAACAGCATACTTTTTCAACTTCATTTTGATGTTTTCTTTCGTAAGATTCGGAAGAAAATCACCAGTTCTTGGTTTAATGCTAATAAACACCTTTCCGTATTGTGGCGGTACAAGTTCTTCGCCACCAAAAACAGAAATTGACTCAGTTTCTGGATAAATCTTGGTCGGAATCAAAGATTCATAATCATTTGCTGTCAGAGCTCTGTTTTGAGAAGCATAAACCCTAGGAGCAAACTTTTTAATCGATTCTACCGATTCAATGCTCTCGCCACCAGTGGAAATGATTCCAGTGTTGAGTAATGATATTCCGGAGGTTACCGTATATTCAATACCATTACGTGTATATGTAATTCTACCAGAATATGAGAACTGACTTACTCCATTTGCACTATCACCATTAGAAACGATGTAATTTGCTGTTATATAATTTCCTTCTTCTAATGCTTGACCAAAAACTCCGTCTCCGAAGAAAAGTTCATATCTTTCGTTCTCAATTTCTTGTAAAAAATACACTTTTGAGGAAGAACCAAGTTCAAAGAGGTCATCCTGAGCACTATATTTGACTTTTTGGGTCGAAGATTGCGAACTTTGGACAGTAACTCTCAATAATGCAGTGTCAATGCCGGAATTTGGTAAAATATACTTCTGATTTGGGTTTCTAGAACTGTAAGTGAAGTTTGAAGTCAGTAAAGTGCCTTCATAAATGGGAATATCTGTAAAATTAGCAATTCCGTTGACTACTGGAACGGTAATATCTTCAGAAATCGAGAAAACGAACGATTGAGAACCAAAACTACCTTGTGTAGAGGCAACAGGACCTGCTTTTAGGGTCAAATTGACTGGAGAAGGTGTAATTTCTGACGTATCTACGAAAAATGAGATCGTTGAATATGAAGCTTTGCGTGATCTAGGGGTATATCCTATATTTCTAGCAAGTGCAACCACATTTTCTCGTAAAGTTGCACTATCAATGAACACTTCATTAGCGACCATGTTCGCATTGTATGAAGTGATGTAGGTATTGTATGCCAAAACGTCTAAAATAGACGAAAGGTTAGATCCATCAAAGTCATAATCGGTAAATTCCGAGTTTGACTTAAGATAATCTCTTAGAGTTGTCTTTACTTGATTAAAATCAAGGTTTGAAAAGTTGACTAGTGGCATTGTTACCTAGTTGATTGCAAAACGAATTCTAATTGTTGACCTGGAACATCAGCTCCAATGATTGTATATGTTATAACAACATCAAATGCATTATTATCGTAGTCAGGAAATGCTTTAACGTCCTGTAAGTCAACTCGTGGTTCAAAATTATTAATGGATTCTTTAATCTGATCAACAATGACAGTAGCACTTAAGTCATTTACGTTGTCAAATAACGTTTCGGAGATATTAGATCCAAAACTTTCATTAAAGAACTTCTCACCAGGAAGGGTAAATACGATATTTCTAATAGAACGTGCAATGGCGTTCTCATTTTTAAGCGCAATCAGGTCGCCGTTCAGGGGATTTTCCTGAAACGACATACTAACATCCTTAAAACCCTGACTTACCCTTTCTAGTGGCACTAAAATATAGCAATTATGTATTATTTATCAATGATTTAGATCAAAATTCGTTGAGAATCGTCGGTTCAATTACTTCGAGATCATCAGAAACTTCAAAAATTTCAGTTTCTTTCAAAGAATCACGTTTTTTAGGTGTTAATTTGTCATTTGAAATTTCACGAAGCATTTTTTGATGCTGATCGTTAGCTAAGTTGTCTAAAAAATCGTTCATTTTTTTAAAATTCGGCAATCGGTGGATTTTCTTCGCTATTTTTACGCTCTTTTGCAGTTTTCCAGAAATAATTTTCGTCATTTCCAAGTCCATCACGGTCATGACCGTTCTCAACTTGATAATAAACAGTGGAAACTTTGAAATCAGGAATCTTTGGTTCTTCAGGTGTCAAACTATTATCAAAGATTCGAGTCCTATTATTAGGATATAAAGCAAACTGCCCATTATCTAGTTCAATAAGGTTATGTGACTTATGCTCTGATGGATTCTCACTGGTTGCATAGTCAACTGCATCAGGATCTTGATGATAATTATCGATGGTACAAATGTAAGTGCCTGTTTGTGGGCCATAATCCCGTGTATAACACTCATAGTGCATACTACCAATGAATTGTTTTTGAACTACAGTTACACCATAGTCCATACAATTCCAGAACTGGAGGTTATGTAACTCCATATCAGGTGTAGGAAGTTCAGGTGACGAGACAAACGCGCTGATTGGCAACTTATCATACATTGCCGCATACTCTGGTAAGTAGGTCTCAAAATAAAAAGCACGTCCAGGGATCGATTTAACCGATACCCAGACGCCCTTTACAAATTCACCATGACCAGATTGATGATCAGTGAGATATTCTTTTCTTACCCAGACCTCATACGAGGGAAGATTCGCAATCAAACAAGGCATACAAAAGTTTACAACTACTTTTATATATTACCGACCTTGACCACGATATCTTTTCTTCTTTCCATTACGAGAGCTCGCGGCATACTTTGTATGCTTTCCCATACCCTGACGAGTTTTTTTCGGCGCTGATTCTACAAAGTCATTACCGGACAATGATTTACGTACTGCCATAATCTATACCTCAGATAACACGAGTTTTTTCGTGGCCCACGCGGATACGAGGGTCGCACCAGATTTCATAACCCATCTCTTTTGCATCAAGACAGAATGAAACATCCTCACCACACATGTCTTGAACGCTGCCGGACTCAAAGACCTGCATCTTAGGAGCAAACCAGGGGTACTCCATTTCTTCAAAGACACCCTTCTTGATCAACACCCATCCGAAACCAGTGTAGTCAACTGTAAATGGTTTCTTACGACGACTGATAGAATCGACAGTTTCGTGGTTCATGACACCACCGTTCTTACGGAAGTCATCTTCTTCCAACCAGTGTGCGACAGAAGTTGTGTGACCATCTTCAGTTGCATACCAACCTGCAGTGATTGCTTTCTCTTCTCCTTCAGCATTGATAGCAAGGTCACACAGTTGCCAGAACTTACCAGTATCGAACACAATGTCAGAGTCAATCCACAACTGATAGTCATACTCCAGTTTACCATCCCAAGGTACCTGCTTAGGACCACGGAGAACATTTGCACCCAAACACTTACAACGGGCGAAGTTAACCATAGAAGAGTAATCTTGACTGATCTGAATACTCATTCCATTCTGTACCATATCAAAGCACAGTTGTACGAAGTTCTTTAAAAACGTAAAAGAACATCCACGTCCAGGAAGACAGAATACAATTGTCTTACCCTTCATTCGTTCTTTGATTGCTGCAATATCCCATTCTTCCTTCTTTGCTGGTTTGGGAGTATTGGCCTTAACTGTAATTCCTTTAGCCATAATTTGAATTAACCTTCAGATCAATTATAACGTGTATTATGTATGGTGTCAATATGAATCGCAACCAGGAGGTTCGTTAGAGTTTCCCGAACCTCCTCTAAGGGGGCAATCAATCTCTTCATATGACAAATCCTCAAGTTCATAATCGGTCTTCATTAAACCAACCATTCCCTTGAGGGTTTCCCATGTCTTATTAAATTGTTTCTCTGTTAGATTGTTATATAAACATTCTTCTTTTGCATAGATGTGATAAACCTTTTCCATAGAATTTTTTTGGGGCAAAATTTTTTTAGGAATATGAAAATGAACTTCGCATTATATATCGAGGTCGAATTGTCACCTCTGTAGGTTAGGGTAGTTAGCGTTTTTTATATACGGGGGGCATCGCGACGCGCCACGATAACAACGAACCGCCAATAACTGTGTTTTTCGCTGTTGCTCTCAGTTTAACATAAATGGGGCAGAGTGTCAACAACTGCCCCGCTGCTAAATGTTACTCAGCAGACCTCCGCGATAGCATCAAGAACCAAGAGCAAATCGCGCCCGTTCTCAGTGTTATCGAGAAGCGCAATCATTTCGGAGAGTGACATCAGAACTGCTGTGTGGTGTGTGTTCATTAGTGAGACACTTTGTGCGGTACCCCTTAGTATTACTCACACATCAGTGAGTGTTACATAGGCACAAACATATGCCACTATGTAACATCTACCGACGTGCTACACTGTGTATATGAGTGACCACATATAAGTGCCACTATGTGAAGCCTACTCACCAACTGATAGGCTTACTCAGGTCCTCTACATATGCCTCACAGTGTTCATCACCGCCCAGATCAAAGAGTTCATCCCAATTCATATTGTGCGGATTAAAGTCATCCATCACATCTAATTCAAGGGTGATGCGATACTTTTGTTTCTGTGCCTGGTGATAAACAACTGACATGATTCCCCCTGTGAGTGTTACTGAGTCATTATAGAATGTCTGAGAGTTATTGTCAATATTCCACAGTATATTTATGAGGAAAACTGATATTTTTGTATTGTCAATCCCTGGCAAAACTTATCAGCGGGGTCTTGACATTTTTCGGAGTCGTGTGATAAAATGCTCGCTAAGATCACTACTCTCAGACACATTAAAATCACACATAATACACCCCACAGATACTCTGAAGACACCCCAGATATACCACTAAGTAACTCTAATATAAAAAAGCAAAGTATATTTATTAAACCTTTTTTAATTGATTTTTTAACACTAACCGTATAAAACGATACAAAAAAGGGGCACTTATTAGGTGCCCCTCAGTATCACTTACTATACCTAGATCATCAGGCAAAAATGTAACCAGATTCAAAATCGCGGGTCACATTGTTGTCACGAATGTACCACTGATAATCCTTCTGAAAAACACCATCAGTGACGGCATTACAGAACCGATCGATGAGAGCATTGAGACGAGATTTAGTGGTGTTAGATTGCCAACCCCCGTCAAAGATTTGGAGATAATCATCACCAATCTCAGCGATCTTGTTACCATGAAGACGAACAACGGAAACGCTATTTTCTTCATTGTAGTGAACAGAAGTGTTAGCAGATTGCCACGTTTTGTTGTTAGCAACTGCTTCGTTCATTTGCTGTTCGATCTTACGCATTTTTTGTTTGAGTTAGTGAAGTGAATTGCGGAGCGTGATTGCCCTCACGCTATTGGAACAGTTTAGGCGGTACCCCTTTTAGATACCGTTCAGAAAATCATGAAGGGCTTCATTATACTCTTCTTGAGTTTGATATACTCTTCCATGAATGTTCATAGGAAAAGTTTTATCAACACCGGCAACTGCTACGGTTTCACAGTCGGCACGATCATAACCCATTTCAACTAGATTTTCGACGTAAGGATTTTTCATTTTGTGAGAGTAAAGATTGCGTTGAGTTTTGCTTGAATTGAGTTGAAGATTTCAATCTCGTTATCATCTTCGTT
>Ga0213858_10000355_pt1 | contig 21889 bp, 11 predicted proteins | sample PICome_FD_160122 | JGI IMG/M metagenome (GOLD analysis project Ga0213858, IMG submission 160122) | Coastal seawater microbial communities near Pivers Island, North Carolina, United States - PICO245 | ecosystem: Environmental > Aquatic > Marine > Coastal | place: USA: North Carolina | collected... | reverse complement strand
CTGGTAAGTGTGGTGTAATACTTTCTCCTACACCGATTGTAGGAACTTTGTTGCTATGAATCATTTCAACTGTAGAGTTTGGAAGTTCTTTTTTTAAAAATGCACTTGTGAGTGCTCCTGCAAATCCACCACCTACAACTGTAATCTTCATTTTACTCTTTTCCTCTCAGACATTTTATTTTTGCCTTTGTTCATGGCCCACTTGCCACTGGCACGTATTTCTTCTAGTTCAACTGCGTAACGTTGTTTTATTTCTTCCATTCTGGATTTACACAACGTAATCAGTTCTCTAAGCTCTCTTCTTGACCGACGCTTGCTCCGTTCACTAGGTAAACGTTCAAAGTCTTCGCTTGCAGCCAAGTAATCAAGAACCTTTTGCATTATTTTATCATGTGTGTCGTCTGTCATTCTACAATATCGATATCGTTTTCATATGATGTAAAGCCATTCTCTTTGATAACTTTCATTACATGATTGACTCTACCAACAAGTTCGTCTTTGTGTGAGATGAGGAAAACATTTTTGCTACGCTCTCTACCCATCTTCTTGAGTACAGCGAGCGCATTTTCAACACCAGCAGTGTCCATACCTGAGTCAATAAGCTCGTCGATGAACAACAAGTTGATGCCTTGATACAATGATTCCCAAACATCACGGAATGCCCAGCTCATGCCTAGTATTAGCCTGTTGCGTTCGCCTCTAGATAGGTTATCAAAGTCCAAGTCTTGTCCTAGTTGTGTAATCTCAACTGACAAATCGTTTTGGAATTCTACTTGATGTGGTAAGCCTAGTTTGTCTAAATAGTATGTTAGCCTGTTGTTCAAGTACGCTAAGTTCTGATCAATGATCTTTTTGCGGATGAACGAGTCTTTATTTGTCAAAAGTTTCAGTAGAAACTCCTGATGTTCTTTGAGTTTATTCAAATCATTTACAGGTTGCCAATCAATCTCTACAAGAGCTGTGGAAGTCAAGTCGTCAATCTGTGCCTGATAAGGATCTTCTTCTTGCGTTTTACTTATCAAAGTTGTCTTAAGATTATCTACGTTGTTTCTATGTTCGTATGCTTCTTTTGCACTTTCATAAAACGTAGTTGGACGTCCATTTATATCGCCGATTTCTGTCAAAAAGCCTATAGTTGCTTCTAATTTTTCAGCAACTTCTGTTTGATAAGCAAATGCATCGCTCAACTCTTTTTGTTTTTTAGTTTCGATCTCTGCTTTCTTGTCTGCATGAAGCGTTTGACCGCAAGTGTAACAAATAGCATCGTCAAGTTCTTTAATATCCTTTTCTGCCTTATCAACACCTTTGGTTGCTCGCATAAGGGCTGCTTCTAGTGTTGCTTTTTCTTTGTTTAGACTAGTTATACGGTTGTTAAGCTCTGTCCAGTTTGTTAATTTGTCATGTGCATCAAGTTCTGCATCAATATCTAGTTTTTCTAGTTCGATTATAGCATTTTCTAGTTTCTCGATGTCTTGTTTTTGCTTTGCCACCCATGCACGTTGTCTACCAGCAAGTGTTTCGATGCTTTGTTCAATCTTTTTGTTACTTGCTTCGATAGCATTTATCTTTAATGTTTCTTCTGTGATAAAATCTTTTGTTTGTTTTGTTTTTTCTTTGAGTACTTCTGCTTTTTCAGTAAGTATTGTAATACCAAGTAGCTGTTCAATAATAGCACGTTGGTCATTTGCTCTCATACTCAAGAAGGGTTCGGTATAAGTGTTCAGTGCAACCACATGTTTGAACATATCATGGCTCATATCAAGTAGATGATTAATATCTTCTTGTGTTTTTCTACTATCACCTTGCGATTCGTCATGCATGTCGTCTTGTTGTTGGTGATCATTGATGTAAAACTTCAGTACATTAGGAGATCTACCACGTTCAATCCGATATTGATTGCCATCTTTCTCAAAGTTTAGTGTGACTAACATCCCCTTACTGTTTGTCTTATTGATAAGATTGTTCCGCTTGATGTTAGTCAGTGCCTGGCCGTACAAGGCGTAGGATAATGCATTGATTATCGTTGTTTTACCTGTACCGTTGCGTGATCCTGTATCGTCACCTCCTTGGTCTAAGTTTTCACCAAGCACTAGAGTGAGTTGTTCTTTGTTAAAGTCAACTGCTTGGGTAACATTACCCACACTCATAAAGTTTTTAACTGTTAAATCTTGTATTTTAATCATACTAGCTCGTTGTATATGTCTAATAGTAGTTTCTTGTTAAACTGTTCACTGTCGATTGCTTGTATTTCTTTACTAACAATCTGATCAACACTCTCAAACTGCTCAATATCTAGGTCTGTGTTGATTTCTTCAATGTGTTTCTGTGGAATCAGTGTGATCTCTCTGCATTCATACTGTTCCATAAAGGTTTCTTTGATGTAACTAGCTTCTTCATAGCTGATATCAATGTCAAGTGTTACTCTCAGGTACATGTTGGGTTTGATTAGAGTGTCTTTCTCATCAATCAGTTGTGATAACTTGACTGTACGGTACTTTGGACAGTCCGACCAGTTGATATACTCTGGTTCCGCATCGTTCTCACGGTCCAATATCATCATACCACGGTCATCATCCCAAGCATCTGCATAGTTGTGTGGGAAAGCATTACCGATATAATGGATCTTACCCTGCTTCTGCCGCTTGTGGAAGTGTCCACTGAACACATACTCTTGATTCTTGAAGTGTTCCGACTTCAGCTCACCGTGATCTGGCATCTGCACCATGGCATTCATGTAGAAGCTGGGTAGTTCGAAGTGTCCAAATAGGTATTTGGCTTGTAACTTCTCCATACGGCGCCATTCATCGCCTACTAACCATGGAACCAGTGCAACATCCTCTATAACTTGTATGCTATCTACCACAGTAATACCTGGTATGTGCTTTGCAAACTCAGTTGACTTTACATCACGCTTGTCTTTGTAGTACAAGTCGTGGTTACCTGCAAACATATAGAAGTTTTCAAAGGATTCGCCCAACTTTTCTAACAACTTGATAGTTGTATCCATGGTTGTTAGGTTAAGACTGTTTCGATTGTGGTGCCAGTCACCGCAAAAGAGTCCTGTTTCACAGTTATTCTTCTTTGCTGTGTCAATATACCAATCGATGTAGTCCTCACAGTCCTGATTATGGACACGTGAGTTGCCTTTCATACCTAAATGTATGTCAGTAAATACTGCTGCCTTTTTAAACAATAGAATACTCCACTTCGTTTACAGTATAAAGCAGAAAATAGGATAAATCAACCTTTATTTAGGCCTTCTCTACGTTGTGCAGCTTCCCATTCGCCGGCATGTTGCCTTGTGTGCGATGGATCCATGTTATTCATTTCAAGAATATCGTCTCTAATGTTTTGATTACGCTTTTCTATGTTAATCACACGCACAAAACTGTTTGTAACTGCTGCTGTGTAATATGCAAACGGGTTTTGCGACTTTGATTCGTCAAACTGTAAGCCAATCTGTGCAAGTTGTAAGATTGCCTGTCCACGCATTTCATCATTGTAGGTGTATCCACGTACATTACCACGTGTAGCGTAACGATCGCATAGTTTCATCCACATACTTGCAAGTTTATTTGTTGCTTGTCCGTGTCCTTTGTTAAAATAACCATTTTCCATACCACCTTCCCAGTGTGACTTTCCTACACAAACTAGATTATCGTTGTCGTCAAACTTGTAGTGTTGAAACGGAGGAAAGTTTAGTTTTGTTTTCTCATCTGCAACTGTTTTAGGATTTTTCTTACGTCCTGGCTCATCTGGAACATGATCAAAAGTCATTACACGGAAAACTAGGTCTGTTTTTTCAATAGTCCTATAGTCTACTTCAAACTCAGCCATTTTAACCTTCTTACCTTCTGCTTTGGCAGCTTCGTAAGCTCTAGTTCCTTGCTTTTTTGCTTTATTTCTCTTTGCTTCTGCAACTGTTCTAATGTTAATTTTTTCTACTTCTGGTAAAATAATATCATAATCTGCATATTCTGGTGCTACAAAACTACAAAATGTATTTTTTGATTTATGTATCTCTAATAACATGTCTTTGTTGTTGAGATAGTTAACTTTTCTTGCCATATTTGTCGGTTCCTTTTAACTAATATAATACACGTAGTTTATTTTGTCAACTAAATAGTATGTAGGAGTATACTATGTCACACAACAACTCACAACAGTCTGTGCCTAATACAACAGGTACACAAAATTTAACACAACCTTTCTTTACTAACACAAAAAAAGTTGGTAAAGAAATACGATCGTCTCGGTTACCTGCTGGTGCAGAACCTACAAAGCAATCTGCAACAACTGCTAGGTTTGCTCCAACTGATGATTTTGTGCCTGATTGGCGTGTAAAAATAAAAGTTCCAAGCCTATCAACCTTTAGATCAAGTCCGATACTTGAACCTTTACAAATGACAGATTGGTATTGTGTGTTTCCTGTAACTCCTCAAATACAGTTAGTGAGCTCTGCAAACTACGATACATTAGCTCCTATACATAGTAATTATCCCTTTCCGCAATATATGCAAAGCCAAGTAGAAGATATGAGTATTGCTGGTAACTTTCCTGTACAATCAGAGACAGATGGCATGTATTGGGTAGCTGCTGTACACTTTTTTAGAAGTTTAACAAAAATGTTTTATGGTGAAAGTGCAGAAAAAGGTTCGCCTCCTCCTTTAGTTAAACTATCTGGTTACGGAGACTATGTTTTACCAAATGTTCCTGTAGTTGTAACAAACTTTAGCTTTGATTTATCTAATAATGTTGATTATCTTAAAGTAAACACAGGTAAGTTTGGAGAATACAGCTCAACTTATCAAATGGTACCTACTAATAGTTTGTTAAGCATACAAGTCAAACCAACATACAGCAGAGCAAGGGTTGCAGAGTTTAATATGGACAACTTTATACTCGGTAATGAAGCACAAAAAGGATTTATCTAATGGCACAATACGGAAAATCAAGTCCTTGGGGTAACACAAAGTATTCTGAAACAGGAGAGCTAGGTATATTAGCAATCAGACCTGTAGCAGCAGAAGACGATGATATATTATATACAATAGAGCCGCAGTATTCTTTTAGACCAGATTTGCTGGCTTACGACTTATACGATACACCAAAACTATGGTGGGTGTTTGCACAACGGAACATGGATATTATAAAAGATCCTGTGTTTGATTTTATTGCAGGGACAAAAATATATTTGCCAAAGAAATCAGCACTTAAACCAGGACTAGGCTTATAAATGGCAATCAAAAGGAACAGTTTACATCAGTTTGCTAGTTTTAACAGTATTTTCACCATGTCATGTTTGACAAGGGACGAAATAGCTGTTCCTGATGAAACATACAGAGCTTCTCAACCACAAAATATTATTTTTAGAAGCGGTGGAGGAGCAGGTCAAAATAAAGTTACAACTGAATACGAAGACATTATTGGAGGAAAGTTAGAATATTTCATTGATAATGTTAACATTGAAGCATTATGTGTGCCAAATACAAAATCAAGAAGCACAAACGCAACGTTTGTTACATTTAATGTTTATGAACCTTATAGCATGGGCTTATTTTTGCAAACTTTGCAAATAGCAGCTACCTTAAGTGGATATCAAAACTATGCAAATGCTCCTTTTATGCTTTCTGTTGAGTTTATTGGATATGATGACGATGGAGATATTATTGTAACAGAAAGTGGACAAAATTTACGCAGAGATATTCCAATAAAACTTACAAATGTAACTTTTGATGTCGACCAAGGAGGCACTAGTTACGAAGTTGAAGCATTACCTTGGAATGAACAAGCATATCTTGATGATAAAACTGCTATTCCTGTAGATGTTGCATTAAAAGGTAATACTTTGCAAAAACTTTTACAAAGTGGCGAGCAAGGATTATGTACAATCATTAATGGACACTTTGAAGAACTAAGAAAAGCAGGACAAGTAGTAGAAGCCAACGAAGTTGTTATAACATTTCCTCAAGATATTGCAAGTAGTGTTAATCCTCCACGCAAACCTACTAATACCGACCAAGGCGCAACCACAAGATCACGTGGTTCGAGCAGCAAAGGCGGAAGTGGTATCTTTGGAGCAGTGCTTGCAGGTGTTGCAGGCGGTGTCATCAGCGGACTTGCTAATGGAAACAGTTTAAAAGATAGTTTCACTGGAACCTTAGGCGGCCTAGTTGGAGGTTTAGATAAAAGTTTAGGTGGACTTTTACAAAATTTTAAGAGTGGTAATGTACAAGGCCTATTTGAAAGCATAAGTGGTTTCTTAGGAGCACAAGCACCACAAAACTTTGAAGGATTCTTGAGCATGATCACAGGACAAATATTAACAAAAAGTCCTATTGGTGATCAGCTGTCTCGTATTGCACAAGATCCTGGAAGTTTAAACGCAATAGGAAGAAGTAAAGTTATTAATGACTTTACAGAACAAGGTCAAGTGCCTATGCCTGAAACTGGTCAAGTATATGATAAGAAAAACAAAGTTATGACAAGAGCAAAAAATACAGTAAGTAATGACGAACGTGTATTTTCTTATAGTAGTGGCACAAGCATGATAAAGATTATCGAAGATGTAATTTTGGTTAGTGATTGGGGTAAAAACCTAAAAGAACGAGCACCAGACGAAAACGGAATGGTACCTTGGTTCCGTATTGATGCAGAAACTTATCTAAAACCTAATCCTACACAAGAAAACGTATTTGGTAGCGATGCACAAGTAAGTCATTATAAAGTTGTAGAGTACATGGTACACTCTAGTCATTTCCAACGTCCAGGTGATCCAGGTTTGTCCTATAATGGTTTACGTACCAATGCAATCAAAGAATATAGTTACATATACAGCGGCGAAAACACAGATATTATCAAGTTTGATATCAACTTCAAAGCAAGTTTCTTCCAGTTCTTACAACCTGATATGGGTCAAGGCAGTATAGATGCTAAAACTGGCGGAACACAACAAAACTTATTGCAAACTAAACCAGAACAACTTGGAATGAACACTCAGCGTTCAGGATCTAACAGCAGCACAGGATTGCCTACACAAATATTTGTGAATAGCACTAGTTTACAAGGTGGCGGTGGTGCAGGTATTGATACTAGTAAGACAAGATGGGCTAAAAAGTTTCATGATCAAATACTTGGCAGTGGAAGTGTTGACCTAGTTGAAGTAAAACTACAAATATTTGGTGATCCTTACTTTATTGTTGATACAGGTATGGGTAACTGGACAGACCAGCCAGACAGTTTAAACGAAACTGCTTCTGGACAAATAGAATATCAACGTAGTGAATGTGATATTATACTTAATTTTAGAACACCTATTGACTACAATCCAGAAACTGGCGGCATGATTTATCCTGAAGATACTGTTCCTGTATCACAGTTTAGTGGATTATATAAAGTTGTTGCTATTGAAAATAGATTTACTGGTGGAACTTTCACACAAGAACTAACTTTATTAAGAAGAAGAGGACAACCAGAGGATACAAATAACGCTGGTACAACAAACCAGGCAATAAAAGTTAAAGATGCCGGTGTACAAGAACAGTTGAACACAGGATTTGAATACTAATGAGTAACAAACAAGTAAAAGCAGAACAAACTAGATCAGTAGATGATGGACAATCTGATGTAAAAATTGGTCCATACCTTGCTCGTGTGTTAAAACATGCTGATCCTTTGTATCTTGGTGGATTAGAAGTTGAACTTTTGAAGATAAGTGAAGCAGGAGGTATAGGCGAAACACTAGGACAAACTGCAATAGTGTATTATGCAAGTCCTTTTTATGGAGTTACTGGTGCTCAACATATCGGAAAGAACGACAAATACTCTGATACACAAAAAAGTTATGGATTTTGGGCAGTGCCACCTGATCCAGGCACACTTGTTCTTTGTACATTTGTTGAAGGTAGTAGAGATTTCGGTTATTGGTTTGCTTGTGTACCGGAAAGAGGTATGACATTTATGGTTCCAGGCGGCCAACCTGCAACAGAACAAACAAGTGGTCAGATTCCCAAAGAGTTAAAAGGTAAAAAACTACCTGTTGCTGAATATAATAAAAAAATAACCAAGTTACAAACAAACAACACAGTAAAATACAAACGTCCTGTTAATGAAGACTTTATCACACAACTACAAGAACAAGGACTTATCGAAGATGATATACGAGGCGTCACAACCAGTAGTGCTCAACGTGAGTTTCCTAGTGCAGTATTTGGAATAAGCACACCAGGTCCTTTAGATAAACGTGGAGGTTCACCGCAAGGCAAGGTTGGCATCAAAGAAAGTCAAGCAACCATGCATATTTCAAGGCTAGGCAGTAGTAGTTTTGTAATAGATGACGGTGATGATAAACTTTTACGTAAAGGATCGCCAGAAGATACTCCTTATGAATACATTAATAAGGAAGCAAGCGAAAGCGGCGGTGATGTCACTCGTCCTGCCAACGAACTTATTAGGTTGCGAACAAGAACAGGCGCTCAAATACTTGTAAACACTAGCGAAGACTTGATTTATATTAATAACAGCAGAGGCACTTGCTGGTTAGAAATGTCAAGTAATGGCAAACTTGATGTGTATGCAAAAGATAGCATAAGTTTTCATACTGAAACAGATTTTAACTTTGTTGCTGACAGAGATATAAACTTTGAAGCTGGTAGAAACATCAATATGATGGTAAACTACAACCTTAATATTAGTGCAGCACAAGATTATCAACTATTAGTTGGACGCAATGGAAACATCAAGTTTAAGAACAACTTAGACGAAACAGTTACAAATGATATGAAAACAACTGTGTTAAATGATAAGCATGTTTTAGTTACAAGAGATTTATTTGAAACAGCAAAAAATGATATCAGTATTTTAGCATTAGAAAGATTGTCCTATAATGGGGTAGCTGGAGTATCTGGCTTTACCAATGGTAATATGGAAACCACAGTAAATGGTTATCAACATCTTTGTGTAACCGATGATTTTAGAATAACAACTGGTGGACATCAGCATTATAATGCTGGATCAGATATCGCTCTTACATCTAGCGGAGATCAAAATTTTAAAGTTGGTGGACAATATAATATGACTGCATCTGGCACAAGTAACATAAAATCTAGTCATCACAAAGAAACTGCTGATCGTATTGATATGAACGGTCCAGTTGCTACAAGTGCATCCACTGCATCGGAAGCAAATTGTATTGAACAAGGAGCAGAAGCAGGTGAAGCAGTGTTACCAATAAAAGCATTTTTCCCACAGCGTGTACCACAACACGAACCATGGCAAGGACATGAAAACTGGAATCCACTTGCATCAGCACCAGAAAATACAACGGCTGTTGATACAGAAAGCCAAGATATTCACATGGACGAACGTCCTGTACACACAGACAGAACACCTATGAATGAACTAACACCGGAGGATGATTGATGTTTGCAGTTAAAAATGGCGCACTAGCTTCGCCAGTTATAAGAGAAAGCATTGCAAGAGCTAATCAAGGCATAAATCAACTTGATAGTAGATTTCCACTTCCTACAATAGCAACAGTTGGTGCTATATCTGGAGGTATCAATAGTGGTACAATATCAGGTGCAATACAAGGAGGCATATCAGCAGCACTTACAGGTGCAGTTCAAAATCAGTTTGGTGGTGTCTTTAATCAACTTGATAGAGGACTAGCGTTAGCAGCAGGTAACATAGCAGGTGTACCTAATCCAGCAGCGTTTGTACAAAATGCAGGCTGGGTAGATCCTGATACTTTAGCAGGTGGTAACACAGCAGAAATGTGGAATCGTAGACGAGGATTACCACCAAGTGGAAGAACTGTTACAACTGATACATATGCAGGCACAATAAATGCTAATAATCCAGCAGAAAAAAGAACATTTATCATAGATGCAAATACTGATACAGTTGAACTCATGAAAGATAGTTTTTTACAAGGATTACAAGGCGGACTGAGTAGTATCTTAGGGCAAGGTGTCGCAGGTTTACTAGGAAACTTGCCAAGTGCTATGCAAAACTTGTTAAGCACAACAGGATTAACAGGAGCATTAGGAGGAGCATTAGCTAGTATTAGCGGAGCATTAGGTGGGGCATTGAATAGCGTAGCTGGTGCATTTGGAAGTATGGCAGGACAACTAGCACAAGGATTAGGTACAGCATTATCTGGTATTCCGGGTGTTGGACCTATATTTGAACAACTTGGTAAAGGCATAGGAGATTTTACAAATAATCTATCTGGTGCATTGAATAATATGCCGCCTGAACTTAAAGGCATATTAGCAGGTACAGCAGTAAGTGTTGGTGCTAATCTTGTTGGTAAACTTACAAAGTCAGGTAAACTAAATGCAAGACAAGGACGTGAAATAGCAAAAAATATTGTGTTCCAAGATAATCCAGCAGGGCAGTTAAACACAATAGCAGGTATTGCAGATAGATTAGATAAAAAAACTTACGGAACGACTGGAAACACAATATTTGGAGATGTAGCAAGCCAATGCAGATTATGTGCTAGAGAGTTTGATACAAAACTTGTTAAAAAATCAGATGCAACTTTTAGTTTAAACTGTGAAGTTAAAGGTGATGTAGATAACACAAGACAAGTTGTAAATGGTGTGCTTATTCCAGTTGAAGAAATGGTATACAGAGCACAACTGCGTGAAAGTTTGACGGAATAAATACATTATGGCTGCAAATGAAAAACAACTTTATAAAAATATTAGTGTTTCTAACGGTATAGAAGAACCTCCTGTTAGGACAAAGCAGTATCGCGGTTTCAGCACTGTTGCTAATCCAAAAACTGTGAACTTATTTGATTTGCAGATTATTAAACAAGATATTATTAATCATTTCCATATTCGTCAAGGTGAAAAACTTGAGAATCCTGAGTTTGGAACTATTATTTGGGATATATTGTTTGAACCATTTACAGATGATTTAAAACAACTTATCATTGAAGATGTTAGTGAAATCATAAACTATGATCCAAGAGTGAATGTTGACAGTGTTACAGTTGACACTTACGAAAGCGGAATACAAATAGATTGCACACTAACTTATTTGCCGTACAGCATTACCGAAACTATGCGTATCAAGTTTGATCAAACCAACGGTTTAATTTAAATACGCACTTTATTACATCAGGTAAATATACTATAAAGCGAGGTACGGCATATGTCAACAACAGATAGGCAGAATAGACTTCTATTAGCAGAAGACTGGAAGACAATCTATCAAAGTTTTAGATACGCAGATTTCCAAAGTTATGACTTTGACAATCTACGTAGAACAATGATTACATACATAAGAGAAAACTATCCTGAAGATTTTAACGATTATATTGAATCAAGTGAGTATCTTGCACTTATAGATTTGATTGCATTTTTAGGTCAAAACCTTGCTTTCCGTACAGACCTAAATGCAAGAGAAAACTATATTGAGACTGCTGAACGTAGAGAAAGTATTCTCCGTTTAGCACGATTAATTAGCTACAATGCAAACAGAAACATTGCAGCAAACGGACTACTTAAAATAGAAAGTATTAGCACCACTGAAGATGTCATTGATGCAAATAACAATAATCTTAGCAACCAAACTGTTATTTGGAATGATGCAACAAACACAGATTGGTATGAACAGTTTATAAAAGTTATGAATGCAGCACTTCCTGCAAATAATATATTTGGACGTCCTGTGAAGAAAACAAATGTTGATGGTGTAAGCACAGAACAATACAGATTTAATGCAAACAATACTGATATACCATTGTATACTTTTACAAAAAGCATTGATGATAAATCAAGAAAGTTTGAGATTGTTAGCACAGGTATAGATATTGAAAATAACACATTATATGAAGAAGAACCATATCCTGGTAATAAAATATCTTTTGTTTATAGAGACAATGGTCAAGGCGCTGGTAGTGCAAACAGCGGATTTTTCTTTCATTTTAGACAAGGCACATTACAAAATAACACATTTACTGTAGCTAATCCTGTGCCTAACACTACTGTAAACATAGATAGCGATAACATAAACAATAGTGATGTATGGTTATATAAACTTGACAGTAACGGCAACGAAGAAGCACTATGGACACAAGTAAGTGCTGTTGAAGGCAACAACATTGTATATAATAATGTAAGCAAAGGTGTTACAGATATTTACAGTGTTCTTAGTAGGGTAAATGATCGTATTAGTTTGATTTTTAGTGACGGTACATTTGGATCACTACCAAAAGGCGATTTTAAAGTATATTACAGAACTAGTGCTAATCAACAATACAGAATAAATCCAGCAGATTTACAAGGTATACAAATTGCTATTCCTTATATCAGCAAGAATAATACCCTTGAAACACTGAACCTAGTTTTAGAACTTACTAACGTAGTTTCGAATGCAGACGCTGCTGAATCAAACGAAAGCATTCAATCTAATGCACCTAGCACATATTATACCCAAAATAGACTAATAACAGGCGAAGATTATAACATTGGACCGCTTGGTGTAAATCAACAAATTATTAAAGTAAAAAGTATAAACAGAACTAGCAGTGGTATAAGTCGTTATTATGATTTACGTGATGCAACTGGAAAATACAGTAACACATTGATGTTTGGAGATGACGGTAGTGTCTATACAGAAGATTTAACAGGCAAGTTTAGTTTTAACTTTACTACAAAAACAGACATTGAAGCAGTTATCAATAATCGTATTATTGATATTATTAAAGATAATCAAACAAAAAACTTTTATTATTCAAATTTTGATAGAAATACAAGTGTTGAAGATCTAAACTATACATGGTCGGCAACAACTAATGATACAAACCAAAGCACAGGTATTTTACAGGATCAGTTTGACATTCCATTAGCACTAGGTAGTTTTACTGCAACTGCTTTACGTTTTATGAAACAAGGAGCACTTGTTAAGTTTGTGCCACCAGAAGGTTTTCATTTTATGGAAGACGGAACATTAATGGCTGGTGCAGCAGACCACATAGGTTCAAAAGAATATATTTGGACAAAAGTAGTAAGCATATTTGAAGATGGTACAACAGCACAAGTAGATAGTAGTTTTGGACCTGTTGTGTTTAATGATAATATTCCGAGCACAGCTCAGTTAGTAGAAATCATTCCAGTTTTAAATAACGACATTGTAAGTGATACATTATCACAAATGGTAGATCAAGTTTTTGCATTTAGAACATTTGGTTTACGATATGATGTTGAAACAAATAACTGGAAGGTTATTCTTGCATCTAATCTTGATAAGACAAGCACATTTGACACAGCTAAAACTGGAGATGCCACAGGTACTAATCAAGATGCAAGTTGGATATTCTTATTTGAAACAGATGGTGAAACATACACAGTGTCATACCGCGCTGTAAGATATGTTTTTGAAAGCGATCAACAAATAAGATTTTATTTTGACGGCAACGATAGAATATATGATAGCAAAACTGGTAAAATTGTAACTGATACTATTGGTGTCTTAAGTAACAATAACAAACCTGATGCATTAACACCGTTCCAAAAAGATTGGCAATGGCAAGTTGTTTCCTCATACAGAACTAGCGAAGGATATGTAGATAGTAAAAAACTTGAAATAGGTTTTACCGATGCAGACAACGATGGAGTTATAGATGATCCAGATTTGTTTACACAGATTGTTGCTCCAGATTATTTGCCAGATACCAAATATATATTTGCAAAAAAGTTTACACGTAGCAATACAACAACATTTGAATATGTAGATGCAGATGCAGAAAATATTGTAGTAAAAACCACAGAAGCAGCTATAGGTGCTTATAGTTCTTATGATGCTAGTACTGTATTTTATATTAGCAGTACAAATGTTTTTAAAACATTAAACACAGCAAAAACTGCATTAGTGCTTAATATTGATTATCGTGCGTATAAAGGTAGAGATAAGTTAAGATTTGATTATAGACATGCAGCAGCAGAAAACAGACGTATAGATCCAAGCAGCAGTAATATTATAGATTTGTATTTGTTAACGAAAACTTATGATATTGAATATAGGAAATGGTTACGTGGCGACATAACAACAAAACCACTTCCTCCAAGTAGCGATGCGTTATTTTTAGATTATGGACAAGATATTAAAAAAATAAAATCAATCAGTGATGAAATTATATATCATCCAGTAAAATATAAACCATTATTTGGTTCTTATGCAGATAACGACTTACAAGCTACATTTAAGATTGTTAAAAATCCAAATAGAGTTGTAAATGATAATGATATTAAATCAAGACTTATTGACAGTATAAACGAGTTTTTTGCGTTAGAAAACTGGGACTTTGGTGAAACATTTTATTTCAGTGAACTTGCAGCTTATATTATGAAACAAGTTGCACCTGATATTAGTAGTATAGTTCTTGTACCAAAAAGCGAAACTCAAAGTTTTGGTAGCCTATATGAAATAAAAAGTGAAAATGATGAAATATTAATCAGCAGTGCTCAAGTCAGTGATGTTGAAGTGATAGATAGTATTACAGCAGCTAGACTTAAAGCATCTGGAAATGTTGTAACAAGTGAAAATGTGGCAAATACAGGAGTACAAAGTACTTCGACGTCAACGACTACATATGTCACAGATAGTGGTAGTAGCAGCAGTAGCAGTAGCAGCGGTTCAGGAGGAAGTAGTTACTAATGGCATATAACGACGAACAAAACGAATATCCTGTTCCAGGCAGCGGCAAAATAAAAAGAACATCCGCAGCATTACTGCCTAGATATTTTAGAACTGATACAAATAAAAAGTTCATTAGTAGTACATTAGATCAGCTTGTAAATCCTGGAGTTGTTGAAAAAATAAATGGATTTGTTGGCAGTAGAGAAGCAAAAGCAGTTACAGTTGATGACAGCTATATTTCTGATGTATCTAAAGAAAGAGAAAACTATCAACTTGAACCGTTTGCTATTATTAATGACGATTTAGATAACACAATATTTGATGCAGATTACTTAGATGTTTTAGGTCAAATAAACGCTTTTGGAGGCAATACTACAAATCATGATAAACTTTTTGGACAAGAGTTTTATGCATGGAATCCGCATATAGATTTTGATAAGTTTACTAACTTTAGAGAATATTATTGGCTGCCAAATGGACCACAAGAGATACCTGTAAAAGGTCAAGGAATACAAGTTACTAGCACATATACAATAGATTTACAAACAAGTGGTGGAGATCAATATTATCTAATAAATGGACTAACACCAAATAAAACGATAAAACTATATAGAGGGCAAACCTATTATTTTGAAGTAAACACTATTGGACAACCTATTAGTTTTGCCACAAGTCGTAGTAGAGAAGTTGTATATGGCGAAGACAGTGAGTTGCTTGATGTAATATACACTAGAGGTGTTGAACTTCAACATGCAAATACAGATGATACACTTGTGAATAGGGCAGATTATTTAGATGACAACTTTATTGAAAATGGTGTCTTAACTTTTACTGTGCCTTCGGATGCACCTGATATACTTTATTATATTAGTCAAACAGATATTAACAATAGCGGTATTTTTAGAATATACGACATTGACGAAGCTACTGAAATAAATGTAACAGAAGAAATTATTGGTAAAAAAACTTATCGTACAGTTGAAGGTTGGGACTTATCAAACGGAATGAAAATTTATTTTCAGGGTACAGTTACTCCTGAAACTTATGCTGATGGGTTGTACTACGTAGAAGGCGTAGGAGATAGCATTGAACTTGTTGCGGTTAGTGACCTAGCGGTGCCTGCTATTTTTACAAGCGACACACAAGTTCCATTTGATTCAAACGGATTTGATCGTGTTCCTTTCAGTGATGCAAGAAGTTTTGCAGGCACCAAAGATTATATTTGTATTAACAGAAAAGATTCAAGTAGAAACGCATGGGCACGTTATAACAGATGGACGCACAAAAATGTTATAGAAAAAAGTGCAGAAATCAACAATCAACCTGTAGAGTTAGATCAAACTGCTAGGGCTAAAAGACCTATTATTGAATTTGAAGCAGGTTTAAGATTATATAATCACGGTTTAACAGCAAAACTTAATGTTGATGTTGTTGATACATTTACAACAGATGTGTTTAGTAATATTGAAGGCAGTATAGGTTATAACATTGATGGTGTAGATGTTGTTAACGGTATGAGAATATTGTTTACAGCAGATCCAGATAGTTTAGTAAATGGCAAAATATACGAAGCTAAGTTTATTAGGCATAATAACAGAGATCAGATAAGTCTTGTTGAAACAGATGATACTACGCCAGTGTTAAATGAAACAGTGCTTGTAAAAACAGGCACAAAAAATGCAGGACAAATGTTTTGGTATGATGGAACAGAATGGAAATCAGCACAAAATAAAACTGCTATCAATCAAGCACCTAAGTTTGATTTATTTGATACCTCAGGAAATAGTTTAAGTGATCAGACTGTGTATGATAGCACAGACTTTACTGGAAATAGTATTTTCTCATACAGGGTTGGAGAAGGAACGAACGACACCGAACTTGGATTTCCTATTACCTATCAGAACATTGTTAACATCGGTGATATAGTTTTTGATTTTGATTTGTTAAACAAAACATATCAATATAAAGTAAACAATGTATTTCAAAATTTATCTAGTGATGTACAATATTTGCAAAAAAATACTAAAACTGGAATCACATATGTAAATGGTTGGAAAAAAGCAAATGAAAAAAGTCATCAATATGTTGTAAGGAAATATATAGGCGAAGATATTAGTAATGGATTTCCTATTGATGTATACAATAACAGCAGTCTTTTGACTGACTTGATTGTAAGAGTTTATGTAAACAATGAATATATAGCACCAGAAGGATATAGATTTGAAAACATTAATAATGTAAAGACAATCGTTCTTGATAATGATATAGATTTTGACGATATTGTAGTTGTGAAAACTAGAAGCAATGCAGATAAAAATGACAATGGATATTACGAAATACCACACAATTTTGAACGTAATCCAAGCAACAATAATCTAACTAAGTTTACTTTAGGCGAAGTTAATGATCATGTGCAAGGACTAGTTTCAGAACTAGAAAACTTTACTGGTATTCATCCTGGTTCATCTAATCTAAGAGATTTAGGACTTGTACAACAGTATGGTAGAAAGTTTGTACAGCATAGCGGACCATTAAATTTACCACTATATCATTTAACAACAAAAAATGCAAATATTGTTTCAGCATTAAGATATGCGTCAACTGAATATCAAAAGTTTAAAAGACAGTTTATTCAAACTGCAACAGATTCTAGCTTCAGCGGAAATGTAAAAGATCATGTAGATCAAATATTAAACACAATGCATTCTATGAAAAACGAATCTATGCCTTTTTATAGCACTGACATGGCAGGCACAGGCGGAAGCAAAAAAATAGAATACGAAATACTAGATTTTCGTGTCACAACGTATGCGTTATCTGCTATATTTGATAAAACTACAATAAGCAATAAAGCATTGACAGTTTATCTAAATGACAATCAGTTAGTACATGGTTTAGATTATACATTTACAGGTACAGGTTTTGTTGATATTTCAGCAACACTGACTGATGGAGATATACTTGTTATTCATGAATATGATAACACAGAAGGCAGTTTTATACCGCCAACGCCTACAAAAATAGGCATGTATCCGTCATATATTCCTGAGAAGTTTGCAGATAACACTTATAAAGAAACAGTTAATGTTCTTCGAGGACATGATGGTAGTATTATTGTAGCGTTCGATGACTACCGTGATGATTTGATATTAGAAATTGAAAAAAGAATCTACAACAACTTGAAAACAGAATATGACACTGATTTGTTTGATATACATGATATTGTAGGTGGTATTGATAGAAACACACAAATAACTAAACAAACTTTAGATCAAATTATGATTAAAGATTTCCAAGACTGGATACAAGTTGCAAAAGTTTTTGATTATACAGAAAATAGTTTTGTAGAACAAGACGAGCCTTTTACATATAACTATAGAGGTAGTAAAAATGTTAGAGGCGATGACGTACCAGGATTTTGGAGGGGAATTTACAAACAGGCATATGACACTGATAGGCCTCATACACATCCATGGGAGATGTTAGGGTTTAGTGTAAAGCCTAGTTGGTGGGAATCGCAATACGGACCTGCTCCTTATACAAGAGATAACTTACTTCTGTGGACTGATTTACAAAACGGAACAATACGTAATCCTGACCAACCAGTTAGTATTAATAAAAAATACATTAGACACAACCTATTATCTCACATTCCTGTAGATTCAAGTGGACAACTACTTTCGCCTTTGGATAGCGGATATGTAAACAATTTTAGTTTTGCAAGACAACGAGCTAATACATTCAAGTTTGGCGACGAAGCTCCAACCGAAACAGCATGGAGACGTAGTAGTGCTTATCCTTTCTCTCTAATGATAGCAAGTATCATTACTAGACCTGCACACACAATGGGCGTAGGATTTGACAGAGCCAGAATGTCAAGATGTATTGCAGGTAACATTGTATATTCTTCAACAAATAAAAGAATCAATACTGCTAGTCTAGTATTTCCAAAAATAGATTTTGCGGTTACTGGCGGATTAGTAAACTATATTTCTGAATACATAAACAGTAATACTGAGTTCCAGTATGAAACTTACACAGATAATGTTAAACGTATCACAAACAAGTTAGGATTTAAAGTTGGTGGATTTGCTGATAAAGATAAACTAAAACTTGTTTTAGATAGCAAGTCTCCGTTGAATCAAGGCAACGTGTTTATACCGCCTGAAAACTATGATATTGTTTATAGACAATCTTCACCTTTAGAGATTGTAACATATAGCGGAGTTATAATAGAAAAAGTTAGCAACGGTTTTAAAATATCAGGATACGATAAAGAAACACCTTATTTTTGTTATTATGCTCCACAAGAAATAGCAAGTGATCCTTTTGTAAATGTTGGTGGCATCAGCGAAAGTTTTATTAACTGGGATGCTAATAAACAATATATTGCTGGAAAAATCATACGAAATGAACAAAAGTTTTATAGAGTAAATGTTACTCATACAACAACTGAAAATTTTGATTTAAGTTTTTATACTCCATTACCGAGTTTACCAGAGACTGGAGGTGCTGGTGCATATTTTAGAAAAAACTTTTTCAAAACTAAATCTATTTTAGATTATGGTACTGTACTAAGCGATGCACAATCTGTGGTTGACTTTATTTTAGGATATCAGGCTTATCTAAAAAACTTAGGATTTCAGTTTGATTATTTTAACAAACAGACAGAGGCACTTGAAAACTGGAATTTGTCTGCTAAAGAGTTTTTGTTTTGGACTACGCAAAACTGGTCAGTAACAAGTTTGATTAGTTTAAGTCCTAGTGCAAATAGAGCTGTGTTTGAACGTGATTATTATGTAGTTGATGATATATATGATAACTTGTATAGATTTGCTGTGCTGAATGAAAACAATAGTATTATTAAAAAATCTATTAGTAATATTTTTAGAGATTCAACTAACACATTCAATCTAACTAGTGAAGAAGGAATCTATCTTTTAAAACTACCATTGATACAAAAAGAACATTTAGTGTTAATAGATAACACAACTGTTTTTAATGACACTATATATGCTCCTGAGACAGGTTATAGACAAGAACGCATGAAAGTGGTAGGTTATAGAACCGACGACTGGAATGGTAATCTAAATATTCCAGGATTTGTTTACGACCAAGCTGAAGTCACAGACTGGGAAAGTTATAAAGATTATAAAACAGGAGAACTTGTAAAATACAAAGAGTTTTATTATGCTGCTAGATTTACTCATAGCGGCACAGAAGTTTTCCAAGACGGAAACTGGGCAAGATTACCAGAACGTCCACAAAGTAGTTTGAAACCAAATTGGGATTACAGAGCAAATCAGTTTGCAGATTTTTACGATTTAGATACTGATAACTTTGATAGCGAACAACAACGATTAGCACAGCACTTAATAGGATATCAAAAACGTGAATATCTAGCTAATATTGTTCAAGATGATATTAGCCAATATAAGTTTTATCAAGGCTATATTCAAGATAAAGGCACAACAAATAGTATTACAAAACTATTTGATAAACTTGGAGCAAACGATACAGATAGTGTTGAACTATACGAAGAATGGGCTATTAGAGTAGGACGATATGGTGCTACAACTAGTTTTGACGAAACTGAATATGTATTAGATGAAAGCAAGTTTAGAATAGAACCGCAACTAGTAGAGTTTGTTGAGCAAGTGGACAATACAAGAGTTGATTTAGTTTATCAGTTGCCACGCAAAGATGTTTATTTACAACCTGAAGCATACAATCATAGTAGTCTTCCAACTGAACTAGCACTTAATGAGTATACAAAAACTGCTGGATATGTAACATTAGACCAGGTAGATTTTGTTGCAAAAAATATTAATGACATGCTTGTTTTAGATATTGATAGTGTTAACATTGGAGACCATATTTGGATTACTAATGACGAAGATAACACTTGGAATGTTTACCAACACGAAACTACAAAGTTTAGTATTATAAACATTGAAAAAACCGATTTAGGATTTCGAGCTAACTTTGATAGACCTATTCCTTTAGAAGATGGAGATTTTATTGGTCTAAACAACATTAGTCCTGAAATAAACGGATTCTGGGTTGCAACTAATATTCGTCCAAATAGAGAAGTTTTAACTGATTCTACAGTGTTACATCCTTCGGTAGAAATAGTTACTGATAACGCAATATCAACAGATATAGATTTAGAAGATAGTACTCTTGGTATTGTGTCAATCTTATGCATCAGACGTGTAAGCACACCAGAAGAAATAAACTTAATCACAAAAGAATACGATTTAACAGATAATAAAAGAGTTTGGGTTGACAATATAGGCAACGGAAACTTTGGTGTTTATGATAGCAATATTATAAGAAGTTTTAAACAAACTGTTAATAATCCTGAAACAGCAAGTAGAAAGTTTGGCAGGGCAATAGCAGCAAGTGGAAATAACACCACACTTATTGTAGGAACACCAGATAAAGACAATGGCAAAGTATATGTTTATACAAGGCCAAGTGAAGCTCAAGATTACACATTAAAACAAACACTTGAGCCTTTGTCTACACACCACTCGGGCGGCGAGTTTGGTAGTAGTGTTTCTATTACAAAAGATGGTCAGTATATGTATGTGGGTGCGCCTACTGCATTTGATGTTAAGTCAAGATATAAAGGACAGTTAGATCCTGTGCAGCCTTACTTAGCAGGCGATATTGTAAGTTCAAAAGGCACACTTTGGAGAGCAAGAAACGATGTTACTCATGAAAGTAGCACTATTGATTTTGAAAGTTTAGATTGGGAACTTGTGAACATTATTCCTACAGACAGCGAAGGCACAAGTTTAGGATATGTTGATCAAGGCGTAGTATACATCTACAAAAGATTAGTTGATCAAAGTTTTGCATTACATCAAATTATTTGTAGTTCTGCACCTGCTGCTAATGAAAAGTTTGGCATCGCATTAAAGGTAACTAATCCTGCAGATTTTGAATATAATCTTTTTGTAAGAGCAGTCGGCAATAATGGTAGATTGTATTTAATATACAATGGCGGCAGAACTGACATCCTTACATATGGATATTCACGTGATACTAACTACAAAGGAGAATGGTTCTCTACAAAACGCTATGCAGAAAATGACATTGTATATCATGAAGGTGTATTATATCAAGCAAACTCTTTAGTGCCAGCAGGTAATCCATTTGATGCAGGACTATGGGATGTGTTAGATTCTTATGTTGATTACACAGGATTTTTACCTCCTGTGTTAGA
>Ga0213858_10000351_pt1 | contig 21978 bp, 49 predicted proteins | sample PICome_FD_160122 | JGI IMG/M metagenome (GOLD analysis project Ga0213858, IMG submission 160122) | Coastal seawater microbial communities near Pivers Island, North Carolina, United States - PICO245 | ecosystem: Environmental > Aquatic > Marine > Coastal | place: USA: North Carolina | collected... | reverse complement strand
ATAATAACAATCTTTCTGGAGAAAATTCAATGTCAACTATCCAACAATTATTTAACGAGTTTGTTAATCAAGGCGGTAATCCTAAAGTTACAGAATTTAAAAAGCATATTGATTCTTTAATTTCTAATGATATCAAACCTTTATGCACACGTTCAGGTAAAACAGGTGATAATTGGAGATCTGATCTAAAATCTAAGTTTAGTGGTAGAGGTGCTAAGTGGGTCTTTGTTTCGCTTGAAAATATCGAATTAACTCTTATACAATTTGAAGCTGATGGTATTGATTGTACAGACTATCGTAAAAACATTACCAAACTTGGAAAGGCTTGGATTAGATTCAATGGCCCACGTATTAGTGAAGGTATTAAGTGTGCAGCTTTTGAAGTCAGAACTGAAGGGTCAACTATTGATCATCCTAAACAACTTCACATGATCAATATCGATGGGATGGATAATTTAATTGAAGTTATGCCTGGAACACCTAAGGCTTTAAAGATTGAAGAAGACTCGGCACCAATGCCTAAAACAAAGGCTAGTGTAAAGACTAAGAAAGAAGTAAAGGAAGTTTTCATTACAAAAGATTCTGTATTGAAAACAATGGCTGACGAAATTAACGAAGAATTACAAGAAGAAGCTGAGCTTGTTAATCTTAACGAACCACCAAAATCTAACGATCCTTCTGAATGGGAAGCATTTTTGGCAGCTGAAGGTTTAATTGATCCAGACCTTGATATGTTTGAAGACATTAATGATGAATTATAATTAATATATTCTGTTATATGTTTTGCATTCCTTACTTATCGTCCCGTCAATTCCGCAAGTTTTCGGTGACATTATCTTTCCTCGACAATATGGTGTCGTGTTTAGTTCAAGTCTAATAGGAAAGACACATTTATTAATTACTAAAAGGAAAAAAATATGAATCACAGTACATACACAACATTCAACAATTCAGCAGAAGTATTTGTAGCATTTGGAGCAGTTTCTCATGTTATTAATGACAAAGACGAAGGATGCTGGGTGTGGTTCCATAGTGGAAAGTGTGTCCATGTTAAAGAAACTTTTGAAGATGTTTCTGCAGATCTTGGTGACTACTTGGAAACTTTAAAATAATTTTGATTTGTACAACGTAAAGCATTGTTAATTTAAATAAATCAAAGGGAAAACATGAAAAAAGTAATTCTTTCTATAGTAACGTGCTTATGTTTTGCATGTACTTTTGAAGAGCCACGTCGTGATGGCGAAGAAGAAGTATATCAAATAGTTTGTGAAGATAGAAGAGTAAAAACCGGATATAAAAAGTATTATATTAAATATTCAGAGTGGAGAAGTCCTTATATATACAGATCATCAATTTGGTCTTTTAGAGATATTAATGGTAAATGGCATCGATCTACTTTTCCATGCTACACAAACAATGTTAAAAGAAGGATTAAAAAATGATATGCACATTTAAGAACTCTTTTGAAGTTAGAAAAGAAAATCTTAAAGAAAAGATGATTTGTCCTGCAGGTTTAGAGTTTGATTATGTTAGTCATGAGCATTTTTATCATGCATATTACGAAGTGCACACATACAAAGTTTTATTTCATCATAAAAATGATCCAATTACTGTAAGTATGAAAAGAATACAAGGCAGTAAAAAATTTACTGTTGAAGGTTTTAAACAAACTCATGCTGATGAAGATTTTAAAAAATTGTATTGGGATGATATTTTTGAAGAAGATTGTCCGATAAGTGTAAATTAATTTTATATTTATTATAATAAAAAAAAGGCTATATAAATTATGAAGGAATATATTTTAAGTAATTTAATAATATCATCTTTGTTGATTATTATTATGGTTATATATTGTGTTCCTAATATTTTTTATGGTTTTGTTCTTGGGCTTATGACTTATTCTTTAATTGACGCTTTTATAAAAAAAGACTTGTAATAAAGAAAGGGAAATAATCATGGAAGGTGACGTATTATTTGTTAGCATATTTATCGTTTGGATATTTTTAATGATTTTCCAAGCCTTTAGAGACTAGTGTGTTATTATGAATAAATTTAAAGTAGGTGACATTGTAACTATAAACGAAAACATAACTAGTGAAATATTCCTATTAGACTTTTTGCCTTCATTTGTTTCTCATCCAATTAATGGTTCTGGATTTAGTATTAAAGGATTTGAAGATCATTGTATTGAAAAGCTTGATAAAAATAGTGTTGCTTTAATTTGCAGAACTTGGGAAAAAGAAGACTATGCTCCTAATGCTTATGAGTGCATAATAAACGGGATAAGAGGTTTTATAGTTGATCTCTCTGAAGAGTCGAAAGGCTTAGATAATTGTTTAGTTAAAGTTGACGTATAAATGTTTAATATGAGTTTTGAAGTTGGTAATATCATAGTTTTAAGAGAAGAGTTAAAGACTTTTCCTTGTCTTAAAGACATTCCTGACTATACTCAAAGTGCTGAAGTTATACCTTACTATCTTGGTCCTTTGATGGATGAGTTTGTAATTTCCAATGAAGCGCTAATTGTTTTAGAAGTTTTTAAAGAAAAAAGAAAAATAAATCCTTATGCATATAAATGTCTTCATAAAAGTAAAATAGTATATTTGGTTAGAATGAAAGAGGTTGAAATAGACCCTAATATTTGTTTCATGTTATTAGATTAAATCGAGGAGTAAATAATGTTTATTGTTGATATATATGATCGTGCAATTTGCGCTGAAACTGATTTGGAACTAAATCTTCATTTAGACTTAGTTTTTAATGAAGAAGAGTTAAATCATTATTTTAACTATCATTACGACTATGAAGAAGACGTGTTGTTTATTAATTTTGAAATAGATGAAGGAGGTGCTCAGTTGGAAATTGAAGGTATCAATTCTGATGTATGGGAATACTACTTCAATGACATATTAAAACAGCATATTAAGAATACAAAGAAAAACTATAAGGATTATCTAAATGTCTGACATATGTCTTTATCATAGAATTAAATTACATATTGTAACTGATTCTATGAAAGACGTCAATTTAGAATTCGATGACGTAATTTCAATTAAAGTTGAAGACGTCTTAAGACACTATAATGATTTGTTATATTGTAGTAGCGTGCATATAAAAAAAGAGTATTTAACAGCATTGTCAGACGGTCAACTTGTAAGTCTTAAAATTTTAGATAGTCATGTCACGTGGGAAGAGATTAATAAACTCAATGCAATAAGGAACTACTATTCAGGACTTTAATTTATTAACAGCAGCTTTTAAGCTATGGCTTTTAGGTTTTATTGTATGGAATATAGAAATGATTACAGGCGTAAACAGAGCTGTATTGTTTTTAATGTTATTACCTGTTTCAATATTCGTTTTCTTTGTTTTAAAGGAGTAAACTATGGAATGTTATTATGATTATTATTTAAATATGTGTATATGTGAAAATTATATTGGACAATATGATGTAAGCACTACAATTGGAATGTTGTTCACTTTAATTTATTCAGGATTAAAAACAAATGAAAAAGATTAATTTATTACTACTTTTATTAACTTTTGGTTGTACAGATGCAGAAATGACAAAGTTTACAACATTTGGTGAAAGAGGTGAAATTATTTGCAAAGAAGGCAATGAAATTACTTTTCACGGTATTTCTACTGGTAAAGTTATGAATGAAAAAAATAGTGACGGATATTATGCCAAATGGGAAATAATAGAAGCTCCAGGCTTTATTCATGCAAAGAAAGGAGAAATTAAAGTAGCAAATCTCGCAGGCAAATGTAATTTAATCTATATTAAATAATTCTATAAGGAAAACAAATGAGTAAATTTAATAGTTCTGTAATACTTTTAACAAGTCAAGTATGTTATAAAACAAGTATTGATATTTTTCGACTTGACAAGTTTTTTAATTCAAAACAATTTTCAGAAAAACTTAATCTTAAAAAAGATAGTATCTTTATATTCTTAAACAAGAAACACCCTGATGTTAATTTTGAAACGATTTACAGTCTTTTCAAAAAGTCTTGTTTTCTCTATTACAGAACATTAAATTTAACAGATTCTGATTATTTAAACCCAAGAATAGCAAAAAACTTAATTGATGCTGCTTGGTTATCTTGGTCAATACCTTATTCAGAAGGAGGACTTGATAGAGGTGGTTCAAAGTCTGAAGAAACTAATAGAGCTACTTTTTCCAGCCTTTTAAATGATATAGAAAATGTAATCTTTAGCAAAGAGTCTGAGCACAAAAAAGAAAAAGAAGAAAAGGAAGTAGTATATAAGTTTAATCCTTCACTTAATAAAGTCTCTAAAAGGCTAGAGAAAAAATTAAGAGAAGATATTAAAACAAAAGAACAAGAAATTCTGATATTAAAGAATCAAAACAACGAGCAAAAATTAATATTAGACAAGAAATTTAAAGAAACAGAGAACTTTAAAAAAGAAATAGAAACTACTAAAGAAATTAATGTATTACTTAACGACAAAGTAGTAAATTTACATAAAAAGTGTGATTGTCTTAAAGAAGAAAAGAAAGTTTTAGAATCAAATAAAACTGAACTTTTAAGAGATAACTCAAAGCTTTTAGAAGACTTTGAATATTATAAATCTTGTACAATTAAAGCTCAAGAAAAAATAGATGAAATTTCTAAGGTTAACGAAATTCTATTTGAAAATAATTCAGAATTAAAAGAAAAGACGCGCCAAATGGAGGCAAGTGTAAATGAATTACAAAAAGAATATAATAAATTAAAGGAATCTAGCACAAAGAAAATTACAAAAACAATTAATAAAAACAATAGCTGGTTACATGTTAAACTTGATAAAGACTTTGGCGTTTTAACATTTAAAAGATTTGTTTTGTTATCAATAGTTATGATATTTTCTGTTATTCTTTATATATTTGAAATAAACTTTTTCAGTTTATTTAGCTTAAACATTTCTTTCTAAAGGACATTCAATGCAAAATTTAAAACAAATAAAACAAGAATTAAAAGAATTAGTTAAAAACTTTTTATTGCCTGAAGACATAGAAAATGAAGTTTTTTCAACTTTTCTCGATCAATATTATGAGGGTCGAGTTAACAATAGAGAAAAAAGAATTCATGACGAATCTTTTGAAGCTGCCTCATATATTTATAGACATTTTCTTGAAAGTAAAGGAAGTAAACAATACATGCTATTTTCAGCAACACAAGCTGGGAAAACTAATGTTATGACAACTTTATCTCATATCTGGAGAGATCATGTTAAAAACAATCCAACATTTCAGGGTAATGGTTTAATTAAAGTCTGGGTTTTTGGTCCTTCAAATAATGCTTTAAAGGAGCAGACTGAAAAGCGATTTATAAAATGTGGTTTTAATATTAATTATGTTACTCCTGCTATGTTAGGAAAGAAAAGCACAAAGACTATTAAAAAGCTAAGTCAAGAAATAGAACTAGCAAGAGAAAACAATACTTCCCTTGTTTTTCTATTTGATGAAGCACATGAAAATTCAGGCTTGAAAGACGCAGACGAAAGTGGTAACGAATATCAAAACTTGCAAAAGTTCTTTGAAAAAAATAAAATACCTTTAATGGGAACTCAATCTAATAGACCTTCAAAAGAAATAGGCGTTCATATAACTGCTACTCCTGCACATTTGGCTGAAGGGTTTAAACTGCATCCTGAAGTTTATAAGGTTGTTATGCTAAAGCCTGGTTTAGGTTATACAGGTATTTATAATTACTTAGAAAAAGACTTAGTTAGAAATGCTGATTATAGATTAGATGATTTAGTTAAAAGAACAAAAAATTCTAATAAAGCTGAAAACTTTTTTAGAGATGTTTTTATTACCAACTACGTTTTAAAAAATCTCAAAGAAGATAAAAGCGGTTATATTATTGTAAGAAGTACCGGGAAGAATACTAAAAAAGGTTTAGAGTTATTATTAGAAGGTAGAGAAAGTTATACTGAAATTGTAGAATATGACTGTACAAATGAAAACTTAAAAGCATTATCTTCTGATCTTAGTCATATTGAACATACAGGTAAAACAACTTTTGTTTTAATTAAACAAGGCCTTGGAAGAGGCATTACGATTGAGAACAAAAAGAACATTCAATTGTGTTATGAGTTTAGAGGAAACGCTGCTACTTCAATACAAAGTCTTCCTGGCAGACTTTCAGGATATGGTGTTGAGTGTAATGAAAATCTAATGATTTATACTAACTTAGAAGAGATGAAAGATAACATAGAATGGTTAGAATTATTTCAATATGATACTACATGCAGTTTAACTCAAGAAAAAGCTAATGAAAAACTAGTCGACCTAATATTATCAGGGAGTGTAGAAATGTCTGGCACACATTTTAAACCTGCATCAAAAGTAATAAAGCATGAAATGGTATTTAAAAATCAAATGAAATTTGATTCGTATAGAGATGCTGCGGATTATTGCTTGAAGAATTTTCCAAACTATCTAAAGGACGGAGCTAATCATGTTAAGTCAACTTGTTCAAAGAATTTTGATGAAAATATAGCTGAAGGCGTTTTAAATAACAGAGTTATGAGTATTGGTGGAGGTACTACTCCTTTAAGAAACATAAATTCTAATATTAGACTAAGCATTATTCATTTAGATGGCCCTTCAGAAAATTATAAAGAAGACTGGAACTCTTTAATAAAGAGTGGTAAATTTAAGGCTGGCGACTTTGTTTTAAACATATATTCAAGAATTAAAAAGGCACCTGTTAGTGCAAAAATAAACGCTGATTTAGGTTTAAAATAAGTGTAAAAAAGTAGAAAATTTATTATAATAATAAAAAAAGGAACGAAATGACAGTAAAAACAAAGCCTATATTAATACATAATCTACTTAATTTTGCTGATCTTAAAGAAATTACTATGGTTTCTCAAAACATATCAGCACAAGAATTTGATGCCAAATATTATCCAGTCAAAAGAGGGAAGAAAACATCTGGCCTTTTTGGACATAGTTCTGGTGGTCCAGGTCAGAGCGGAAGAAAATATTGTACTCCTTCTTTAGCACCATTATATGGAAAGTGGAAAAAGGACAGAGATCCAAGCTCTCTTTATAATGATCCAGAATATTTTTGGGAAGGTCTTGCTTGTTCTTGGGAAGTATCTGCACCAAACTCTGGTGGTAATATAGCAAGAGAACTTTTAAATCCTCACATGAATAAATATATACATTCTCATCCACACTTAAATTTAAAGTTTATTGATTCTATAAATACTTTCGAATTAGAATGGAATATTTTTGACTGGGGTGCAGGAGTTGGTTTGACTACATTATTATTGTCACAAAATTTTCCAAAGTCTGTTGTTTATTATGCAGGAACCCCATGTTCAGATGAATCTAAATTTTTTAAAGAAGCTATAAGATATCTGACTGCAGCGGGATTTGACTTTAGCAACATAAGAATAATCAATGATGAAAGTCAACTTCCAAAACTTGATTTAGTTGTTGCAATTGAAATAGTAGAACATTTTACTCACCCGATGAAATTCTTAGAACCTATACTAGATAAACTTAAAGTGAATGGTTTATTTGCTCACTCTTCTTACTGGAATTCAGAAAAGAAAATGCCAACACTAGGCCACTTTTTAGAATACGACTTTGACGGCCATAAAGGCTATCTATACTCTAAAAAAGATGTTGCTGATGGTAAATGCAGTCCTAATGAAATTCATGGAAGTCCAAGTATCAGTGGCGCTTGGCATAAGGCTATGAAAGATCGTAAATGGGAAAAACTTAAATATGATCCTTATGGTCACAAGCCAATTTTTTGGAAGAAAAATACAGATACAGTGGGTTTATTATATAATGACAAAGACCAATGAAAAAACAACAGTTCCTATTCCTATTCCTCCGCCTGTTTTTTACGAAGATTATGATGACTTAACAGTTGTTAAAATTATAGAAAACGAATTAGAAAATAAAAACTATGATATTGCCAGATCAGCAATTCGAATTTTAGAAAATCGTAAACATAAAAAAAGAAAGACTGGAAATTGAAAAAACTTCTGTTACTTTTATTATTGATAGGTTGTGATAATTTTCAAAAAGCATCTACAAATATTGGTCAATTAAAAAATTTAGGCTACACTAATTTTAATTGTTCTAAATTAAATTATGTTGAAGATGAAACAAGCTATTATAAATTTTCTGAATATATTCTTCCTATAGACGAAGATTTAGAAATGCTTGTTGCAAGATGTGTGAACGACAAATGTGACTACGAATTTGTACCAAATAAAAATATACCAACAGACTTCATCTGTCAGATTTATTATAACGATTCTAATAATACTGCAGAATATAGCAGGGATCAAATTATTATGACTTTCAATATAGAAAAGTTCAATGATATAAAAGAATAATAATTTGTGTAAATTTAATATAAAAATATTATAATATAGAGTAAATAATAATTAAAAATCCATTTATAAAGGAGAAAATAATGAATATACCTTTTGTTGGAATTATGATGTTATATCTTTTACCTATTGGAGGAATGCTAATAATTAACTCCTTTAAAGACATTAAGTCTATTATTAAAGGTGTTTCTAATGGAAACTACATAATTCTAATAGAAAAATGTGCTGCGCCTATTTTAACAGCATCTATTATAGGCAGTTTTTATCTTTATTAAAAAGAGGTATTATTATGAAAGATTTTATGGAATATAAATACGGAGACATTTCTATTAAGAAAACATCTAATGGATGGCTCCTAATTGAAGGATCAGAAAATGACGAAAACGAATTAATGCTATCTTCTTATGAATCTGAAATGGGACCTTATGTTGGCAGGAATCATACAATAGGAGATGTTCAATCCTTAGTAAGACTTTTGCAAGATGCTTTCGAAGGATACTTTAGAACCAAGTATAATGGAGGAATGACCATTGAAATTCATGAAAAAGGAAGTGCTGATATTTGTGATGAGGAAAATAAAGATTAATTTTGTGTGTAAATTTAAATAATTCGAATTATAATATAACATAAATAAACAATAACACTTAGGTGAAAAATGGCAAAATATATTTCAATGTTTCAATTTGGTTGCGAGTTCTTTGGCTATGAAAATGCTGTTAAATTAGACAGCAATTATATTAAAAACTATTACGAGGATTGGAAGCGAACTCCATACTCTATTAAAAAATATAAAAGACTATTACAATCTAGAGGATAATATTGAGAATCTTAAAAAAAGAAGAAAAAAATATGTTTAAAGTTTTTAATGAGCCTGTTGCAAAACATTTTGCAAAATTACTAACATCAGATAAAAATGACTTGTTTTCTCTTGAAGAAAAAGATAGTAATAATGTTTTTAATAAAATAAACAATAATTCTAATCAAATAGGAAACATGTCGTTTAAGTACAACGATAAAGATTATAATGTTAAATTTAAATCAATATATGGTGTACCTTTTATCTTAGATGATACTGATTCTTGTAATAAAATTATTATGAGAAAATTTGACTTATCACGTATTTCATTTATTACTGAGTGATAAGTTCAATCTGGTTTATCCAGAATATTGCTTAGTTTCATTATAATATGATGATTCTAAGCTACCCACTTTTTTATTATTAACCAAACTTTGAAAGGAAAAAACATGGGAAATACACTTTTTGATACTAATCGTTTTGTTGAGACTTCTTCTGTAAACCAAATGAAAAATGGAACAATTGAGTTCATGGACACACAAGTTCCAGGAGTTTATTATACAGCTCATCGAAATGGTTATATTAATCGTGTCATTAAGACTAACGAAACAGTAATCCAACAAGATGGAACAAACACAACAGAGCAATTCACTCGAAAAAAGACTCGCTATTCCAAGGTCAACTATCGTCAACCTAACAATGGCCAGTTTGTTAAGCTTCATCGTTTGACTGATCAATTATCACGCATTCAAGAGGTTGCATCTTTTTATTCTTCAAGAAGCAATACAATGAATGTTGTAACTGACGCAGGTCAAACAATTATTACTACTCCTCGTTAATTTTGTTTAACATTTAAATTATAGTTTATATACTATAACATGAACTTCTTATGATAACTCTATATTTTAAGAAGTTTATTTCGGGCCTTTAGCTCAGTTGGTTAGAGCAACCGACTCATAATCGGTAGGTCCAGGGTTCAAGCCCCTGAGGGCCCATTCTTTGAAAACTTAATTATGCTGGTGTAGCTCAATTGGCAGAGCAGCTGATTTGTAATCAGCAGGTTAAGGGTTCGAGTCCCTTCACTAGCTTTCCCGTAATTTAACAATTACAGACACACACACAGAAAGGAGTTTTATTATGGGTGATTCAAACAAGAACGGTTATGAGATTCGCGAAAGCTTACTTGGTATGGCAGTTGGCATTCTTCAAGAACAGAAAAATACGTTAAGAGAAAATGAGTATCTAAAGCCAGAAGGTCAAAGAGATGAAATTTCACCTTATACTGTTGATGAAGTTCTTAAGACTGCAGAGACTTTATATCAGTTTGTTTCAAAGAAGTAATTCTTATAATAACACGTTCTTAAAGAACGTTGGGATATTAGCTCAATGGTAGAGCAGTTGACTTTTAATCAATTGGCTGTAGGTTCGAGTCCTACATATCCCATTTTGCATCCTTAGCTCAGTAGGAAGAGCATCGGTCTTCTAAACCGAATGTCACAGGTTCGAGCCCTGTAGGATGCGTTTTAAATCTTTATTTCAATGGCTTAGTTATGATTAACGACATAAAAGTTGGTGACTTAGTTTATGTTAAAAGAAAAATAAATTCAATAACATCCAAGTTTATTTGTACAGTTTTATCAATTGACAAAGCAGATAATTATTATGAATTTGTTATGTTACGAAATAATAAAATTAGGTCTTATATGGTAAGTGCTAAATTTAGTAATTTAGAAGATATTAGTATTGAGTTAGTTTAAATTAGAATAGGATTAGATCTATAACCGTGCATAAAGAAGAATTGTTCTACACAGCCACGTAGATTTTCTGTTTTTTCTTCAATTATGCTTTTTATAACTATATCAGGAGTTAAATATGTCCCAATACTTATTGCTTTACTACCTTCTTTGAAAATAGAATGAATATACGGACAGTATTCTTCTTCAAGCATAAAGTCTGATTGAGGTGCACCGTACATCTTCATAATAAAATAAGGATCACATATTTGCTTGCTTATTTTATAAGAACTTAATTCGCCAGTTGTAGTATCTTTTCTTGATTCTAAAAATGTATAAAAAAGATCACCTGCCATATTCATACAATCAGACCACATAGACATTTGTTCTGCAACCTTTTCAGCTTTTATTTTACCTGAAGCATCTATCCAAAAGTATTTGAGATAATCGTTTAAAAGATCTTGACCGGATGAGGTTTGAAGTTTAGGATGAGAGAATAATTTAATTAATTCTTCTTCTACGTCTTTAATGATGTTTTGATTACTTTTAATTACTCTATCGGTTACTACTACGTCTGAGTCTTTATTCAAGTCAACATCTAATGTTTCAAAAGAAATATATTTATTTCTTATATCAACTTCTGCATAACCAGACATAACTTCAGCAGAGTTTTTAATATCTTCAAGAATATTATCATTAATTAAACTATCTAATTTTGTAATAATATCACTTAACTGTTGACTTACTAATTTATTAAATTGACTTTCGTTCTGTGCTTGACATTTCAATCCTGCACTTATAAAGTCATCTAGCTTTGGAATTGATTTTTCATGATACTGTTTTAAAATACGACAATATGATTCAAATTCTTCTCTTGTTATAATTTCTATCCCTGGCCCAAAATCTTCAACAAAGTCTATAAAAGGTTCAGCAAGTATAGAAGGTCCTATTTGTAAGAAATCGTAATACTTTTTAATGTTTTCTGCGTATCTAACTGTCTCAGGTGTTAAATTAAATCTTTCTTTTATAATATCAGCTGCTGGGTTTATACAAAGAACATTATAAAGAGGATCAATAATCTTATTAATTCTTTCATCTAAACTATTAAACAAATCTGTGTCATTGGGTAATGGAGCATAATTAGCTAAAGTGTTACGAAACTTTTGTGATCTTTCTTCTTCCATTTCAGCAGCGTTTTGTGCATCTAGTTCTGATGCTGCAGAAAAAGAATCACTTAAACTATAACTTTTTCGGCCAGATAAAACTTCTATGTCTGATTCAATAACGGGCTTACCTTGATCATCAAAATATCCTGCACCTGTAAGCTTGTAAGTTTTCATTGACTCTGGGTGATAAACTATACAAACAGGTCCATCGGTACTTCCATAAAATATTATTCCATCTATAATATCTCTAAGTTTGATTTGCTTTCCACCATCAAAAATAGTACTAAAAGTTGTAAGTGTTTCTAAAGCAAAACCAGAAGTTTTTGTATCATTATCATAAGTACTGTTTAAAAAATCAGGACTTTCTGATATTCTTATTAAAAAGTCAAAGAATTCGCCAAAGCCATCAGAAGCTTCTTCAGATATATCTAAAGATCCAATTTCTCCTAAATAGAAACCTTTTAAGTCAAATCCTTTCCTTTTAAGAATCTCCATGAATTGACTTTCTAGTCTAAAGTTTTTTCCATATATAGCTTTTGCAATACCCGCATTAAAAATTAGAAAATTTGATATATCTACATCAAATCTTAAAATAACATTTCCGTATGACGAAGCAATTTCTGGATTAAGTCTGTAGCAAGTATAAAGTCCTTTACCGTACATAGCACCATAACCTGACTGAAAATAGCTGCCTAAATCAAATAAAGCGCTAGATATATTTTTTGCTATATAATATGCTTGTCCTTTTGATCCTTTAAATCTTTCAGCTTCTTTTGCAATAGCACTTTTTTCTACACTTTGTAATATGCTAGTAGCTCTTGATTTTTTCTTCTCTTTATATTTATCATCAATTTCTTGTGAAAAGTCTAAGCTAGTTTTGTTTTGTAGTTTTTTCCAGACAGGATCATATTGTCCTGTTTTAAATCCAGTTAAGTGATAAACAGTTGCAACTTTAGAAGAATAGTCTATTTCTTCTTTAAGTAAATCTTTATAATGTTCTTTTAATAATTTTCTCATTTAAACTCCAAATTTTAAGCTGCTAGGACTTCGATGTTCAGGTAATACATAACTATGCTCAATAAGCTTAAATATTTCTTCTTCGGAATTAAAGAGATACTCACTTTTATCTTTTTTGTTTTTAAACATGAAGGGTGTATATCGAATAGTTGTGTTTAATTTTAAATGTTTCATTATTTTTAAATTCCAATCTTCACTTCCTGTTAAGAAAAACAGCATAGAATAGAAGTTATATTTTCCTGCAATAAACAGATCAATACCTGTCCTTGATATTCTACCTTTATAAAAAGAGCTTTTTACACAAAATTTGTAGTTCATATGTTTTTCAAGTAAATTACCTGCTAATTGTGGATTATCAACTTCAATAACAATATCAATATCACCTATTGAACGTCTTTTTCTTCTTAGTGATCCTGCTGGTGAAGACTTTAGAACTTCAACACCATTTCTTTCGAGGATAGAAGTTATATCCCCTAATTCTATTTGATAAAACTTTTCTGCCAACTGTAAATCAATTTTATTTGGTTTGTTTCTCATTTGTTCTCGTTATGTGTAAAAAGTTATTTTAATGATTATAATAAATTATAAAAGGAGGTTTACAAATAATGCAAACATATAATGAATTAATAAGAGAAAATAATTATTTAAAAGGTTGTTTAAATTTTGAAGAGTTTGTTTATGCAGTTTGCATAGGTGCCTCTGGAAATGAAGTTAGAGCTTTAGGTTGTATTAAGTTTTTAAACGGCATTGATCATTACAGAAATAGAGATAAAATGTTTAAAAATATTAATTGTGAAAAGTATTGGGTTCTTGTCGACAAAACTGTTTATGATAACTTTAAAAAAAGAGAAAGCTTCTTGTTAAGATAAACTATGTACAGTCATATTAAAATAGGTGATCTGATTAGAATAACGTGTTTTAATCAAGAAAAAAATGTTTTCTATATTGTTCTAGAAAAAGATCAGTATTCTCATACAAACTGCACTTTTCTCTTACTTGATTCAGATGGTAAAATAATTTGGCATGTTGCTAATGCAAATGATCCATATAAAAATATATATGTAATTCAGCAAGGATAAAAATGTCGAAAAAGAAAAAAGAAGTCTTAGAAGAAAAGCTCAGCAAATGTGAGCATTGTAAAAAAAAGTCTGTTACTTATAGAATTCATGAATGTCCTAAAGGTTACCAAGAATATTTTGGTTGTAATTTTTGTGATGACTGGTGTACAAAATGTAAAAAAGATTGGAATGTAGCTAATGATAAAAAGAAATAAAGTTTATAGCTATGATAACGGTTTTGATGAAGTATGTTTTGCTTTATCTCTAGAAGATGAAGATATAGATGATGTAGAATGGGCAAATAGATATTATGATCCACCAACATTTGACATAATTGATGTATTAATTTATAACAAAGTAATAACAGTTGCAATTGATTGTTTATATGAAATAAAAGGAATAGATTATGGAAACGTATAGTATTGTAAAAGGTTTTGTTCATCCTAAAATCGGTGAAAAAGATTCAAGCACAGAATTTGTAGATATTGGTGAAACAAGAGCACAGTGTATAGTTGTTGAAAATTTACTATCAGAAATTTTAAAACAAAATGCTCCTAAAAATATTGACTTTATTTATAAAAATTTTATGCATGAAAGAGTATTAAACACTAACGAAAACAATGAACATGTAAAAAAGATCAATCAAATATTTTCTTTATATAAAGAATCATTTACAGGATACAAAGCATCAGGATTTAAGTTTTATTTAATAAAAAAAGATACTGATACACTGAAGGTTTTAGATGTTATAAAGTTTTGGAAGTCCTTTAGAGACACTAAAGGTGTGTAAATATATAAATTTAATTTTATAATATATAAAAAAGGATAATTAAATAATGACTAAATTAGAACAAATATATTTTGATGGACAGAGTTATGCTAAACATTTATCTGAGTGCGATGAAGCATCTTCTCAAGATGAAATAGATATTGCTAATCGATTTAATTTTACTCCTGTTGATAGCATTTCTTTTGAACAATATCACCTTAAAACTTTTTGTGATATTGTTATAGGAGACTATTACTTTCAAGGTGTTTCTATAACACATCTTTATACAGATATTCAAAATAAAAAAAGAACTGTTTTATATCCTTCACATAATCCATCACCTGATCCTGGAGGTTTGTATTGAGCAAGTTTATATTGATTATTATGTTTATGTCTGGTTGTGTTTCTATCACTAAACATAACGAGATAGAGAAAGAATTAAATGAATGTTTAGATCAAAAATATGAAATTGATAGTTGTCAAAGACAAATTGATAATGCTTTTTTTGAAATGGCTGATGTAAAATATAACATAAGAATGTGCAAGCAACGTCTAGTATTATGTAACAAAAGAATTCAAAATGTTGAAAAAAGATGCAAACAATAAATGGATAGGTACAATAATAAACTACATCTATTTTAAAGAAGAAATACATAAAAATATTTTTGCTCATGCTAAAGTAGTGCACGAAATACCTGATGAAAAAGATTCAAAGTATTACGAGATTATGATTCCTTCTTTGGAATTTTATACATGTTATATTGAAGAGAAAAAAATAATTAAATTCCTAGATTGAGAAATATAATGACAAATGAAGAAATCAAATCTTTTTTTAAAAAAATAAAAAGCTTAAAACTTTCTAAATCAAATAAAAAAAGAATGCTAAGACTCTTACAGATAAGATATAATAAAAAAAATAAAGTTATGTCTTATAAAGAACTTAAAGAGTTTTTAAAAAACAACAATTATAAAATAAAGACGATGATCTTAGGTCCTGATTGGAATCCTGTAGTTTTTATAGACTTGGAAGAAAAAATAACATGTTAGATAACGAAGAAATTAAAAACCAATTGCTATCTGAGATTGAAGATAATGGCATGATTATGTTATGTGTAACCAAAGAAGGTGACGTTATAATGCTAACGACAGGAGACTTTACACCTGTTCAGACTTCTATAGCAGAAAAAATTTTAACAGTTATTGGTGATCACTCAATAATCTTTAGAATGTTTCTTTATTTAGAGATACTCTTTTCTAGACTCTTACTTAAAATATCGTCAAAGTTTAGAAGAAACTAAATACGTGTAAAAATAAATTTTATTGTTTATAATAAATTATAAATCAAATATGTTAGGAAAGTTATGTCAAAAAATAATTTTAAAAAGTCAATTCAAGAAAAATACAAAGGCAGAGGTAATACTTGGGTAAAGATTCCTTTTGAGAGTAAAGCTTTTGAAGAGTTTTCTAAATGTATTCCAGAATGTGATGATGGAAAAAGTTTTAAGTTGCACATAGAAAGAGAAGGTTTTGGTTGGGCAAGATTTTCTAAAGTAGAAGGAACTGAAGATGCACCTTTAGAATTGTTTGAAGTAAGATTTAAAGGATCTAAAATAGACCACCCAGATAATATTATGACACTTTCACACGACATTTCTTTTGATCTACCTTTATTAGGAAACACTCCAGTAAAGCTTCAGTTAGAAGTTGATCCATCAGAAAGAAAACAAAAAGACTTTAAAAAAGTTATCTTAAAAAGAAATGTTACAAAAGAAAGTAAAGAAGTTATTGAAGAATATAGCGATATCCCAAAAGAAATTCGTATAATAAAAGAAGCAGCATTAACAGCACCTAGTGATAAAGAACTAGAACACTGGTATGAATTTCTTAAACTTAATGATTTATATGAAGACAATGTTTGAATTTTATTTAATAACACTTTTTGTTGTTGTTTTTAGTTATTTGCATTCGTTCCATAATAATAGAAAAAGAACGGATACTTTCTTTATATTTTTATTTACAGAACTAGCTTTATTATTTAGCTATTTTAATTTCATGAAAGGTTAATTATGTCTATCAGATGGGTTGAAATTAGATGTGGTGATACTATTTTATTTAAAAACAAAACAGGTTCAGGCTCTGTAGTATTTACTCCAAACAATGGAAATTACTTTATGCCTGCTAAGATAGGTATGCGACTTAAAGGAATTAAAAAGCCTATAGAAAAGTATGAAGAGTTTATTTTAAATGATAGCGTTGTTCAGTCAGTTCACGGCAATTCTAGAGTTATCAAATGTACATTAATTAGAAAATCTGATAATTGTCAATTTTTTATTAGCGAGTTTGATTTAATGCAATACTTTGGAAAAACTAATAGAAGTAATCTAGGTGGTATTGGTAATGATTAAGTCACGTGAAGAAATAGAAAACAGAAAATTAGAAATTGATTTAAACAGTCCTCAAGGAAATGCTTTTGTATTAATTGGAATAGCTGGTAGTCTTGGTAAACAATTAGGCTTTGATGATTTTCGAATTAAATGTATTCAAGACGAAATGAAGCTTTCTAGCTATGAAATGTTAATTCAAACTTTTGACAAGTGGTTTGGTGATTATGTTATACTCTATAGATGATATTAAGCCAGGAGATATGCTCTGGTTTGAAATTAAAGGTGCTGACCAAAACTTTGGTTACGGGGAAGTAATTAGCACATGGAAAGATAATGAAACTGGTTATGAGTTTGCTGAATTTTATTGTAAAATAAATGGAGGCCAAAGAGCAGGTAGAATAGATCAGATTATTCAGAAGCCAACAATGAGAATGGAAAACAAATTATTACAGTCACAAAAAGAGTATAGAGAAGCCTTAAAGGAAAGAGGCAAATAAAGTGTAAATAATATTTTATAAATTTATAATATAAAAAACAATTCAAAGGAAATTTAATATGGACATTCAATCAATTAGAAAAATCTTTTTTCCTGTAATTAATGATGCTATTAATCAAATGGAAGATCAAAATTTAAAATGTAACGTTACACTTTTAAAAAGAATTGTTAATGAAGCAATTGATGGATCTTTAAATAGAAGTCATTCGAATCTATCAAATATTATAGCAGACTTTGCAGGCAGAGGTAGAGCTTGGGCAAAAGTTAACGTTAGTAAAAACAATCCTGTGTGGGTTAGTATTAAAGAATCTTTATTGCAAGAGATGAATTCATCTGATGCTAATTCTGAAATGTATATGCGTGCTTCAGGATTACTTGATTTATTTGAAAACACAGGTATTGCTTGGATGAGATTTGCAGGAGTTAACAACAAATCAAAAAATATTAGATTTCAACTTAGGCTTTGGGGATCTAAAATTGAAGACCATATTAAAATTTATATTAATGAATGTGATTATTCTTTTATAGAAAATCTTGAAGGCGTTCCTCACAGCTTAAATCTTGAAAGCGGTAATTTTATTTTAGATGAGATAAACAAAAAAGAAAAGATAAATATTGATATCAGCCCAGATGAACTAAGTAATTTAGGAATTCAAACTTTAGAAGATATTCTAGGAGACAACTTTAACAATGAAAAGCAGTAATTTATGTACATCCTGTAGAGCAGGTTTTATGTGTCAATGTAACAAATCAGAAAATAAATTAAATAAAAACGTGGATCATCCAGATCATTATTTACAATCTTCTGGGCATGAAGTAATTGACGTTATTGATGCATGGAAACTAGACTTTGATTTAGGAAATGCAGTTAAATATATAGCTCGTGCAGGTAAAAAAGATCCTTGTAAAACCAAAGAAGATCTTACTAAAGCAATATGGTATATCAACCATAAAATTTCATCACTAAATAAATAAGTAAATTTTAAACATATATAATTCACAAAATGAAAGGAATTATTTCTATATGCTTAAAATAAAAAAAATAATATGGGATTTTGAAGGAACTGATTTTGAAGATTGCAATTACGAAGAATCAAGAAAAATTGCTGTGCTTCCTAAATCTTTAAAAATTCACGAAGAAGACTTAGACAGCGATGCTTGTGAAGAAGATATTAAAGATTATCTTTCTGAGTCTTATGGATTCGAAGTTAAGTCTATTGTTTTTGAAGACGAATAAGGTGTGTAACTAAATTATATTTGTCATATAATAAATTAAAAAGGATATTATGAAAGACAAATTAAAAGAAAAATTTGAAGGCTATAAACATAAATGGATATACTTTCACACTGACTCTTATGAGTTTCAATTAGTATTAGATAAATTAACAGAAGCAATAAAAAACAATGAAATAAGCAGTAAAAATGCTATATCATTAACAAAGAGTTTTAAGCTACATGAAAAAGCTTTTATTAAGTACATCAAAAATAAAGGCAGAAAAAACTTTACATGTATCTGTAATATTATTGATAAAGAAAACAATAAAGTTGAACTAGAGTTAAAACCTGAACTTGTTTTGAACGCTTATGTTTTATCTAATACTCCTAAATCGCTTAAGCTTTATAAGAATAATGAAAAGTCAAAAGGTGCGTGGAAAAAGCCTGATGATGGTTTTATTGATACAATAACCCACCCTTCAGTTGAAGAAGAGCTTACAGAGTTAGGTTACGAAATGTATAAAGATTGGACTAACGAAGTTGCTGCTTCTGGCATGAGTAGTATTGACTATTACAGACATTTATGTGGAACACTTAAATACTATAAGAGAGAAAAATAATGGCAATATGTAGAATCTGTAAAGAAACATTTCCAAATAAAAGATATTATTTAGGTTACTCAACATGTATAAATTGTGGAGATAAAGAGGCTTCAAAAGAAATAATAAGAAAATCAAAATGTACAGCACCGCTATTTAACAAAGGCGCTTATCAGTATATTGGTAATATTAATGACGCTAAAAGTCTTGGTAGATAATTAAAATAAAAGAGTTTTATTATGCAAACTTGGAAAAACGGTAAAAAAGAAATTATAGAATATAAAAATATAATTAAAATTCTACAACAAGTTTCTAAATATAAAGATCACAAGATAATAGTTGGAACTGATAGTGTTAAACTAGGTTATAATTTTATTTTTACTAGCGCAATCTGTGTTATAAATAATAATAGCTTTTATGACAGAAGATATTTTTATTGCAGGCAAAGCTTGTTGGATGATTCTTATTTAGATCTTTCTAAAAGACTATTAAAAGAAACATCGGACTCAATAGACTTAGCTATGAAAATTAGAGAATGTATTGCTTTAGCTAACATAGAGATTCATGCTGACGTTAATTCAGACTTCTCACATAAATCTTCAAGATACAATAATATGATTAAAGGATATATTTCTGGATGTGGCTTTAGTGTAAAAACTAAGCCGCAATCTTTTGTTGCATCTTCCATTGCTGATTTGCATACACGCAAAAAATAATATGAAGTCTAATACTACACATTATTTAATTAAAGTTGAAGACAACAATATTGTTGAAGCATATGATACAAGAGAAATGTTTAAATCTGTTGTTTTAATGCAATTAAAAGAAGGATATTACTTAGGCTTTATTGATGAGGAAATGTTAAAAGTTAACTTAGAAAACCAGTTCAGTGAAGTATTATATGAAGATAAAATATTATTAATAAGACATAAAGATATAGTAGAAAGAATTATATAAAAGACCTACCTATAATATAGGAGGTGTATCATGTCAGCACTAATTATTACTGTTAATAAAGACAATTCAATATTTGATATTGGTAATAAAACAAAAGTTTATATTTTTGATAATGTTGAAGAATATCACGATGAATTATGTGATATAATTGAGCAAAACAAAATGTCATATCAAGAGTTAAAAGTTTTAGTAGAAAGTTGGGGAGGTAAAATTGATTTAGTTGACTTATCTTCATTAGTAAAAAATTATAAAAAAAATTATAGTAAAGGGTTACCATTTTAAATTTGGTGTTTAAGTTATACATAACAAAATATTTATTGAAAGGAATTACAAATGATTACTACTTTTTTTGATACATACCCAAGCAAATTTTATTCAACACCTTTAGACAGTCTCATTAATGATACTTTAAAGTTTGTTGATTCTTGTTCATCAGATATTAAATATTCTAATTATAAATTGTCTGAGTCTGAAGGTAATATCGTATTTAAATGTTTAATGCCAGGTATCGATCAAGATAAACTAGACATTAGCATTAAAAATAGACAACTAGAAGTTAAAACATCAGATATATCTGATGTTGAATTTAGTGTGCCTTTTAACAACAAAATAAATTTTCAAAAAGACATTGATACAGAAAATTCATTTGCTAGTTTAGACAAAGGTATTTTAACAATTACCATGCCAATTAAAGGAGGACAAGAGAAAACTAAAGTTAAATTTAAATAAAATCTAATATTAAAACGTTTTTAAAAACCAGCTTCTTGCTGGTTTTTTTATGTTTGCTGAACGTTACTAATCATTTTTCGACAAACATTTGTACGAAGAATGCAGAGTTTCATTATTATCAGTAATTTCTACAGTTTCTATATTATCTTCTAAATAACCTAAAAAACCTTGATTTTTCATGTAAACTTCACAATAGTCTCCGTAAAGCTTAACATCGTATTTGTTTAATAAATCTCTTAGATCATTTAAAAACATTACTACGTTTTTCTTAGAAGACGATTCAAAATTAGAATAGTTTTCTTCAGTAAATACTGTTGACATTTTTCCCTTTCCTTTTTAAAAATATTGGCATACGCCCGGTATTAAAAATATCATAAAATAAAATAAAGCTAAGTAAATAGGTGCGTTTTCATTTGTATTGTTGTTCATAATTTCTCTCTCAAATTTTATTTGCTAATTATAACGTAACATTTCATTTTTTACAAAATTTTAACGCTTGAACAATTTATTTTAAAAATAATATTGTCTTTTAACACAGTATAATATTTTAACGAATCAGTATTTAAATAATTATATTCTTTTAAAATTATACAAACTGTATTTTTATACTTACCTTTTTTTATTATACCTAACTTATTAGTTACTGTTTCAGCTTTCATACACTACGTTTCGTCAATTCTGCATT
>Ga0213858_10000350_pt1 | contig 22037 bp, 16 predicted proteins | sample PICome_FD_160122 | JGI IMG/M metagenome (GOLD analysis project Ga0213858, IMG submission 160122) | Coastal seawater microbial communities near Pivers Island, North Carolina, United States - PICO245 | ecosystem: Environmental > Aquatic > Marine > Coastal | place: USA: North Carolina | collected... | reverse complement strand
AGTTGATGGTGTATCTGTACCTCAGGAAGTTGGTGTATTTTCTAATACATCAAGAGCTGCTCAGTTATTGGGTATCCCTGATCTTAAGGAAGAAACTTCTCAGAATATCAGTTTAGGTTTTACTGCTAAGGTGCCTTCAATGAATTTGAGAATAACTGCTGATGTTTATCAAGTAGATATTGATGATAGGGTAGTACTTACTGGCCAATTTGCGCCTGGTGATGATGAAGAATTACAAATGATTTTTAATCAAGCAGGTGCAACTAGAGCTGCGTTCTTTGCCAATGCAATAAATACTCAATCACAAGGATTGGATATCGTTATAGCACACTCGTGGGCATTAAAAGAAGGTACAGTTCTAAGAAATGATTTAGCGGCTACTTTTTCTAAAACAAATTGGGTGCAAGAAGATGGTATAAATGCTTCTGAGATTCTTGAGGCAAAAGGATTGGTCGATACATATTTCGATCAAACATCAAGACTCTACCTAGAGCAAGCAGTGCCAAGAGTCAAAGTAACATTGGGTAATACCTTGACCTTAGGTGGCGTAGATATTTACTTAAGAAATACTTATTTCGGGGAAGTTACTGAAGCTACAAACGCTGATTTGTGGATAGATGATCCAGCTACAACAGATGTAATAGAATTAGAAACGCTAGCAGTAACTGACGAAAATAATCCTGATTTTGTAAACCCATACTATGCAGGTAAAATTGTTACTGATTTAAGTTTAAGCTATAATCTACTAGATAATCTTTCATTGACATTAGGTGCTAATAACTTATTAGATGTGTATCCTGATCAAGCAGCAGATACTTTTACATCGAGTGGAAGATTTGTTTATTCTAGAAGATCGCCACAATTTAGTTTTGGTGGAAGACATTTATTCGCAAGAATGGTTTTCACCTTGTAGACTAATCTACAAACAATATGATTTATTAATGAGGGTGTCAGCTAATTTGCTGACACCTTTTTTTAATTTTGGTACTTAATTTATACATCAATGAAAGCAATCTTTTTAACTAAGTACGGACAGGCAGACAAAGCTTTTCAAATTAAAGATCAAGAAATACCTAAAGCTGAGTCAGGCCAGGTAATAATAAAGGTTGTTTCATCAGGAATCAATTTTGCAGATATCATTGCACGAAGGGGGATGTACCCAGATGCGCCTAAGAATCCTGCAGTTTTGGGATATGATGTAGCTGGATATGTAGAATCATTTGCAGATGATGTAGAAGGCTTTGAAGTAGGACAAAAAGTAGTTGCATTAACAAGATTTGGTGGTTATGCAGAATATGCAGCTACTATGAAGGAGGCTGTTGTGCATCTTCCTGATGATTATGATTTTAACCAAGCGACTGCCTTAGCAACCCAGGCATGTACTGCTTATTATTGTGCTAAGGAAATGGTACAATTGCATGAGGGAAATAAAGTATTAATACATGCTGCAGCTGGTGGTGTTGGATCAGTATTGGTCCAGCTGGCTAAACATAAAGGCTGTGAGGTATTTGGTACAGCTTCATCCAATAAACTTGAGTATTTAAAAGAATTAGGGGTTGATCACCCTATTGACTATACGAGTCAAGATTTTAAATCGATCATAGAAACATCTCACGGCAAGAAATCTATAGATGTGGTCTTTGATAGCTTAGGTGGTCAGGTATACAAGAAATCAAAGCAGTTACTAGCGCCCACAGGTAGGATAGTGCTTTATGGAGCAGCCGAACAAATGAAAACAGTCAAGAATAAATTGAAGATATTAGGTTTAGCAACAGGTTTTGGTTTGACCAGTCCGATTAATTTATTAATGGCCTCACAAGGAATCATTGCTGTAAATATGTTAAGAGTGGCTGATTATAAACCTGAGCTATTTAACTATGTCTTTAAAGAGGTCATAAAATTGGCAGATCAAAAAGTCATCAATCCAAGATTAGACAAAGTATTTAAAGCAGAAGAGATTGGTGCTGCTCATGAATATGTTGAATCTAGAAAATCGATGGGGAAGGTGACACTTGACTGGAATTAAGTCTAAAGATTATTTTCTGATTAACGCGAATCTTAATTCATCACAATATTCACCATTTTTAAATATTGCCTTCTAAGAGCACCCTTCAAATTTGAATCCATTATTAGTGAGGACCTTCTGAGATCCAAGATTGTAATCAAAGACCCCAGCGTATATTCGGATTATTTCTAATTCCTCGAATGCTAGTTTACACATTTTAGATACAGCCTGAGTTGTAATACCCTTGCCCCAATAATCTTTAGCCAACCAATAGCCTATTTCTGCGGAACGAGCATACACATCTGTTTGAGGGTGGACTCCAATAACACCTGCGAGTATGCCTTTGTAAAAAATACCTCTGATAATGTTCTCTTTTTTACTGGCTACGTGCTCAATAAAAAAACGTGCATCTTCATGAGTATATGGATGAGGGAAAGCATCTCTTACATTAATCCAAATATCATGTTCATTTGCGATTTTAAATAATCGTTCAGAATGATTTAGCTCTAATTTAATCAGCTTTACAGAGCTCATATTAACAATCTTTTATATATTAGTTTTTTTTATATATGTCCTATTGTCTTGTTCGGATTATTAGCACAATAAAAACTCTGAAATACCATATATAATTGTACTTTTGTCCGGCAAATCAAAGAGGGTAAAATATTATCCTTCTCAAAGTAAAACTACAAATTAATAATTCCAACTTATGAGATACACAGAACCACTCTTGGTATGAAATCTTAATGAGTAAAATGATGAACATAATCCTTAAAAGCAACATATTGAATAATATAATTAGAAGCGTTGTTGTAGCTGTTTTGATGGCGATTAGTGTGAGCCATATAGGTGCCCAGATAGCGATCTGCCCACCAACTGTCTTATTACCCTGTGATAAGATTAATATGAATCCCAAGGTTTATTTTGAACTAGCTACACCTTTTTATCAAACAGGTGATGTGATCAGCATTAATTTGATGGCTGAAAGATTTGAATATGTAAATACACTTCAATTCACCCTAAGTTTTAATGCGTGTAATTTGCGCTATTTAGGAACTAAAAATGCTACTCTTCAGGATTTTGTAATGAATGAAGTCAGTTCTGAAAGTGGAAATGTAGCTATTATTTGGTTTAACTCATCTGGTAAAGGCGTTTGTACAGAAACAGATGCAGCTTTATTAGAGTTTGAGTTTGAGGTATTAGAAGCTAATGCTGATGATAACTCCATAACCTTATCAAATAATATTTCTGAAATGGAAGCTGGAGTGACATTAGACATTTCGGCACCTACTTGCTCTATGAGCATTGATGTAGATAAATTCTATTTATCAAACGTTTGTAATGAATTAACAACAACGATAGATGTTTGTAATCCGGAAGTCAATGATGATTTTGCTGTGATTGATATTTCAGTTTGCGGTGGAGAAGAGCCATTTACCATTAGCTCCAATGCATTTCAAACTTTTCAATCACCTGCTTTTGAATTTACAAAGGTCTTAATAGATGATATTGAACAGAATAGTGAGATAGATATTGTCATCACTGATAACCAGGGTGTAAGTATTGATACAAGTATTCAGTTTAGTTTTGTAAATCCAATGGAAATAGAATTTACAGTTCTTGATCCATCATGTGTGAATTCTTCAGATGGCTCCATTATTATAGACACTATTATTGGAGGGCTTAAAGATGACCTTAGTAATTACGAAGTAAAGTGGTCTAACGAAGTTTATTCAAATTTTGAAAACGCTTCATTAGCAAATGGGGATTACTCAGTGACAGTTATAGATCAAATGGGTTGTGAACTGATTGAGCAGTTCAAACTTGACACAGAATCCTTAACAATAGATGATCTGATTATCCAAAACAGTTGTGATGAAAACGGTACAGTGACATTTAATATTACTATCCCCAATCCAGATGATGAAATTGTCCAATTGTTAGTAAGGGATGTAAATTTTGTGAACTATCCGAACGAGTTGTCCGATTACAATTCTTATAGAAATACCAATATTCCTCCGCAAGTTTATACTATCACTGTGTTTACACAAAATGGATGTAGTGCTGATACATCTTTTGTTATGTACAGAGAATTTACTAGAATAGGGGGTACGCTCTTCGTAGATGAAAACGGTAATGGAGATTTTGATGATGAGGAAATTTTAAGGGATATTCCTATTACATTGTTTGAATGTGACGGAGATGATGAAACGCCGCTATTTACTTTTAATACCACTTTTGAAGGAAATTATCCTTTTATAATTCCTCCAGGTATTTATAAGTTTGGTATTCACAGAGATGAGTTTCAGCTTGATGGAAAGTTGGCGCAGTTTGATATAGCTAACAATGCACCATCTCCTCAGGATGATAAGGATAATGATAATAACGGTTACGAAAACGGTTTAAACGAAGAGTATGCATTAATTACAGATTGTGTTTTTGTAAACTGTCCAGAAAATGTTACCGGAGCTTCAGAAAATATGGCAATTGATATTGGCCTACTCAGACCTACTTGCGCAGGCGTCCATGATATCAATGATTTCTCAGTTACTAACTGTGAAGCATTGAGCCAAATTAATCCAGTATGCGATCTAGCTGATATTTCTGATAGATGTTTTAGTTTAAATGAAAGCGAATCTGTGGTCAGCAATACTATGCCTGTATGTATTGATACAGAAACTATGGATAATGCGGCTTGGTTTAGCTTTGTCGCGCCAATGGGTGATATTCAGCTCCTTGTGAATCCTTTGTCATGCATGCCGGGAAGATGTGGAGAGTTGGGTATGCATATGGGTGTTTATACAGATTGTGATTTACTCAATCCAGTATGGTGTAGTGAAGGTCCTTGTGTACCTTCTGAATTATCAACACCTGCTGGTTTATTCGAACCCGGTGTAAGATATTTCTTTTTTGTAGATGGCTGCGGAGGCGCATTGTGTGATTTTGAATTACTAACTATTTGTAATGATCCTAGCTGTGACCCATTTGATGGTATTACAGATGTAGGAGAATTATCAGTTGTCGCTTGTGATGGATCTGAAAGCCTTTGTGTTACAAAAGATTTCGAAATATCACTGGATAATCCACCTTTTGGTGAAGCACAATTTAGCTGGGAAATATTCACTCAATTTGGTGAGATAGTAGATTCTTTTAATGGTGCTAACATCACTGAGTTAGATTTGAATTTTGTTGATGCTGGTAACTACCTGGTCACCTTAGAAATCAGTACAGAGTGTGGATCAGTTGAGAGAGCTGTAAGCTTTACCATTGCGGGTCCTAGTACGGTTGATTTTCCTACAGAGACAATATGTGGTCCCGCCGTAATAACACCTAGCTTTACAGATAATGATGGTAATGAGTATACCTGGCCAAATGAGATAAGTATTTCTCCTAATAACTCAAATGAGATTCAAGAGATAATCCTTACTGATACTTTGGATACAGATTGTAACTGTCTTAGTATTTTAAATTTACAGATAGACGTCCTGCCAGATTCTAGTAGTGTGATAGAGGATATCAACTGTTTAGCAACTTCTAATTCAGTAGAATTTATTTGGGCTGATGATGAAAATACTGCTCAGTACCAAATCACTGTTTTAACTGGTCAGAGTGCTATTTTCAATCCTTTGGGTCCAAGCCTATTGGTTCCAGGTTTGCAATTAATGGATTCGGTGGCAGTAGAAATATTAGCTATAAATAACACGGACTGTGGTATGGACACCGTGGTTACTGTTAGTTGCATTGCTGATGGTGTATTTACTGATGACATTGATGATGCACTAGTAAGTATTTATCCTGTACCTGCTAATGATCACTTGATTATTGAGTCTGATCTTAATATTCAAACTGTAAGCATCTTATCTAAAGAAGGACAACTGATAAACAGATCAGCTTATAATGCGAATAGAGTAGATCTTTATAATTACCCTTCAGGAGTTTATATTCTTCTTCTTGAAACTGATGATGGGAAACTCAGTTATAAAAGATTTATCAAACTATAAAGTAATAAGGCCAATAACATGTGTTATTGGCCTTATTACTTATGCTTGTGGTGGATAAATATCTTCTACATTTTCTCTTACCCATTCTAAGCAATCATCTATATTATCGAATATTTGTGATTGTGGAATAAGGTCAGGAATGATATCTATTCTTTCCATCATATATCGTGGCTGCTTCTGGATGTTGACCAGTAATACTTTAATTCCGTTTTGAGTTTGTTCTACTAGAACATCTTCCATAGTATACAGACCGGATTGATCCATATATGGGATTCGGTCCATTCTCATGACAACGGTGGATGCAGTATTTGGTAATTGCCTGGAGAGCATTTGGAAATCACTGGTAGACCCAAAAAACAAAGGTCCTTTAGTATGCTTAATGAAAACCTCTTCTTTAAGGTTTTCTGGAAAGTCTTTTTCATCGCTCCAAAACTCTTCATCCTTTAATGCTTTCATCTCTGATCTTTCTGCTGTAAGGTCGCCTATCTTTTTCATAAACATCAAAGAGGCTATTACTAGTCCTATACCAACTGCATAAACCAAATTCCAGAATGACGATAAGACAAGTACAATTAGCATGATTGTCACTTCAGGTCTTGGCATATGAGGGATTGCTTTCAATCCTTTATAATCCATCACACCTATACCTACTGTAATTAGAATACCTGCTAGTACTGCAGCTGGAATTTTCGAAGCGATAGGTCCTAAACCAAGTAAAATGACTAGTAATAATAGACCTGCAATCATTCCTGAAAGCCTGGTTTTACCACCTGCATTAATATTCACAACTGTTCTTATTGTAGCACCAGCACCCGGGATACCGCCAAAAATCGCTGCAATAGAATTACCAATTCCTTGACCTACTAATTCTTGATTAGGTCTGTGTTTGGTTTTAGTCATATTGTCAGCTACCACTGAAGTCAATAAGGAGTCGATAGCTCCTAGTAAGGCTAAGGTTAGTGCTGTAAATATATATGGGGATATACTACTGAGACTAACAGACGTGAATATGCCTAAATTAGGAATTGGGAAACCACTTGGTATTTGAGAAATAGGTCTATAATCCAGACCGAATCCAACAGCTATTCCAGTCATTACGACTAGTGACACTAATGTGCTAGGTACCGCTTTGGTTATCCGTTTAAACCCATAAATGATTATAATCGTAAATAATGCTAGTAGTAATTCTAGCCAATCGATTTGCTTTAATGCTCTCGGTAAGACTTTTAAAGCACCTAAGATACCTGAAGCTTCCTGACTTGCTAGAGATTGAGACTCTTTGGCAATATCGGCTTCCGTAATCAATTCTGCACGCCTGATAGTTTCTTTAAAATCTTCTAAAACCAGAATACCTTCATTGGCTTCATCAATAAGAATATTCTCAAGTATGACTTCCTCCGCCTGGGGTTTAAAGGTGTTTACAAACTCTAAATCCTCTTTTGGATAATATCCTATAGCAGGAAGAATCTGAGTAATTAATATTATGACACCAATGGCCGTCATAAATCCAGAAACCACCGGATAGGGTATATATCTTATATATTTTCCTAAACCAATGACACCAAGTCCTATCTGGAGTATTCCAGAAATAAAGAAAATGATTAAAATAGCTGGTAAAGCTTTTTCTACATCACCATCATTGCCAGCAACAATACTTGCGATGACAACCATACTCACAGCTGTCATTGGAGCCGTAGGCCCAGATATCTGTGTATTGGTTCCCCCAAATAAGGCTGCGAAAAAACTTATAAAAATAGCACCGTACAATCCTGCACTTGGTCCTAATCCTGAGCTCACACCGAATGCTAATGCCAATGGAAGGGCTACAATACCAGCCGTAATACCTCCAAAAAAATCGCCTCTAAAATGTGAAAAATCGAAATGAAAGAACGAGTTCTTTTGTGTGTTCATAAAAGAGTTAATTAAGTATATTTTTCAAATTGCTGGTATAAAATAAACAAATAGAGCCTCTTTAAGGTATATTTTATGAACTTTAGTTTTTAGCACTTAAAAATTAACAGATTTTTAAAGGCTCAATGATCATTTAAGTAGTTTTGTAAGTACATGCAGGACCAAAAGAAAAATAAATTAAATAAAGACATCCTCAATATAATCCGTACTACTATGCGGAACAATATTGAGTTGACGCATATTGCTGATAATAAGGCTAATGTGTTACTCAGTTTGAATGCACTCATGTTAACATTCTTGTTTCCTTTAGTTTTACCATACTTTGAGGTAATCAAAGAATTGCATCTTCATTATCCGATAGCTATATTAACGATCAGTTGTTTTACAACTATTTATATTTCAGCATTGGTGTTGAAACCAGGTAAATTTTATGCAAATAGGGCCAGACTTTCAGAAGGAAGGACCATCAGTCCGTTCTTTTTTGGCAATTTCTATAAAATGGATAGAGAAGAGTTTCAAGTTTACATTGACAAGGAAGTAGCACACCCTCAATTAGTGCAAGGACACGTAGTAGATGATCTTCATTACATCGGTAAACGCTTGGCCGAAAAGATGAGCTTATTAAGAATAGCATTCAACATATTCTTGATTGGTTTGTTCTCATCATTATTGTTATCTGGTATTCTAATTTTTACTCATTAAGTTAATTATGAACTTTAAGTTTCTACAACAGCTACAACTACTATTTTTAGTGTTGTCGACTTATGCTGTATCTGGACAGAACATAGAAGAGATTTATGACGGTCCTTATATTGATGTGCTTGAGGATTCCTTAAGTGTACAATGGATCGAAGGAGGAACCCTGCAACAAAAGATGATTGGTAAAGATCAGGAGATAGAATTTGACGTTCCTAATCTACCATATTTATCATTTGAATATAAGCCTGAAGAATATAATAAGGATTTTAAGTTTAGCGAGGTATCTAAAGTAGTCGCTTTGAGTGACATTCATGGTCAGTTTGATGTTGCATTTAATTTACTCAAACAAAATGCAGTGATCGACGAGTACGGTAATTGGAATTACGATGATGGTCATTTAGTGGTAGTAGGTGATGTGATGGATAGAGGGCCAGAAGTGACAGCTACTTTATGGTTTTTATATCAACTAGATATTCAGGCAAAAAAATCTGGCGGACGAGTACACATGTTACTTGGTAATCACGAGTTGATGGTTTTGCAAGGAAACCTAAAATATATCCATAAGAAGTATAGATATGCGATGGCACTTGCTAAACGGACTTTAAATGATCTATATGGTCCCAAAAGTATTTTAGGAAACTGGTTAAGAAGTAGACCTGTTTCTGTAGTCATCAATGATATAGCATTTGTTCATGGAGGCTTCTCAAAAGACATTTTAGAAAATGATTTGTCTATTAAGAAAATCAACGAGGTCTTTCAAAATGAAATAATAGATAAGAATCAAATCGATATTGAGCAATCAGATTTACATTCTCTACTTTATTTTGATAAAGGGCCTTTATGGTATAGAGGCTATGCAAATCCAAGTGGATTTAATGAAACAGCTGCTGATTCTTTATTACAATTCTTTGATGTAAATCACATTGTTGTAGGACATACTTCTATGCCTCGTATAGTGCCAGTACATGAAAATAAGATCTTCTTAATCGATAGCTCTATTAAGTTTGGTAAAAAAGGAGAGTTGCTTATCTGTGAGGCTGATGACTTTTTTAAAGGAACCATGAGTGGTGAAAAACTTAGTCTTGACAGAAAGGAAATTACGGATGCAAGTAGTCCTTTTGAATATGTTTATCAGTTTAATGATAATGACTTAACGATAATCTTAGATACTGATATTGGATACCTGTTGACTAAAAACAGGATGAAGGAAGAATATCAACCTTCTAAGCTGATTGCAATCCATAATTTTGAATTTAATAGGGAGTGGGATGTAGAGTTAAGAACCAGAGGAAATATGCGGAAGCAAGCATGTCATTTGCCGCCACTTAAGATTGACTTTGCAAAAGAGACGCTTGATTATTTAGGTTTTTCTACTAATGATAAATTGAAGCTGGTACTTCCTTGTGATGAAGGTAGTGACTATCAGCAATCGCTTTATAAAGAGCATTTGGTATATCAAATGTATCAATTGATTGACACCTTTGGATTTAGAACGCATCTTGTCAACGTCATATTAAAGGATAAGGGTAAAACAGAATATAAGTTGCAAGGATTCTTTATTGAGGATGATAAAGATTATGCAAACAGAACCAAGTGTGAAATTGTTGAGACTGGGGTCATTGTGTATGATGTACTGGAAAGAGTGCAGTTCTTAAAAACCATGTTTTTTCAGTACCTAATAATGAATACTGACTTTGGTATAATTAATAAGCATAATCTAGAAATGATTTTTGTTAATGGTGAAGATAAACCTAGAGGCATACCTTATGATTTTGATTATGCGGGTATAGTAAATCAAGACTATGCTGTGCCTTCTCCAAAAATCCCAATAAGTAATGTCAGAGAATATTATTTCAGAGGAAAGAACGTCAGCCATGAGGAGGTTTCTATGATGAGAGATTACTTTAATGGGCTTGAATCTTCATTTTATAATATTGTAGAAGAAGCCGATTACCTGACCGATAAGAGTAAAAAGGCGATGAAGAAGGATATTGAAGAGTTTTATAAAAGATTGAATGACGAAGCAAAGTGGGAAAAGAGATTTATCAACCCACGTAAAATGCGTAAATAGTATAACTAATAATATAATTGAAGTATGAAAAGACCACTTGTTTTCCCTTTAGATAGGAATGCGAATAAAGAAGCCCAGGAAATGGCAGATTTTTATGAAGAGACATTAGGCTTTACACCTAACAGTTTATTTACAATGATGCATAGACCGAGAATTGCGAGAGCTTTTTTAGAAATGAATCAATCTGTTATGGAAAACAAAGGTCGCGTCACTAGCGCACTAAAGCGACAATTGGCTTATCTATCAAGTATGACAACTGGATGCAGATATTGTGAAGCGCATGCCATTAGAGCGGCAGATAGGTACGGCTCCGAGCAAGATAAATTGAATAATATCTGGGAGTATAAAACATATCCTGCTTTCTCTGATGCTGAGAGGGCCGTTTTTGATTTTGCTATTGCTGCATCTTCAGTGCCTAATGCTGTGACTGATGAGATCTCTGAGGAATTGAGAAAGCATTGGGATGATGGTGAAATCGTGGAGATTTTAGGTGTAGTTGCACTGTTTGGATATCTAAACCGATGGAATGATAGTATGGGCACTAAACTCGAAGAACCTGCAGCTGATGACGGTGAGAAATACCTTGCTAAAAAAGGCTGGAGTAGGGGCAAGCACCAGTATTAATAGTTACTAAATATAAATTTAGTAACTGATTGATATTCTTGTCCTGGCTCTACAAGTGTAGATGGGAAATCAGGTCTATTAGGTGCATTGGGAAAACCTTGGGGTTCTAAGCAAATCCCAGTTCTAGTTTCGTAACTCTGATTGTTTTTTCCTTTGGTGGTTGTCTTGTCAAAGTTGCCACTAAAGAACTGTAAGCCTGGTTCTGTTGTGTAAACATGCATTTGTCTGCCTGATGAAGACTCCCTTAATATGGCCGCTATTTCCTCTAGACTACCTTGCGTATTGAGTATGTAATTATGATCATACCCGCCTGTCAGTTCTAATTGTTGGTGTTCATTATGTATGTCTCTTCCAATAGCTTTAAATTCTCTAAAATCAAAGCTGAGATCGCTATTCAAGTTTTGCTGCTTAGTAGGTATGCCTAATTCGTCGACCAGTAAATAACTATCGGCATTTATTTTCAACTCATGAGACATGGCAGAATTTGAATGCTTGCCTGATAGATTAAAATAAGAGTGGTGAGTTAAGTTGATATGTGTTTTTTGATCCGTTGTAGCTTTATAACTAATGATGAGCTCATTGTCATCGTTCAATTCATACTTTATATCCACAGTTACTTTTCCTGGGAAGCCATTGTAAACATCAGATGTATTAAGCCTGAATACGGTCTGTTGTTTATTTGAGTTAATGATATACCAGATTTCACTTTCATAAGCATTTATTCCCCCATGGAGACAATTGCTTCTTTCGTTTTGATTTAAATGAAACTGCTTGCCGTCAATACTAAATTGACCATTCGCTATTCTATTTGCAAATGGACCTACACTAGTTCCAAAGTATTTAAAATTAGGATCTAAGTAATCTTGTACATTTTCACATCCTAGGATGATATCCTCACTTGCTCCATATTTGTCGGGTACAAATAATTCATGCAATCGCGCACCTAAAGTGCAAAGGCTGATTTTTATGCCATTGTTGTTTTCAAGATGGATAATATCTATTTTCATTTCGCTTGCTCCCGGTTCCAAAGTAATGCGTATAAATCTTCTGACGAGTGAATAAATTGGTCAGTATAAACTTTAGCTTTCCATTTATCAGAAACCTCTTGACTCAATTGTAATCTAGCATCTACTCTTTTAAAAGTAGGATTTTCAAGCCACATCGGATGAGACTTCCAATAATAGTTTATATAGCTGATTGCTTTAACAACATCCTTATTATTATCTATAGTCTTAAAGAATGGAGTAAACCATCTTTCCCATGCCTCCTGTGCTTGTTCAGGAATAGATAAATCTAGAGGTTTTGTATCTCCAGTAAATTTGGCCATATGATCTGATATTGTAGGACTAGCCTCAGCAATGAATACGGGCTTGCCTTTTTTTCTTGCAAAATCAAACATTTCAATTTCTTTCCAGCGATTGAAGAAAGAGACACTACACCAATCAACATACCTGTCCCCAGGATACCATTCTTCTAACTGGTATTGATCGGATACCCAACCAGTAGATTGCCATACATAGGCCACATTATTTACACCTTGTCTGTCAAGAAGGTCTTTGATTCTTTTATAGGCTAATAGATAGTTTTCTCTGTCATAATGGTTCCAACTATGACCATCAAACTCATAACCTATTCTCAGAAAAACGGGTCTTTCGCCTAAGCTCTTGAAAAACTCACCTAGCTGATCTATAAGAGGATCCATGGTGCCATTGGCTACCTCTTCTTCATGATTTACAAACCACAGACCAATAGCTAGTGCCATGTTTGCAAAATCATCATCGGCCAATTGTAAACTCATATTGCTTTTTTCATCCCCCCAGTCGCCAGTATTAAATACCCCATCTAATCCTCTCAAAGTGTGTCCAAAGGATTCGTCACCCACGGAAAGATTGGTATACATAGTAAAACCAGCAGGTCGTTTAAAATGATCAAGGTAGCCTTCGTTATACGGCGCATCCAAACCACCAATAGCTTCCATCTCTTGACCGACAAATAGTATTACTTGATCCCCAGAAGGCTCAAACTTTGCCAATGGTCTTTCTAGATCATTAGCATTTTGACTTATCTCTACCTTGTTTGCATTATCTGCCTGACAAGAAATCAATAGGATTAACGTGAAGTATGCCCATATAGAATATTTTTTCAAAGCGTCTTGGAATATCATTTTAATAGCTTTTGTAAAATAGTTTTAAAAAATGTGCTTGAATAGATAAGCCACACAAGTCTTGACATGCAATACCTACAAAACTCCCAGTAAAGGCTGGTTGATACCGATCACTACCTTCTCTTACATGATCATCTGATAAAATGCATGCATCTAATTTATCTTTAAGAAGAATCCACCTTAAGCCATCAAGTGAATAATAGAAGGCTAAAAGTTTAGATCGCCATTCCACTTTAAAATGCACTAAATCTTGATTTGAAACATCTATGTAGTTTTCTAGTAACTCTGTGCTTTCGAACTTATCTGTTTGTATTAAATTGATGTATTTTTTGTCACTTAGATCATCTCCCATGAGATGTAGATAATAATGATGTCCAGTATTGTAATAGCAAACTAATCCGGCCATCTGCTGAAAAGATTCTGGCTCAAAAGAAAGAGAAACTTCGTAATCTATATTAAAGTGTTTGACTCTTCTTGCCAGAAGACTCTGATCAAAACAAGAAGCCAATGAATCTCGCCCTTTTAGTGACAAGATGCCCCTATTCATATTTAAATTGACCCATGATGTATCTATCGGAACTCTAAGAGATTGGTAACTGATACTAAGTTTGTCATCTTTAGAAAAATCAATAAGTTCATCTTCATTAATAGCGTCCTTTAAGGGTAGATTAGCTAGATCTAGGCTTGGTAGTTTTAAACCAGATTTTAAACTTGGCCATTCCCCTTCAGGCCAATGGATTTCATCTATGCAGGTTTCTCGACCCAAAGTACATTTTTGCTCAGGCATGAGTGGTCTGGAACCTAGGTAAACCAGAAAACACCTATCGTCTTTAGTCCACGTAAAATCTCCATGACCTGATCTTTGTATAGGATGTTCAGACTTTCCTGATGCACTTAAAATGGGGTTATCGGGATGTAGTTCATATGGGCCAAAAATATCTTTGGATCTACAAATGGTGACAGCATGTCCGTATTCAGTCCCACCTTCGGCTGTCAATAAATAGTAGTATCCATCTTTCTTGTAAAGGTGGGGACCTTCAGTGATGCCCAAATCAGATCCATAAAATATGTATTTAGCTTTACCGCTAAGGCATTTAAACTTAGAGTCATACTCTTGAATCATTATACCTCCGAAGAACTTTCCATCACGGTGGTCTACCACGAGACTTAGGTAATATTTTCTACCATCGTCATCGTGAAACAGACTTCCATCAAAGCCTTTAGAACTTAAAAAAATAGGATCACTCCAAGGACCCTTAATGTTCTTAGATGTTACCAGGTAATTGGGTGTATCTTTCCACAAACCATCAAAGCTTTTGACATTACTATAGACTAAATAGAAAGTACCATCCTGATAGCTTAAACATGGCGCCCATACGCCGCAAGAATCTGGTACACCTCTCATGTCTAAGAGCCTTACATGATCTAATGGCCGAGTGATTAATTTCCAATTGACTAAATCTCTCGAGTGGTGAATCTGCACACCTGGAAACCACTCGAATGTGGAGCAAGCTATATAATAATCATCCTTTACTCTAATAATAGAGGGGTCTGGGTTGAAGCCTGTTATGATGGGATTCTTTGTCATTTATTTCTCGAAAGGATATGATAAACCAATTTTAGCTCTTAGCTTGTCTAATAAAGACATTAGGTCCATACTATTTTGATGAGACCATAGTTGATTATTAGTTTCGCCGTTTACTATGCTATTGTAGCAGGCTTCTATCTCGTGTGTAAAACCCGTCCCTATTCTAGGAAGAGCTTTGTGTGATTTCTTTCCATCCTTAATCAAAGTATAGCCGTCTGCTTCATGCCATCTTGCATCAATTTGTATTTCGCCCTTAGTTCCTGATATCTTAGCTACCATATCTGAGAGGACATTAAATCCACAAGACAAAATAGACATCGCATTGTCATATTTAAAAATCATCGCACTCTGTAAGTCTACATGTCGGTCGGTAAAATGAGTATCTATTGAAATCGTATTAGGCTTACCTAACAGTACATAACTTAGAAACACAGGATAAATGCCTATGTCTAATAAAGCGCCTCCTGCCAAATTTGGATTAGTTAGGCGACTATCAGAACTAATGTCAGCATTGAAGTAAAAGTCTGCGTTTAGATATCGAACTTTACCTATGGTGCCACTTTTGATTAAGTCAATGACCTCTCTAACTGAGGGATTAAACCGTGACCAGAGGGCTTCCATCAAGAATTTATTATTATCCTTGCTTGCGGCGATAAGCTCATTGAGTTGTCCTGCATTTACAGTAATTGGTTTCTCGCAAAGGACATGCTTACCTTTATTAAGTGCTTCTAAAGCAATTTGGTGATGTAAATGATGAGGTGTAGCTATATAGACAATATCTATTTTGTCGTTTGACAGTATGGATGAATAATCATTAAAAGCTAATGGAGCGTCAAATCTTGCAGCAAACTTGTTTGCTTTATCCAAAGACCTGCTAGCTGCACCAACTAAATTATTGTCTGATACCATTTTCAAGTCTTTTGCAAATTTTTCAGCTATATGACCTAATCCTATAATTCCCCAGTTTAATTGCATAATTAACTTTGCTTATATATAATTATTGACGATGTTCTCCAACAACTCCTGCTTTCCACTTATTTGTTTTGGTTCTCCATTTTTATGAGCAAGTTTTGATAATTGATTAAAGGTCATTTTTCCCTCTTCAAACTTTTTACCTTCTGCTCTGTCAAAACTACTATATCGCTTCTTACGTATCTTTTTATAATCTGATTCTTTAAGAATAGCTTCCGCAGTAAGTAAAGCTCTGGCAAAGGCATCCATGCCTCCTATATGAGCAATGAACAGATCTTCTAGATCTGTAGAGTTTCTTCTGGTCTTTGCATCAAAATTGATACCTCCACCTTTTAAACCGCCAGACTGCAAAAAGACAAGCATTGCCTCGGTCAATTCATAGAGGTCTACAGGAAACTGATCAGTGTCCCAGCCGTTTTGATAGTCACCTCTGTTTGCATCCATTGAGCCCATTGCTCCTGCATCTGCGGCTACTTGGAGTTCGTGAGCAAAAGTATGAGAGGCGAGGGTAGCGTGATTAACTTCGATATTGATTTTGAAATCACCCATAAGATCATACTTCTGAAGAAAGCCTAATACTGTAGCGCAATCAAAATCATATTGATGCTTTGAGGGTTCCATTGGTTTAGGTTCAATAAAGAAGCATCCTTTAAAACCATTCTTACGAGCGTAATCTTTAGCCATGTGTAGAAATCTAGCCATATGTTCTTGTTCTCTTTTCATGTCTGTATTGAGTAAGGACATATATCCTTCTCTTCCTCCCCAAAAGACATAGTTTTCTCCATTGAGCTTCATGGTAATATCAAGTGCATTTTTCACTTGTGCACCAGTATAGGCTACAGTATTAAAATCCGGATTAGTCGCTGCACCATTCATGTATCTAGGGTGACTAAATAAATTGGCAGTACCCCATAATACTTTCTTTTTATGAGCTTTCATTAAAGCTTTGATGTGATCGGAAATAACATCCAACCTTTTACGTGAGCTTTTAAGATCCGAGCCTTCCTCTACTAAGTCAAAATCATGGAAACAGAAATAATCAATACCCATCTTTCTTAGAAACTCAAAGGCTGCATCAGCTTTTGATTTAGCTCTATCTATAGGGTCTGCAAAATTATTCCATTCATATACCTTCGTACCTGGTCCAAAGGGATCACCTCCTTCATTGACAAAGGAATGCCAATAGGCAACGGCAAATTTAAAGTGACGAGCCATAGTTTTCCCCATTACTTTTCTTTGTGGCTCATAAAATTTGAATGCTAAAGGGTTTTTTGATTTTTTACCTTCGAACTTAATGGTTTTAATGCCTTTAAAATATTCAGTAGTCACTGTTTAGATTTTCAGTTAGTTAATAATTTTCCTAAATCACTATACCATAATTCGTAGGCATAGTTATATGTTTTGTTTGTATCATCCGGACTAATTTGTCCTATAACATTATTGTTTGTAAAACATTCCTCCATGCTTTTATATGCACCTGTACCTAAACCTGAAGCTTTCGCTGCTCCAATTGCCCCGGTAGTTTCTACAATTTCGATAGGTGTGTTTAGCAGATTAGCAATAGTTCGGCTGAAAATTCTTGATTGGAAAAGATTATCATTACCGACTTTGATTGTAGACATACTAAGGCCTATGTTGTTTAATATTTTACAACCATAGACGAAAGAAAAAGCAATACCTTCCAGGGCTGCTCTATAGAAATGTGCTCTGGTATGCCTATTGAATTGTAAGTTATTTATTTGAGCACCCGGATTAGAATTATTGAGCATCCTTTCAGCTCCATTTCCAAAAGGTATGATTCTTAATCCATCAGACCCTATAGGGATAGAACTGATCATTCTTTCCATGTCATGATAGTCCACTCCATCTCTAGCAATTTGTTTTTTCATCCAAGCATATTGTATGCCCGCACCGTTAATGCAGAGTAACATTCCAATGCTTGGGTTACTGCTTGTATGGTTAGGGTGAGCGAAACTATTTATCCGTGATTTTGAGTCTATTGCTAACTGGTCAACTAAGCCATAAACTACACCTGATGTCCCTCCTGTAGCGGCTACTTGACCAGGTTTGAAGACACCTAGTGATAAGGCATTGTTTGGTTGATCGCCAGCCCTGTAGCTTATAAGTGTACCTGGTTTTAAGCCTGTTGCTTGTGATGCTTCTAAACTTAATTCTGATTGGATATCAAAAGCTCCTACAATTTCTGGTATAAGTTCACTAGAGATTCCGTAGTAGTCCAGTAGAGATTGAGCAATTTGATCCTCTTTAAAATCCCATAATATACCTTCAGATAATCCATTGATAGTTGTGTTTATTTTCCCGCTGAGTTTCATGGCAATATAATCACCTGGTAGCATGAATTTGTGAATTTTTTCATACCGTTCAGGTTCATGATCTTTTACCCATTTCAATTTTGAAGCAGTAAAGTTACCTGGTGAGTTAAGATAGTGAGACATGCAGTAATCTTCACCAATATTATTGAAAGCTTGATTACCAATTTGAACAGCACGACTATCGCACCAAATAATAGATGGCCTTATTACATTTTGCTCTTTGTCTACAATCACTAACCCATGCATTTGATATGAGATGCCTATTGATTTAATTTCGTTTGCATCTATATTATTTTTTTGGATCAAAGCTTTGGTAGCAAGGCATAGATTGTCCCACCAAATCTCTGGATGCTGTTCAGCCCAAGATGCTTGTCTTGAAATAATATCCATTTCAAGATTTGGGTATTTCTCTAAGGCTATTTGTTTCTGAGTTTGTTGGTCTATCAGAGCCGCTTTAATCGAAGAACTTCCTATATCATATCCTATTAAGTACATATTTAGTTAATTGAGAACATGTACACAAGAAAATGAAATTATTTACTTATTGAAAATATATAGCTACGTCAAATATTCAGTTAAGTTGTATTAATAATTGGCTAAAAAAGAATTTAAACTTTGTTGTTGTAACTTTAACTTTGTCCTTAATCTCTATTTTTAGTTTCTATTCCTCTCAATGACAAACTAGAAATATGAGATCTTATGTTTTGATAAGGCTTTAAAAAATTGTAACTAATGGTAAACCTTAATCATGAAGATTAGCATATACTTGTTATTACTCAGTATTTTCATTTCGTGTAAGCAACCAGACGTTCAAAACCAAATTCAGACTCTTCAAAGTGAAAGTTTAGAAGACAAGAAATCGGCCTACGATTCTAACGATCAAAATGAAGAACACTTATTTCATCACCTTGTGTTTTTAAACATCAAAGCCAACATTGATACTAGTATATTGGTCCAAGAACTTCAGAAATTAGCAGAGATTGATGATGTCAAGAACTTTAATGTGAATCTTTACAAGGATATGAAAGATGAAAGAGCTTTATCAGATTTTGGTATCATGATGAAAATGTCATTTATTGATCAAGATGCCTATGAAAGATATCAAGTGGATAGTTTACATCAAAACATGATCATGTCTACTAAACAATATATGGCAGGTCCGCCTGTGAGCTATGATTATACCATTTTTCCGGAATAACAAATCAACTAAGATCGTTGGACAGAAGAGAAAAACTATATAAAGTTATTGGTCCAGGACTGTTATTTGCCAGCTCCGCAATAGGTACTTCTCATTTGGTTCTAGCTACAAGAGCTGGTGCTCATCATGGTATGATTTTCTTATGGATCATTTTATTGGCCCTTTTGTTAAAGTATCCCTTTTATGAGTTCGGTCCCAGGTATGCAACTTCTACAGGCTATAGTTTGGTCAAAGCTTATAAAGATCAAGGTAATTGGGCAGTCTATTTGTTTATGTTGGTGATAAGCGTAAACATGTTTGCAGTAGTCGCAGCCATTGCTGCAGTAAGTGCTGGATTACTATCTACTATGTTTGGATTTAATTCTATTTCTGTTCCGATTTTGTCTGGGATAATCCTTCTGGTTACAGTCTTAATTTTACTCACTGGTGGTTTTAAAGGATTGGATGTTATAGTTAAATGTATTTCTGTCATATTGTTACTAACAGTTACTATTGCATTTATAGCAGTTATCATTAAAGGTCCTGTTGAGCAAGTCAATAATTATTCTAGCTTTTCTTTTTTAGAAGGCGCGGGTCTTGCTTTATTGGTCAGTTTGCTAGGTTGGATGCCAGCAGGTATGGAGGCATCTATCATGAATAGCATATGGACAATTGAGAAGTCAAAATCAAGTAATTATAATGCGACTCTTAAAGAGAGTTTGTTTGATTTTAATCTGGGCTATGTTTTCACAGGAATACTAGCGCTTATGTTTTTGACAATAGGCGCCTTTACGGTTTATGGCTCTGGCGCTTTACTGGATGGGAATGCGACCCAGTTCTCTAATAAATTACTAAATATATTTACACAGCACCTCGGCAATTGGTCTTATTACCTTATTGCCATTTCGGCCTTTGGTACCATCTATGGTACTTTGATTACAGTTTTAGATGCTTTTCCAAGATGTTTTGTAAGAGGACTTAGAGTATTAAAATATGAAGAGGTTCAAAAGAATGCAGTTCAGCAAAGCTTTATTGCAAAGGGTTATAACTTGACAGTTTGCCTTGTTGCGATAGGCGCATTTTGTTTATTTTATTTTTCAGCTGCTAGTATGATACAATTACTGCAATATGTAACCATCATTTCATTTATTATGAGTCCTATCATTGCCTTCTTAAACCTAAAGGCTATCAATAGCAAAGAAGTATTAACTGAACACAAACCGTCCAGAGGCTTGATTTACCTAGCATATGCTGGAATGTTTGCTATGCTTATTTTTTCAGTGTATTATTTAGTAGACCTGATTAGTTAATTAGTCTACCCTCAATTCAATAGTCAATCTATCAAATTCACTTTCAGAATCACTGGCAGAGATGATGTAACTATAGTTGCCTGGATCCAATCGTTCTTCTCCAATAAAATCTATAGGCTGGATCGTATAATTTTCTCCATCGATTTGAAGAGAAACGAAAGCATAGCTGTAAGCATAATCATATAATTTGTATTCTGAAGTTTCGCCTGCATTCAGATCACCATAGTTATGATCTGTAGTGCCTCCTTGGACCTGTACATTTTTATAATCATAGATACTGGCGTTTTCTACCCTAATATTCAATTCAGAATTGGTAGATCCATTGCATGATTTGACTACAAAAGCTGCCATGAATAAACAGCCTAAAATGAACAACTCAACTTTAAATATTTTCATAATTATGCTTGTCTAAATAAATTTACAACAATTGGGTCATTTAGGTTTCTAAATCAGATAAACTGCTTGAATTAATGGATTGATGCTTTATTGATCCACAAGGTATCTCTGTTGATAGCAAAGTGCTTATTGTTTTTACATAGTCTAATGGTTGCAATCACTGTTATGGTAATCGTAATGGCTCTAAAGATATTTGCTTCCTGACCACCGAGTGCTCCAGTTTCGCTTATGTTAAATAAACCCCAGTATAAATTCATTAAAGTATGAAGGAAAATAACCAGCCATAAATTTTCTTCCCATTCAATATATAACCAGGCAAACCAAAGTGCACCTATAAACGTTACGCCAAACACACCTAGAGAATGAATAAAATTGTCACCTTGGTATAAGTGTTGGAAACCAAATATGAGCGCAGCGATCATACCTGCGGGAATAAAACCCCAACCAAATTTTCTAAACAATAGACCAAACAAAAACCCTCTGAACAGAAGCTCTTCCATAAAGCCAGGTAATAAGCTAGTCCTTAATAAGCTCAAAATGTTTTCATCCTCATTAATATGACCGAAAATAGCATAACCAATTAGCATAGGTACAGTAAAGAGAAAAGCATAAATGAATCCTTTTTGCATAGATGCAGATAAACCCAATTCTTTTGGGATGCTTTTAAAACCAAAAAGAATGATACAGCAAACTAAAAGAGGTATGAACCACCAGAGGTAGTGATGAACAATACGCCACTCAAGCGAATCAATGTGAATGTCAAAGAGACGAACAAAATGTCTCTTT
>Ga0213858_10000349_pt1 | contig 22037 bp, 11 predicted proteins | sample PICome_FD_160122 | JGI IMG/M metagenome (GOLD analysis project Ga0213858, IMG submission 160122) | Coastal seawater microbial communities near Pivers Island, North Carolina, United States - PICO245 | ecosystem: Environmental > Aquatic > Marine > Coastal | place: USA: North Carolina | collected... | reverse complement strand
CAGGTGATTTACTGGCTATAGATATTAAGCAAGCCTTAAATCACTTCGGCGAAATTACTGGTGAAATTACTACTGATGATCTTCTTGGGAATATCTTTGCAAATTTTTGTATCGGTAAATAAAAAAATAGTTTAAAAATTCACTTTAGTATAATAAATTGTGAGAGTTGTTTAGTTTAAAAAATTAAATTAGAACAAACTAATAAAACATTTTAATTTGTTGGAAATAGATCACCATCATCTGGACCAGAAGGACTATCTGCTTGAGCTTTTTGCGGATTTAAAATAATAAATGTACCAATAGCAGTTATTGCTGCATATTTTCCCATTTTTGTAATTGCTTCTTTACGTGAGATTTTTTTATCTTTTGACATAGTATATCTTATAAATTTAAAATGGGTTTATTTTATAATTATTTTTTTACTCGTGGTGTAATTATCATTTGTTAATTTTACAATATATATACCCTGTGATAGTTCGGGTAAACTTATATTGTTTGAACCTTTTCCAATAAATGATGTAACTAAAACATTTTTTCCAAGAAGGTCGTATAAATTGAAATTTACCTTACCTGATTTTATACCTGTAACATTAAGTAATCTCTTATTAATAGAACGGATATTTATGATGTCAACAACATTATCCCTGATTCCCAAAATATTTTGACTAGTATGAATATAAAAACGTCCAGAACCATCTAAACTTGTATTTAATGTAGTTGTGTAGTCTGAATTATCATTTAGACTATTATAGGTATTGTTTTGTGTGTCTTCTATGTATACGCCTGTTCCATTAGGAAAGTTTAATGTTGAAGCAGAAAAGGTAATTTGGGTTCCAGATTCTGCATTAACTCCAACAGGAATTATTATATTTTCATAGTCATTATCTGGAACGGATTGTATGGCCAAATCTTTACCTGAATCATTTTCAACTTCATGTGTATAAATTGCAAATTCATTATTTACACCTTGAAATAAAGGGCCATCAAAACCATTATCAAATCCTAGTGTTGCATCTTGTACATATAATATTTTTGTTTCTCTAATTCTCGAATCATCATCTGTTATTTTTAGATTTAATTGAGTTAAGCTACTGTTACGGCTAAAAGTATCTGTGTTATCATGCGTTTGATGGGACTTTAGAAGACTTAAAGTTTCATTTACGGTTGCTTCAAGTTTAGTTTGAACAAAAAACGCTTGGGTTGGTGCTAAATTGAAATCTGTTTCTGCAGCAATATGGGTTACATAGCCACCAGCACCGCCATTTGCAGTATTATCCCAAATCCATATAGTTTTTGTTTCTAGCACATCTTCATTAGAATTGAGCATTTCAGAAATATTGATATACGATGTGAATGGATTTGCTACAAAACTAAAACTATTACCAAAATGGCTTATAGCTCTGGTTTGATCACTAGTTCTTAATGTACCGGTAAAACTAATGGTTCCTGTGGCATTGTTTGCTAAATTTATAATATAACCTTTGGATGGAGTAAAATTGCCAATACCAGTTTGTTCTTGTGAGTAATAATTCCAGGTATCTGTAAAGCTAGCATAAGATGAAGATATTCCCCATAGTAGTGTTTCACCACCTGATTGTCTTAATACACTAGTGGTAATAAAGTCATTAATATCTTGTCCATTGACAGGTGAGCTAATGCCATACCAATCATTGGCAGTAGATAAACCGCTTCTCGTGTAAGTAATCGATCCACCAAAAGATGAATTGGCAATTAAGGATGCACCATCAGCCATATTTACTGAATTAACGGTTACTGGATTTGACGAAGTTGGGTAATTTGAAAGATTGCTTGGTATAGTGATGTCCGAAATACTATTTGGAACTTTATTTGTACTCCAGTTGCCGTCATTATTCCAATCAGAATCATTACTGCCCTCCCAATTAACTTCATCAGACCAGTTTAAATAAAAATCATCTAAATAAAATGTTTTATCTGGGTCCTTAAATTGAATGACTGGATAAATTTTATCAGTTCCAGAAGAAACATTAACAATGGAACTGGTAATTTGAGTCCAACTTTCAGAACTCAAAGTAATTGGTTTGAAATTATTTGTACTTCCAACCTTCAAATTAAAAACCACATCAGAACTGGTAGCAGAAGCATTGTAAATCCAAACAGAGGCTTGGTAATTTCTAGATATACTTTCTGGATGCACATATCTTAAACCGTTATCTGCGTTATCTTTAAATTGTAGCGCTCCTCGTTTAGAATTGCTAGCATCTGCATTTGTCATGTATTTTAAACTTGTGTAGCCTGATTTAATATAAGTTGGGTCTGTGTTTTCACTCAACACACCATTAATTGAACTTCCGTAGGTTGCACTGATATAGAAAAAATTAACATTATCTCTAGCTGTATTAGGAGGAAGATAATCCCAATCTGAACTTTTTCCTGCAAGTCCTTGACCAAAAATTGCATTATCAAAGTAAAAAGTTACTGATGGTGTTTCAGGAATAATACGAGGTAACAATACATCATCGACTACTACATCTATTCTATTTACTACAAAGTGCCAGTTATTATCTGGTGCTTCGTAAGTCTGTGCTGTAAAAACATTGCTTCCTCCATCACCTGGATCTTTTTTGAATCCTATTTTGATTTTATTACCACTAGTTGTTTTAATCCATAAGCCAAAAAAATATTTCCCTGGCTCTGTAATTGTTGTGCCACTACCAGAAGGATTTAAAACACCCTTATTTGCTATATCAGATGCTTCAAATTTTACAGCTGTATTTGATCCAGTAATTGTTTCAGTAATTTCTTGTGTAATAGATGAATTGTTAGCAGTAGCATTAGTTATAGACCAATTAGTGAGGCTTGATGAAGTTGTCCAATTTTCAAAATCTGCGTTTAACAAATAATTTTCTGTTTTTTGGCAATAACTATCTAGACAATAAAAAAGTAATAAAAGACTAATGGTTTTAAGTTTCATAACTGTAGAGGGATTAGTTAATCAAAACTATTTTTTATAGAACTTTTATAATATCACTTATGTTGAAATTAATACAACTTTTGAAGAAAAAGAGGATCTTCCATCTATTTAGTTAAATATTATCGCACTCTGCGTTAAAGTTATACCTACCTCTAAATTTATTTATGAAATTAGCAATGCTGTAACACGCTTAAAAAGTCTTACAAACCTTTTCTTTTATTTTAAACGATTGATATTACAATGTGGGCAAAGTACAAGACCAAAATAAAATTATTATTATATCCATTTTCAAATACAATTGATAGATGAAATAAAATCAACGGCAAGGGTAAAATTGATGTTTACTAAATTTTATTAGAAACGAGATAAAATATTTAGTCTCTAATTATATGTTTCACCTTAACTTTTGTTAACCATTCAATATCATAACTTTTTCCAGGAGATAATTCTTTTAGTCCAATTTTATTGTTGAAGCTATCTGAAACTCCTGTCATAGGTTCGATTGCAATAGCATTAGTATTATCAGGTGTATATAACTGAAGGAAATTTTCTTTTTCTGAAGAAGTTAAAGTCATGTCATATTGAGGGGTATAAAATTCAATACTTGAATCATCTAAAATAAAGGCATCGTCAAATGCTTTATTGTTTAAGCAAAGTGGCATTTCTGAGTTAAATTCCTCAATAGCTACCGTAATTTTATTAGTATTACATTTTATTTTTTTAGTACTACTAAATTTAATATAACTCTTGGATAGATTAATAGATCTAAAATAAGGATGCCAACCCAATGTGAATGGAAGTTTTTTCGAGCCTAAATTGGTTATATTGATTTTAAAGGATAGTTTGTCTTTTGTAAGTTTATAGCATAATTGCATTCGAAACTGAAATGGATAACTGGCAATAGGATTCATTTCCTCAAATATAATTTTGATTTCAGCAAAATTTTCAAGGGCTTCCATCTCACATAAAATAAAAGGCTTGTCATAAACTAAGCCATGTATTGCGTTGTTAGGCGATTTCTCGTTACACGGTAAACTATAATGATAACCTTCATAGTCGTATTCTCCTTTATTAATTCTATTGGCAAAAGGAAATAGTATTGAACTTGGATAGGGATATTTTTGATCTAAAAGTATGAGATTTGAAATAATTTCAGTTCCTTGTATAAACAGACTCTCAAGGCATGCGCCATAATTTAAGTTAATCCTAGCCTTGGTCTTAGTCAAAGTATCTTTTAACTCTATTACATTCTCAACATCTGTCTTTATACTTTTTATTTCAAACACCTATTTTAAATTTGATAATACAGTTCTAAATCCTAAATGTTCTAAAGAGGTCTGAGGATCTGTAGCCATTCTAGATGTAACTCTGTAGCTGGCACAATAACTGGCATTGCACAAAAAAGAACCACCACGAATAACTTTTTCCTTTATGAAGGGATTGTTAGGATTGTATGCAATCTCTGCTCCTTTAGGATTGTTAGATACTCCTTTTTTCAAGCAATCGTTATAATAATTAATGTTATACCAATCACTGGTCCACTCCCAAACATTTCCAGAGATCTCATAAAGCCCGTAATTATTGGGCGGAAAGGATTTTACAGGTGCACTTTTTTCAAAACCATCTTCTTGGGTATTTATCACTGGAAACTCACCTTCCCAACTATTCACATATGTTGATAGTGAGTCAGAATTATTACCCCAAAAATATATTTTGTCATTTTTACCGCCACGAGCAGCATACTCCCATTCTGCTTCCGTGGGTAAGCGTCTTCCTGCCCAATTGCAATAAGCGATAGCATCTTCATAAGATATATGAACAACAGGATGATTTTCCTTGCCAACAATACTACTTCCTTTACCTGTAGGTTCTTTCCAATTAGCACCGATACTCCATTTCCACCATTGCGAAAAATCATATAGATTTACAACTTTTTCGGAAGTTTTTTTAAATAATAATGAACCAGGACGAAATAATGAGTCATGAGGTTTAGGAGTTCCAGGGGGTAGCTGTAATTTAATTAAATTCCAATCTACAGGTCTTTCTGCAGTTGTAACGTAGTTGGTAGCCTCTATAAATTTAGAAAACTGAGCATTGGTAACTTCTGTAATATCCATAAAAAATCCATCGATATAAACATTATGCTTCGGTTTTTCGTGAGGAAGTGCTATAGGGTCTTTATTAGAAGCACCCATTTCAAAAAGCCCACCAGGAATCCAAACCATACCACTAACTTTTCTTTGCGGTTTTATGGTTTGTTTTTTTGTACTCTTTGAACAAGATTGAAAAACAAAGAGCAAGACTATAAAATATTTAAAGTAAGAGGTAATTTTCATAGTTCGTTAATATATCATAAAAATACATTTTCATAGCGTATTTTAGGTAAATAAGCTTTAACATCTCCATCTATCTTAGTTTTTGAAACATTAGTTATACTATATAATATTTTATATAGCTTCTTTTGATTAAGAACAATTGAACATGGTCAAGACGATATATCTTATTTCTGGATTACTGCTATCTTACAGCACAATTCAGGCACAAATCTCTAAAACACCTCCAAACATACTTTTTATTGCTGTTGATGATTTAAAACCAACCATTGGAGCTTTTGGTGACGATTTAGCACATACTCCAAATATTGATTTATTGGCTGAAAACGCAACAGTATTCCTAAATAATCATACTCAACAAGCCGTTTGTGGTCCATCACGCGCAAGTTTATTGACGGGAAAACGACCTGACTACACAAAGGTTAGAGACTTAAAAACAAAAATGCGTGATATGGTTCCAGATATCATAACTATTCCACAGTATTTAAAGGACAATGGTTATGAAACAATCGGTTTAGGTAAAATATTTGACCCAAGATGTGTTGATAAATATAGAGATAAACCTTCCTGGTCTTCGCCATATATTCCAGAGCACCAATTTGATTATCCTAGTGATTATGGCCCTCCTTCTATGGGTTTTTACCAAGACCCAAAAATTAAAGCACATATCCAAGAATTAAGAAAGGAGGCAAAAGCAAATGGCGTTAAAAACTTAGGAAAATTTCTTAGAGATACCTACAAACCACCCTTTGAAAAGACCGATGCGCCAGATGATGCCTATGTAGATGGTGCTTTGACCGTACAAGCCAATAAATTTCTTGATCAATATAAATTAGAATCTAATAAACCATTCTTTTTGGCTGTTGGATTTAAGCGTCCACATTTGCCATTTACAGCGCCAAAACGTTATTGGGAGATGTATGACCATTCAAAATTTAAAATTGCTGAATTTCAACAAAATTCAAAAAATGGTCCAGCCATTGCCTATCATAGCTCAGGTGAATTAAGATCTTATATAACTCCTGAAATTTCTTATGAAATTTCTAAAAACAATCGAGTAGAACTTTCTGAGGAATTCCAAAGAGACCTAATTCATGGTTACTATGCCAGTACTAGTTTTATTGATGCACAGATTGGCAAAATAGTAGAAAAACTCAAGGAAACTGGTATGGACCAAAATACAATTATTGTCCTTTGGGGTGACCACGGTTGGCATCTGGGCGATCATGGCTTGTGGAACAAACACTCAAATTTTGAACAAGCTACCCGTTCACCACTTCTTATTTTAGATCCAAGAGTTAATAAAAAAATACAAATCGATTCACCAACAGAATTTGTAGATGTTTTTCCTACACTTTGCGCTACTATAGGTTTACCAATTCCCAATAATTTGGATGGAAAAAATTTAATGCCATTAGTTAAAGGTGATCAGCTGTCCATCAAACCTTTTGCTGTTAGCCAATGGACCAACGCAAAAAAAACGGGCTATAGTTTTAGAACTGACCACTATCGCTATACAGTGTGGCTCAATGGTAAGAAAAGTACAGACCCAATTTATGAAGAAGATATTTTTGCTGAGGAACTCTATGATTACAGAAATGATCCAGCTGAGACAAGAAATCTTGCCGAAGATGAAAGGTCAATTAGTTTAATTAAACGATTTCAAAAACTAGCGGCTAATTTTTTTGATACTCAGAGTGATATTCCAATGAAAAATTTAGTCAAAACTTCTAACAAAAAATTACAAATAGGAGCAACTCTAAATCATCACGAGCTTGGTGGTAAAAAAGAAGAACTCTTTTTAAAAGATTTTAAGTTTTTAACTCCAGCAAATGCAGCCAAGCAACAACATGTTTACCCAAAACCAGGTGTTTGGCAATGGGATCGAATTGAAGAATTTTTGGAGTTTTCAAAAACACATAATCTTACTCTACGCATTCATGGACCTATTAGCCCGCAAGCCTCAAAATGGGTAAAAGAAGACCACAGGACAGCCCAAGAGCTTGAAGAAGTTATGACTGAATTTATGACGGCTTCAGCCATACGCTACAATAAAGAACCAAGTGTAAAATATATGGATGTAGTCAACGAAACCATTTTACCAGACGGAAGCTGGTTTGGTCCCAAATCAGGAACAGATAGTTGGGAAAACCCATGGCTTTCTATGGGAATGGATGAAAATGGCTTTCCGAAATATATCGTTAAAGCTTTTGAAATAGCAACGAGGCATGCGCCTAATGTAAAACTGGTTTATAATCAGCACGCTGGAATGCAAAAATTAATGTGGGATAAGGTTAAAAAGACTATTCTTTATCTTAGAGGAAAAGGACTACGTGTTGATGGAATTGGTTGGCAAGGTCATTTGAAGTTAAACAGAACCACAGGGGATTTCATTGTAAGAACCGATAAAGCTTTAAGGGATTTATCAGATTTAATTGATTGGGCTCACGCCAATGATTTAGATTTTCATGTAACTGAACTAGATTATAAAGTCATCGATAAATCGAATCTAAAAGAGGAATTTCAGACCCAGGCTGATATTTATGAAAAAATTATAAAGGTTTTGAAATCTAAATTAAATTCTGGTGTAGTTACTTTAAACTTATGGGATATGGGCGAACGATTTAAAAAACCAGCTATTTATTTCCAATCTATTTATGATACAAATTATAGACCAACACCAGCCTATCATGTCATAAAAAATGCCTTAAAAAATAATGAATAACAATTATAATACAAATATCAAATCAGAAGATTGTGTGGAGTATCTTAGAAGGTAGTTGACTTTAAACGAAAAAGCTAAATAAATAAATCAAAAACTAAATATTGATGAACAAATGGTTTAGATATATTCTTATATTGACTTTTATAGTTGAAAGTTCAGCGCAAATTCAAGAGCCTCCAAAAAACGTTCTTTTTATTATGGTAGATGACCTTAGACCAGAGTTAAATATATATGGTCAGTCGCATATCAAGAGCCCAAATATTGATGCTTTAGCTTCTGAGGGTGTGACCTTCAATCGTGCTTATTGTAATGTACCAGTGTGTGGCGCCTCACGCGCCAGTTTGTTATCTGGAATCAGACCAACTGCTGATAGGTTTTTAACCTATTATGCTAGTGTAAGTGAGACTAGATCAAACATTGACCATATGGTTGATTACTTTAATAAAAGAGGCTACCAGACCATTAGTAATAATAAAATAACTCATTTAAAAAAAGACATCAAGACATGGAATGAGGAATGGTATCCTACAGATGTGAGTTGGAGAAATTATCAAGACCCCCAAAACCGAAGTTTAAGTATAAATAAAAAACCAGCGGCTGCATATGAAATGTTAGATATTGATGATTCGGTTTATTTTGATGCTCAAACTGCAGATAAAACTATTGAGGATTTAAAGCAATTAAAATTTGATAAATCCTCTTTTTTCTTAGCAGTTGGGTTTGTAAAACCACATTTACCTTTTACCGCTCCTAAAAAGTATTGGGATCTCTATGATATAGATTCAATTCAATTACCAAAACAATCTACTTTTCCTCAAACAGCACCAAAAATCGCCAATCACAAATGGGGAGAGTTGAGACATTATAAAGACATTCCAAAGAATGGCCCTATTGACGAACATTTAGCTAAAACCTTGATTCATGGTTATTATGCAAGTGTGAGTTTTGTCGATGCCCAAATTGGACGAGTAATCAAAGCTTTAGATGAACTGGGACTACGTGAGAATACAGTAATTGTTCTAGTGGGAGACCATGGATGGAGCTTATCTGACCACGGTTTGTGGGCCAAGCACAGTAACTTTGAAGTAGCTCTACAAGTTCCACTAATTATCAGTGCTCCTGAATTTCCTAAAAATAGAAAAACCAACTCCATTGCAGAACTAGTGGACTTATATCCAACGCTTTGTAATTTAACCCAAGGCGAAAAACCTTCGCATTTACAAGGGAATTCACTTGTTTTAAGCCTTCAGAATCCAGATAAAATATACAAGACTACGGCACTTGCACGGTGGCAAAAAGGGGAGACCCTTATTGAAGATAATTATTTTTATACTGAATGGACTTTGAAATCAAATCGCACGTATCGTATGCTATACGATCACTCAATCGACCCAGATGAAACGGTCAATCTAGCAGAATTGAAGCGATACAATACACTAGTGGATAGCATGAGTCGTAAATTAAAACTATTTAAAAAATCATTTAATTAATATAGACAATGAGAAAGATTTTTTTTTTAACATTTATATTGTTTTGTGTCTCTCAAGTTGGGTCCCAATCTAGAGAAAATATAACACAAGAAGAACGGCCCAATATTGTATTTATAATGTCAGATGATCATGCAGTGAGCGCGGTCAGTGCATATGAAGACTGGCTGGCAGAATTGGCACCAACACCAAACATAGATCGCATTGCGGACAATGGTATGTTGATGACAAGAACCTTTAATACCAATTCCATTTGTGGCCCAAGCAGAGCGTCAATTTTAACGGGTAAATATAGTCATGTCAATGGATTTTTTAAAAATGAAAAAGGTGGAGATTTTGATGGCAGTCAGATGACCTTTCCCAAACTTTTTCAAAAGGCAGGATATCAAACGGCAGTGATAGGCAAGTGGCATTTAGGTACGAATCCTACAGGGTTTGATTATTCCAAAGTTATGATTAATTGGGGTGGTCAAGGCACTTATTTTAATCCTATTTTTTTGGAAAATAGTAGAGATACTATTGTAGAACGTAAACGTCATTCTACTGCTCAAGTTGCACATGATGCAATAAAATGGTTGGATAAAAGTCGAGATAAGGGTAAGCCCTTTATGCTGATGTATCAGTTTAAGGCACCGCATCGACCCTGGGAACCTGCCGAAGAATTTAAAACTCTTTTTACCGATGGAGATTTTCCTCATCCTTCTAATTTTAATGACAGTTATGAAGGAAGAAAGGCTGCCAAAGATCAATGGATGGAAATTGAAAACCATATGAATCGACGCGACTTAAAAATCACACCACCAGATGGATTAACCAAACGAGAGTTGAATGATTATTATGTCTATGGTAATAAAGGACAATTTTGGACACCCTCAGATACCTTACATGGCAAAGCGCTAAAAAATTGGAAATATCAAACCTACATAAAAGATTATTTGCGTTGTGTAGCTGGAGTAGATAAGGCGGTAGGGCAAATGCTCGATTATTTGGAAGCCAGTGGGTTGGCCGAAAACACTATCATTATTTATACCTCAGATCAAGGATTTTACTTAGGTGAACACGGATGGTTTGACAAACGTTGGATGTATGAGGAATCTTTTCGTATGCCTTTTATGATTAGCTATCCGAAATTAATCCAACCAAAATCAACGAATTCAAATTTACTCTTAAATATTGATTTTGCACCAACCCTGTTGGAATTGGCTGGAATTTCTATTCCTGAAGATATGCAAGGAACAAGTTTTGTTTCACAATTAAGTTTAGATTCTTCACATATACGAGATGCGGTGTATTATCATTATTACGAGTATCCAAAATGGCATATGGTTCAACCTCACTACGGCATTAGAACCAATCGCTTTAAACTGATTCATTTTTATTATTCTATGGATGAGTGGGAATTGTACGACTTAAATAGCGACCCTAATGAAATGAATAATTTATATGGTAATCCTAAATACAAAAAACTAATTAAGCAGTTGAAGAAAAAATTAAAAGTACTTCAAATTGAATATAAAGATGATATGAGTATAGCAGATATGCGAGAAATGACAGATATGTCTGTGAAACGAATATACAGTGAAGAACATTAAATATGAAATTGGTAAGATTTCAATCTCTTTAAGGATTGAACAGAATCAATCTCCAATTTTAATACTAATTGCTACATTTATACTATAATAGCTACTATGAATTTATTTAATTTTAGATGATGTTTAAATTTAGTTATTTTTTATTTTTTTTCGGGGTATTGATGAGTAATCAAAACCCCGAAATTATAACTTCAACTTCAATTGTATATAAAACAGTGGATGAAACAAAATTAAATCTACATGTTTATAAACCTAAAAATTACTTAAAATCTAAAGCTTATAATGCTATTATTTTTTTTCACGGTGGAGGATGGAACAATGGTAATCATAAAATGCTAAAACGTCAAGCAATGTATTTTGCATCAAGAGGTATGATTAGTTTTTGTGCGGAATATCGAATTAAAAGCAAACATGGTACTACCCCTTTTGATGCTTTAGAAGATGCTAAAACAGCAATACGATTTTTAAGGAAAAATTTTCAAAGATTTTCAATAAATCCAAATAATATAATTGCTGTTGGTGGATCTGCAGGAGGTCATTTGGTTGCAAGTTGTTCATATATTTCAAGATGGGATAAAATTAGCGAAGATTTAAGTATTAGCTCAAAACCTGATGTTGTAATATTATTGAATCCAGTAGTTGATTTAGGACCAGGATATTATGGACACAACCGATTTGGTGAAAATTACAAATCTATTTCTCCCATTGATAACATAAATAGTAAAGGACCACCAACTTTAATTCTTACTGGTACAAATGATAAAATTGTACCTATTGAAACTATAGAAAGATTTAAATCTAAATTGAAATCATATAATACCCTGTGTAAAGTAATCTATTACGAAGGGCAAGACCATGCATTTTTTGCAAAACCACCATTAAAGTATTTTATCGATACAACATATCAAATAGATAAATTTTTAATTGCCTTAGGAAAAATTAAAGGTATACCTACTATACACGAGCAATACGGGAGTAAATAAATAATTATAAATGATTAAATTTTTGCATCATAATCAATATAGTAATTCCAAATTATTAATTAAAATTTAAAACAATGACTAAATTAGCTTTAACTATTTTATTAATGTTCTCAACTCTGTTTTTGTGTGCTCAGGAAAATAGGTTTGCAATGAACCGATCTCAAAATGCCGTCAAATTAATTACTTCACAAATGCAAATCTCTGAAAATAATGTAGATTTTCTTCAACAGACACTATATAATAAATACACATCAAATATTGAAAAAATTCGAGGAAAAGGATTATCCAATGACGCTAAACAGCAAATTTACAGAGAGTCGGCAAAAAAAACAAAAGGAATATTAATGACCGTTTTCACGAAGGAAGAGGTTATGAAAATTATCAAGTTAGAAAAGGAAAGTTTTGAAAAAAATTAATTTCATTTTATTATTGACATAGTGTGTAATTGAACTCTTCGAATGAAAAGATTAATATTAATTGGTCTCATTATAATAAATTTTTCATATCTGAAATCTCAGACTAATAATTGGGATGTTGTAGAGGGCATGGGGCGTGGAATAAACCTTGGGAATACCTTAAGTGCTCCTATTGAAGGTAATTGGGCCCCCGTTGTCTTTCAACAGTTTTTTGTAGATGTAGCCAATGAGGGGTTCTCAAATATTAGAATTCCTATAGATTTTTTTGGAGATAGAACAAATGGTGACACTTCTTCGTGGTCTGAATTTGAAAATACAGCTGATGAATTTAATGGGTTAATTACTGATTTCACAGTAGATAATTCTTATATGGATCGTATAGAAACTGTTGTAAATTGGTCTCTAGGACAAGATTTGTATACAATTATAGATATCCATGGTGCACAGTTAAAAGCAGAATTTCTAGAAACTTTTAATATAGATAATCCTAATTATTCGCATCCAACTTCGGCCAAACGACAGGCCGATTTAATGAAATTTAAAGCTATTTGGATTCAAATTGCAAACCGTTTTATTAATCATCCAATGTCTTTAATTTTTGAAGTTGTAAATGAGCCATATTTTGAAGTAAGTGCCGATGAAATGGATGAAATTAATTTAATGATAATTGAAGCGATAAGATCAACTGGAGGTAATAATTCTGCGCGTCCGATAATAATAACTGGAGGCACTTTAAATTCATATGAGGCCCCAATGGCAATTGGAGAGGAAGTTTTAAATAGTGATTCAAACCTAATAGCTTCTTTTCATTATTATCTCCCATTTAATTTTACAAGCTCTTCTTCTTCTAACAATAACAACTATAATTGGGGATCGACCAGCGATAAGACTACTGTTAATAATCACTTTAATTCAGTTAAAACATGGTCTGAGACAAATAATATCCCTATAACTCTTGGAGAATTTGGAGCAGATAATGAGGGGGGATATAATTATCAAACAGGAGTTTATGGGGACAATGGCGGTCCTGTTAATTCCGATAGGGTAGAGTACCATCGCTATATATCAGAACAGGCCATAAATCGAGGATTTTCCTTTTCGGCGTGGTGTAGTGGAAATAAATCCAATAAAACCATTCATTTACGAACTGATAATCCTACCACTTTAAATACTTTTAATGGCATATGGGTTGAAGATGTGAAAGATGCACTTTTAGCTGATGGTGCTTGGCCATTATGCTATGGCCCTACTTCAGACCAAATTATTTTAAATCCTGATTTTGAATGTGAAATTTCTTCAAGTTGGAATTTAACCACACTCGGTAGTGCTGTAGCCACTTTTTCAGAAAGTTCCACCTCTGTTTACTCTGGAAATTCTTCTGCCAGAATTGAGGTTACGACTGCTGACGAATTTAATAAAGTTCTTTTAAGTAACATTGATTATCAACAAGATCTAACAAACAAAAAAGTCACAATTGGTTGCTATGCTAAATCTCCAACTTTAGGAAAATCATTTAAACTCAGAATTAAATCTAAAGTTAATAATAGTAATGCCTACACCTACAATGCTTCCCCTACCTTTTCTTTAACCTCCTCATATAATTATTATTCATTTGAATATATAGTTCCTCAAAACACCACTAATTTACAGATTCAGGTTTTGATGGGTGAAGATATAGGTATCTATTTTTTAGATGCTTTTGAAATCTTGGTTGAAGATTTTATTTTAGCAACTAATACACCGATATATAATCAAAATATAAATATTTATCCAAATCCTTTTGCAGATTATTTGACGATACAATCTAACAAAGAGATTACTTCAATTTTAATTTATGATATTAATGGAAGGTTAATTAAAGAAAGTAGGAGTTTAAAACAATTTGAGACTAATTATCTTAAAAAAGGAGTTTATTTTTTAGAAATAAAGTGTTTCCCAAATAAAATTTACTACAAAAAAATAATTAAAATTTAATTATCTAGGGTATATCTTATTTCTTTTGGAATTAAACTATATTCTTCTTTAAAACATTTTGTAAAATAAGATGGTGATGAATAACCTACTTTATAGCTTATTTCACTTATAGTTAAGTCAGTATTTTCTAATAATTCTTTTGCTTTTTCTAATTTTATTTTCCTGATAAATTCAGATGCCGTTTGACCAGTAAGTACTTTTATTTTCCTGTACAATTTACTCCTGCTTAATAATAATTCTTGAGCTAACTGCTCAACTCCTAGATTTGGATCACTTATATTTTCATGTATAAAATTTAAAATATTTGTTATAAACTCTTTGTCTAAAGATGTTGCAATTTTGAGTTGATTAGCATCAATACTTTTAAAATACTTATTAAAGAGTATCTCTCTACTTTCGATTTGTTGCTTTATGTGTGATTTTAAAATTGCCATATTAAATGGTTTGGTAATATAAACGTCTGCACCCAAATCTATACCTTTAATTTTGTCAACTTGCATACCTTTCGCTGTTAACATAATCAATGGTATATGACTTACGGAAAAGTCTTTTTTAATTCTATTGCACAACTCAAAACCGTCCATTACTGGCATCATCAAATCAGAGATAATTAAGTCAGGGATAAATTTTAGTGCTTTGGTTAATCCTTCTTGGCCATTTTCAGCAGTTTTAATTTTATAATCATCAATTAACTCATTTTTGATGTAATTTCTAAGTTCTAAATTGTCTTCAACAATTAAAATAGTTTTTTTATTTGACTCTACCTTCTTAGTTTTCTCTTCATTTTCAGAGATTTTAGTATTTATCTGACGATAGATATTATTATCTGATAGATCATCATAATTGTTTATTTGAGATTCAAAATGACTATTTCCTTTTGGGAAGAATAATGTGAATTTTGTACCAATATTTTTCTCACTTTTCACTTCAATTTTTCCTTTATGTAAATCGATAAAACTTTTAACAACCTCCAAACCTATACCTGTACCTCCATAATATTGTTTATCTAATTCGTTAACTTGATAAAATCTTGTGAAGATCTTATTTATATTTTCTTTTGAAATACCTATACCACTATCTTTGATACTTATTTTAATTCCTTCTTTTGCAGGTTTTTCCTTAATTAAATCAAAATGAACAGGTAATTTAGTATCTTCAATTTTGACAGTTACCACACCACCTTTTTTGGTAGCTTTAAATGCATTAGAAAGAAGATTAAAAATAATTTTTTCAACCATAGAAGGATCAGCCCAAATATTTAAACTTTCAATTTTATGTTCAATTTTTAAAATAATATTTCTTTGATAGGCCTCTTCTTCAAAATGACTACAAACCTCAATTACAAATCCAACAATATCGAACTTAGAAATATTTACGTTCATTTTATTAAACTGTAATTTTCTAAAATCCATTAATTCATCAATTAATCGAGATAAACGCTTCGCATTTTTATGAATTATATTATGTTTTTCTTTGATATTTTCAGTAAAATTATAATCTACATTATTGATAATATCTTCTAAAGGATTAAGTATAAGTGTTAGCGGTGTTCTAAATTCGTGAGATATATTTGTAAAGAATTGAATTTTTTTTGAATTTAACCCTTCTATCTGTTTTCTCTCTTCACGTTCTTGTTTTATTAAGAGGCGTTCTTTTAAGCGTAAATTCAAAAATTTATAAATGATATAAGTAATCATTAAAAAGAACAAAACATATAGAAAATATGCCGTTTTAGTTCTCCATAACGGAGCTAATATTTCAATATTTAAAATTCTTGGATTTACATTCCATGTGCCATGAGAATTTATGGCTTTAACTTTAAATTGATAATTCCCAGGAGGAATATTGGTGTAAGTTGCACTTTTAGATTTATTTACATAATTCCATTCTGTTTCAAAACCGTCTAAATAATAAGCGTATTCTATATTTTGGGTACGAGTATATCCCAGTCCAAAATAATCTATGGTAAAAAAACTTTGATTGTATTTTAAACTAATGTTTGACGTCCTATCAATAACTTTAGATAGAGGAGTATTTTTTTCATTTGGTGTTACTATTTTATTAAATAGTTTAAAATTAGAAAAATGAACTTTAGGCGCCGTAAGATCAGTTGCTATTTTATCAGGATGAAAGTAATTAACCCCTTTATTACAACCAAAATAAAGTAAACCTTCTTGACTCCATAAAATTGCATTTTTATTGTAATTATTGGCTAATAAACCGTCTTCAGTGTTATAGTTGGTAATAGAATTGCTCTTTGAGGGATTTAATTTTGATATGCCCTTATTTCCAGTTATCCAAATTATATTATCTGAAGTTTCTGTAATAGAAGCTATAGAGTTTTGAATGAAATTTTCATTAGAATTTATCCAAAAGATGGTATTATTTTTAGGATTAATTTTGAATAATCCGTAACCCTCGGTACCTATCCAAATAAAGCCCTTTGAATCCTCAAAAATAGTATTGATAACTTTAAATGAACTATCATTATTTATTATTTTATTTATTCTCGTATTATAGGATTCTACAAGAGGTTCATTATTGCTAATTCCTGAAATTTTATATAACCCAGTTCTTGTACCTAACCATATATTATCATTGATATCAACTAAAACCTTACGAATATTTTTTGTGTCAATGTAGTTCTTTTTAAGTTCTTTTTCTTCATGGTGTATAAACTTATTTATACTCCTATTATAAGAATATAAACCATTTAAAAAACTACCTATCCAAATTATTCCATTAGAGTCTTCATCAAAACTCATAATTCGATTAGATTTTAAAACACCATTACTATTTGAAATGTTTATATTCTTAAAATAATTACTGTTTTTCTTTAAAAAGAATAAACCTGAGTTCCACGTGCCAACCCAAATATTTTCTTTGCTGTCGATAAATAAGGTAACAATATCACTGCTAAATAATCCTTGAGCAATATTATTATTTTGATTCAAAAGATTCGTGTAGGTGTTATTTTTACTATTGTAAACATCTATACCGCCATCAGTTGTTCCAAACCATAACCGTCCAGTATTATCTTGCTCTATAGCAGTTACTGAATTTGAAAACAAAGAATTAGTTTTATTCGGAACACTTACATATGACTTAAATCGTTCTTCCTTATTATCATAAATATCAATACCCTGGTTGTAATAACCTAACCAAGTTCTATTTTCATTATCTATAAATATCGACCAAATAGAATTAGACTTTATTCCTTTAGGATTTGATTTATCAAATTTTTCAGAATAAATGATTTTATCGTCATTTAAAATGAAAAGACCATCATTTTCAGTTCCACAAATAATGTGATGTTGTCCGTTAGATTCTAGAGATAAAATTCGTTTGTTTGTTATGTTATAGTAGATTAATTCATAAAAGTTTGTTGGCGTCGTAGAAATCTTAATAAGACCTTCATTCACTGAGCCAATCCATATACTACCGTCATCATTTGTTAAAAGTGTTTGGATATCATTTTTTACTGACTCTGGTCCTTTTACAGTGGTAAACGTGACATAATCTACTTCTTTATTAAAAGAATTATATTTGAGAAGACCTAAATTTGTGGCAAAGAGAATAGCATTTCTTTTATTTTTCGTTATGTCATTGACTTGTAAATTACTAATGTTTTTAACTGGATTAACCCTAATTTGCGAACTCTTAAATGAATTTAAATTTAGCGCATACACACCATATCTATGAGTTCCAACGAGTAGTTCGTCGTCAGACGATTGAACGATTGCTTTGACTTGTATTTTTGAATTTAAGTTATCTAATGGAATTTTAGTGAAGCTGTCTAAATCTCGATTATAAAGGTTGAGACCTTCTTCGGTACCAATCCAAAGATTTTCATTATTATCTAAATAAATACTATTAATACTAGAATTATTGATGGATTTGTTATCATTCCATATATGTTCATATTTTTTAATTTCATAACCATTGTAAGAAATTAGTCCATTTCCCAGTGTTCCAATCCATATTAATCCATTATAATCTGTTACGATGCTTGTAATTGCTCTTGTCCCTATATCCTGTGAAAGAGAATTAAAATTTAAGTCTTGGTATTCATTTTGAGCAAGGCAAAACGTTGCAGCACATAAATAAAAGAGAATGTATTTTATCAGATTTCTTCTGAGTTTCAATGTAATTTCTATCAAATTCTATCGTAGTTAATTAATTACTATTAAAATTAACGAAATTATTCTTTTTAATATTTTATGAAACTTTATTGCTTCAAAAATAGTAGTATTATCCTCATAAGTTTCATAAAACCAAAAATGAATAATATAAGTTTGGTTAGTTTGTCAAACTGTATAGGTTTGTCCTAAAAACAATAACAACAAGGTATGAATAAAATATTTTCAACAATCTTTATTATGTCTTTTTTGACTATAATGACGGTTAATGCACAATCTAAAATAGTCAAGGGACAGGTAAACGATAATAGTGGTTTACCATTACCAGGAGTCACAATAATAGTTAAGGGAACTCAAAATCTTGGCGCAGTTACAAACTTTGATGGTCAATTTACAATTACGATTCCCGAGGACAAAAAACCAATACTTGTATTTTCATATTTAGGATTTTTAGAACAAGAAGTTGATGTAACATTGGTTGATGAAATTAATGTACAGATGGAGGTTGATAGTACGGAATTAGATGAGGTTGTGGTAATTGGTTATGGTACGGTTTTAAAGAAAGATGTAACAGGAGCTATAAGTACTGTAAAAGTAGATGAAAATATATCTAATCAAACAACTGGTGTAGATCAATTACTTCAAGGTAGAGCAGCAGGTGTAGAGGTCAAGCAAAATTCAAGTGCTTTAGGTTCTGGTGTGAGTGTAAGAATAAGAGGTAGTAATAGCTTAAGAGGAAATAATGAGCCTCTATATGTGGTAGATGGAATTATAATTGCATCAGCGGGGGAAGATGTACTTCCTGCAGGTGGAATTGGTAATTCTGGCCAAGAGGTTCAAAACGGTTTAACTGGCATCAATCCTAGAGATATTGAAAGTATTGAAATTTTAAAAGATGCCTCTGCGACTGCTATATATGGTTCTAGGGGAGCTAATGGAGTGGTCTTGATTACCACAAAAAAGGGAGAGAAGGGTAAGGTGAAAATTAACACCTTTTACACCTCTACCATAAGAAATATAAGGAAAAAATATGATGTTTTGGATGGATTAGGATATGCACAATACCAAAACGAAGCGTGGCCTATTAACAACCCCAATGAAACGAGTAACCCTCAAATTGAAGAAAGAGTTCCATTTTTTATTGATGGAAATGATATATATACGGTTAATTACACAACGACTGGCGCAGGTAATGCAAATAATCCAATTTTAACAGATAATGCAATACTAAGTGATCTGCCTTTAAAATCATACAATTGGCAAGATGAAGTATATAATGAATCGATAAGCCATAGATTTGGGGCTTCTGCTTCAGGCGGTAGTGATAACGGTAATTATTATATCTCTGGAGGATTTGGTGACGAAAGAGGAATTGTAGCAAATTCAAGAGTTAAAACAGGTGATTTTAGAATAAATCTTAATCAAGATTTAAGTAAAAATTTAAAATTACAAGCAAGAGCTACTGCCTTTTTCACAGAAACTGATTTTGCAGAATCAGGCGATCTTATTGGAAGTTCAAATCAAAGTTTTGTACGAAGTGCCATTGTATTTAGACCATTATTATCTCCTGATATTGAAGATTTTGTTGAAGATATAGGAACTTCAAATCCATATTCATGGATAGACGATTTTGATGATATATCAAATGAAAAGCGATTTATAGGATCTTTAGCACTTACTTATCAATTACCTATTAAAGGTTTAAGTTATAAACTTACTTTAGGTGGAAATGTAAGAATCAAGGAACGAAGACGTTTTTATGGTACTACGACGTTTCAAGGCAACAATGCGAATGGAGCTTTACAAATTTCAGGTTTAGATGCAAAGACATATCAAATAAACAATTTGTTTAATTTCAAAAGGGTATTTCAGCGAAAACACAGAATTAATGCGACTTTAGGTATTACTTATGATGTTAGAGATAATGAAAATAGTGTTTATGCAGTAGAGGATTTTTTTAGTACAGATTTAACAACACAGCAACCCTATATAGGAGCAGTAATTACAACCCCACTTACTTTTTTAGATTCTAAACAACAGGTATTTTCATACCTTGGTAGAATTAATTATGCCTATGCGAATAGATATGTTATTACTGCATCATTTAGGCAAGATGGAGTTTCAAAATTCTCAAGAGAAAATCGATACAGTTTTTTTCCTTCTTTTGCTCTTGCATGGAATGCTAGTAATGAGCGTTTTATGCGAAATTTGAATTTTATTGATGACTTAAAGTTTAGATTGGGCTGGGGACAAATCGGGAATCACGGTATACGCCCTTATGGTACAATTTCAAATTATGGAATAAGTTCAGATGTACAATACGGTACACCGACTAATGGTTTAAGTATTCCATTTCTACTCAATAACATAGCTAATCCAGATTTAAAATGGGAAACGACACAACAATGGAATTTAGGTATAGATTTTTCTATCTTAAAAGATCGTATTTCTGGTACGGTTGATATATATAGAAAGAATACTAAAGACTTACTTCAAAGTCTTCCTATTCCAACCTCATCAGGATACAATAATATATTAATTAATAAAGGCGATATTTCTAATCGAGGAGTGGAGGTCTTATTAAATTATGATATTATTTCAAAAAAAGATATTAGACTTTCTATTGGTGGAAATATTGCATTTAATAAAACAAAGATCAAATCATTAGGCGTACCTGTTGACGATTTTTATATTAATGGTATTGCTGAGCAGAGATCCTACTTTTTTGGAAGTAATGTAAGTCGTGGTAATATTTTTCAATCTCCTGCAAATGTTTTTGTTGAAGGTGAAGAATCAAGTTTATTTTATGGTTTTGAAACTAATGGTATTTATCAATCAAATGATACTGATTTTGTTGGTGGAGCAGTTCCAGGTGATGTGAGAATTATAGATCAAAATCAAGATGGTGTCATTGATGCCTTAGATAGAACATTTATTGGAAATCCAAATCCTGACTTTATTTATGGTCTCAATCTTAGTTTTAATTACAAGAGGCTTAATGGAAGTATATTATGTAGTGGGTCATATGGCAATGATATTGCCAATGGTAACTTATTGACACTTGGATATGCAGGTGGTCAATTTCAAAATATCCTTAAAGACTCTTATTATGGTGCCTGGCGCCCCGATGCACCGTCAAATACAAATCCTAGAATTGGTTACAACACTGTTGGAGATATTGCAATTACGGATCGAATTATTGAAGATGGAAGTTTTCTTAGATGTAATAACGTAATAGTTGGATATGACTTACCATTGGAAAAAAGTAAATTATTTGAGAGATTTAATATTTTTATATCAGCTCAAAATTTATTTACTATTACTAATTATTCTGGTTATAATCCTGAAATATCTAGTTTTTCTTACAATGGCTTAATCAATGGAGTAGATTGGAATGGCTCACCTGATGCCAAAACTATATCCTTTGGGGCAAAT
>Ga0213858_10000348_pt1 | contig 22039 bp, 17 predicted proteins | sample PICome_FD_160122 | JGI IMG/M metagenome (GOLD analysis project Ga0213858, IMG submission 160122) | Coastal seawater microbial communities near Pivers Island, North Carolina, United States - PICO245 | ecosystem: Environmental > Aquatic > Marine > Coastal | place: USA: North Carolina | collected... | reverse complement strand
ATACTTAGTAAGATTCAAGCGCGTTACCTGGTGTGGTGATGTATATCAGCTTCAACAGGTTTTGCTCCCTTAATTCTTGCTTGATGTCTGAAACCAAGCCTGTGTTGGTTTCTCCGTCTACCTTCAAAGCAATCATAATCTTGTCCTGCAATTCAGGGCGCAGTTTACGACGTGATTCCTCAAGGGCAAACTTCACATTACTCAAATCCATGTACTTGTCACCGATCTGTATCTTCGCTTCCTTACCGTACTTTTCGTAACCTGGTCCAGGTTTACCCGCGAAAATAAAAACTGAACGGTCTTTTTGTAATTTTTCAACTTGATCTCCCTTAGGTAAACGCTGAGTCACTAACAAATTACTGTCACGCAAAACGGTTACCACCATAAAGAAGAACAATAACATGAATACGATATCCGGCAAAGACGCCGTGGAGATCGCTGGCAAGTCGCCACTTTTTTTCTTGTTAAATTTTGACATTGCTCTGTATTTTAAGTTCCCGACTTTCTTGGCTCTGCCTCTGAAAGTTTGAGCGGAATTAATTCTTGAATCTGCTTGAGCTGTTCTTGTATCATCTCTTCACGCTCCCCTGTGATCTGTCCTTCATCGATCCCCTTTTTCATTTCGGTAAAATCCCAACCAAACAAACGCTGCGACTCTCTATTTCGCAGGGTATTGTAAGCCGCAACCAACTCATTTTGAACAGAAATGTACATCTCGTAAGATGTCAGACGGTCGTTTTGGACAGAAATTACAGCCTTTTGAGGGTTGTCTGAAGATTCTGGAGAACGCTCACCCTTACAATAATTACAATATTCAGGAGAGCCAGCAGGAGCACCGCCATTGTCAAGAAAGTCGATAGCTGCTTGACGTAAATCTTGAAGCTCCATGAGTTCGTCCTCGACCAATAACTGATCGCTTTTATTGACGTTCACAATGAACAAGTTTTTCTGCTTGATCACAACGTCTAGTTCTTCTTCTATAGGTGGGGGCAACTGACGTGCAATCCCTTTGTCCTTCTCGATGGTCGTTGTGACCAAAAAGAAAATCAACAAAAGGAAGGCAATGTCGGCCATGGACCCGGCATTAACCTCTGGTGTGGCTCTTCTTCCCATATTACTTTGTTTGAACTTTTTTCACACCGCTGAATACCATTGAACCTATGGCGGCAACTGCTAGAATATAAAAAGCAATCAACCCAGTTCCAACCCAGCGCGAGGTGCTTTCAGACACCATTTCGTTATCTACAAGTGGCAAACCCTCTGTGCTGCCTGAAGCCATGACATAAGAAATCACAACCACGGCCAAAAAAGCCCCAACAGACATTAAGGTCTTTTTGACGTTTCCAGCAAGCACTCCTGACACGACAAACATCAGAACCATCAGAACAACGATGGCCATGATGATGTAACCCGTGTACAACATCGGTGAAACACCCTCACCGGTCATCTTCACATAGTCGTCTCCTTTTGAAATCAAAAGGAACCAGAAGACCACTCCGGCGAGACCCAAAAGCAACGCGACAATTTTAAAAATTTTGTGTAAATCCATTTTCGCTGTGCTTTTAAATTATTTCTTGTTTTTGTAAGCCACTAACATATCGATTAGCGTAATGGAGGCATCTTCCATATTGTTCACGATGCTGTCAATTTTCGCTACGATATAGTTGTAAAAGATTTGAAGGATAATGGCCACAATCAAACCAAATACGGTTGTCAAAAGGGCCACTTTAATCCCCCCTGCAACCAAGGACGGGTTCATGTCTCCAGCCGCTTGAATTTTATCGAAGGCTTGGATCATACCGATTACAGTTCCCATGAAACCAAGCATGGGCGCTAATGCGATGAACAATGAAATCCATGAGACATTTTTTTCGAGCTGTCCCATTTGAACACCACCGTAAGCCACTACAGCTTTTTCAGCAGCATCCACGCTTTCATCCGCACGATCAAGACCTTGGTAATAGATTGAGGCTACTGGGCCTTTAGTATCACGACATACCTCTTTTGCAGCAGAAACACCGCCACTTTTTAAGGCTTCTTCAACACTAGCAGCCAACTTAGCTGTATTGGTAGTCGATAAATTTAAATAAATGATTCGCTCAATGGCAATGGCCAATCCAAGAATCAAACACAATAAAACGATGCCCATGAAACCAGGACCCCCTTCGATAAAACGTTGTTTTAGTTCTTGGTGAAAACTCTCTGATTCAGCAGGAGCTTCTTCATCTTGAACAAGAGCCGTTGCTGCAGGCGAACTGATCAAGGATACATTAGATGAAAGTGCAGTTGCAGTTGATGCTTGCACTTGGTTAGTACCGACAAATACCAAAGAGGCAATGACGAGAATAGAAAATAGTTTTTTCATTGCTATCGACTTAAAAGTTTGATGATTAGTTTTTAATTTTTAAGGCTCTAAAGATATAAAAATATTTAGTTTATCTACAATCAAAACCCCATCGAATTTAGCGGTGGGATTCCGTCCAAAGCGGCGTAAAATAGTGAGGTTAAATGATTCTCGATCAAAATTTAACCTTAACTTAAAACCGCGAAATAAATCCACAAAATTCACAGGGCTAATGTGACGTGTTTCTATCCACCCATCCACCTTAAAATATGAATCAAATAGATTTCTCTCAAGCGCTAAAATCTCTCTCGAAAGACCCTGTAATGGCCTATTTGGCAGAGCAATTTGGCCATGAAATTACCTTGAGTGACCGTTATGAAACTGATCATGCCAAGGCGCTGGCCCTATTGGTAGTGGAACAACAAGTCAGTTTCAAGGCGGCCCAGACCATCAAAGCCCGTTTTTTGACACTCATCGATGGCTTGAATCATTCACAAATTTTGGCCCTGGATCATGACTTGGTACAAGGTGTGGGCCTGTCCAACAGAAAGGTCGAATACATCAAAAATATTTATGCTCATTTTAATGAAAAGCCCAGAGATTACGGGTCAAAAACAGCGGAAGAAATTTATCGCTCTCTGATTGATATAAAGGGAGTCGGTCGTTGGACCATTGAAATGTTTTTAATTTTTGTCATGGGGGCGCCCGACATTTTCTCCAAAGGAGATTTGGCCCTGATCAACAGCATCAAAAAAAACTACGCCATGGATCCACTCAGCGATCAAGATTTGGACCGTCTGATTGAACGTTGGCGCCCATTTAATACCGCAGCCTCCTTATTGCTTTGGTGCTCAATCGAGCAGAAGAATTTTTATTCACCGGGCAAATAATTCGGGTAGATCCCTTTCTGCGTAATGGACTGGGCCCTGGTTTAACGATCAAATATGCGCCACATGAAATAGACCCCCAAAGACCCCAGGCCTAAAACTAATAGGTACTGGGCAAACTGCCAGGACATCAATTTAAACAAAGCGGCAAAGCAGCTCATAGCAAAACCGAAGTACTTTAATTTTTCCATGGTCACAACACAAAGACACAAAAACAAGCCCTGGCCTATTGATCTTTAGCAGAGAGGAAGGGATTCGAACCCTCGATACGCTTTTGGCGTATACACACTTTCCAGGCGTGCGCCTTCGACCACTCGGCCACCTCTCTAAATCCGAACCATTACATGCTCGGGGCGCAAATATCGCAAAAAAAAGATGTCCATCAAGACTCGAGATCCAATTTCATGGATTTCATGAATGATCTTATGGGTCACTCAAAGTCGTAGTGAAATCACAAAGAAATTTCACCCGCCAGAGATTGGGCAAATTGTTCCCGAATGCCCTCCATGGTCTCATTGAAGCCAATCAGGTACATGAGTTTGGTCAAGGCCGCCTCTGTGGTCATGTCTCCACCAGAAATAACCCCCATATGCATTAGGCTACTGGAGGTTTCATAAAGCCCCTGCTCGACAGACCCCCCTGAACACTGGGTGACATTAACCACAGGAATACTTCTGGAAATGACGCGCTCAATGGGTGCAAGAAATTCTTGGGCGTTGGGCACATTTCCACTGCCGAAGGTTTCCAAGACCACCCCTCGAATTTCGGGTGCACTCAACATATGGTCCAGAATCGCTGGTGTCAGTCCTGGGAATATCTTGATTAAAATCACTGGCGCATCCATTTGATGACGCACAACGAGTTGGGTGTTTTTCGATCGCCAGAGCAAGCCTTTATTAAAACTCAAATGCACACCACTTTCGGCCAATGGTGCATGATTGAATGAGGCGAATGCCTCGAAATGCTCGGCGTTGATTTTGGTGGTACGATTACCGCGATACAGCTTGTATTCAAAGTAAATACAAACCTCTTGAATCAGGGCTACAGACTCTTGTCTCATAGCGGCTAATTGAATGGCGGTAATCAAATTTTCTTTGGCGTCGGTTCGCAAATCACCGATCGGCAATTGAGATCCCGTCAAAATCACTGGCTTGGTTAAACCCTGTAACATAAAACTGAGCGCCGATGCCGAATAGGCCATGGTGTCACTTCCGTGAAGCAGGACAAAGCCATCGGCCTTATCGTAATGTTGTTCGATAATCTGGGCCATCATGCCCCAATGCGAGGGGTTCAGATTAGAACTGTCTTCAGGCGTTTCGAAAGAGATGGTCTCGATGCTACAATCTAAAAGATTGAGCTCAGGGATTTGTTTGAGCAACTGGTCAAAGTCAAACGCCTTGAGGGTTCCAGAAGAAAAATCACGAATCATACCGATGGTTCCTCCGGTATAGATCAGCAGTATGTGCGGCTTTTTCATGACTTAAAAATAGTATGTGCATTTGCCGTGGTCACCTCAGCAACTTGCGCCAATGGGCAATCGTAAATCTGAGCAACACGCTCGGCTACATGATAAAGATAAGCACTTTCGTTGCGCTTCCCGCGAAAAGGAGTTGGGGCCAAATAAGGACTATCGGTTTCGAGAACCAAGTGCTTCAAGGGAATCTGAGATAAAAATTGATCAATTTTACCGTTTTTAAAAGTCGTCACACCACCGATTCCCAGGCTCAGTCCCAAGTCAATAATGTGTTGGGCTTGTTCAAGTGTCCCAGAAAAGCAGTGGAAAATACCCTTTGGCAGTGGCCCTTTGACAGCCGCCAAAACTTCAAAAATTTCATCAAAAGAATTCCGGCAATGAATCACGATAGGCAATTCAAACTCTTGAGCCCACAGGATTTGTTGCGCAAAGGCTTCTTGTTGCCAAGGCAAGGTGCTCTGCTCCCAATAGAGATCGATACCAATTTCGCCAACAGCACAAAAAGACCCATGGGATAATTGGTCATGCACATGATCCAATTCATCCGCGTAATTCTCTTGAACGGAGGTCGGATGTAACCCCATCATTAAGTGCATGCGCTCGGGAAAACGTCGCTTTAAGGCATGCATGGCTTGAGTGGTTTCTGAATCAATCGCTGGCAAATAAAACGCTTCTATCCCCAGATCTACTGCCCGCGCTACAACAGCCTCAATGTCCTGAGAAAACTCAGGTAAATACAAATGGGTATGAGTATCAACTAAGGTCATGCTATATCCCCGGAACAACGACTTAAGATTGGGCCATTGTTTTGTGGTTTATTTTTTGAGCCAAGTCAGGATCTAAAGCTCTAGTGCCTTCTTTGGGTCACCGTTCATCAGTATCTCTATAGGATTTTCCAAGGCCTCTTTTACGGCCACTAAAAATCCTACCGACTCTCGTCCATCGATGATGCGATGGTCGTAACTCAGGGCCACATACATAATCGGGGCAATCGCGACCTGGCCATCCTTAACCACGGGACGCTCCACGATGTTATGCATGCCTAAAATTCCAGATTGTGGTGGATTAATGATCGGTGTGGACAACATACTGCCAAAGACCCCTCCGTTAGATATCGTAAAGGTTCCCCCGGTCATTTCATCTACGGTGATTTGCCCATCGCGCGCGCGTAATGCCAATCGCTTTACTTCGGCTTCTACACCGCGAAAACTCAATTGTTCCGCGTTACGAATTACCGGAACCATAAGCCCTTTGGGGCCAGAAACTGCAATCGAAATGTCCTTGTAGTCATAAGTAATTTTATAATCGCCATCTATCATAGAATTCACATCAGGGAACAGTTCTAGAGCCCTCACTACGGCCAAAGTAAAAAATGACATGAATCCAAGACTCACCTCGTGCTTGGTTTTAAAGGCCTCCTTGTGGGCTTTGCGCAAGTCAAAAATCGCGCTCATGTCAACCTCATTAAACGTGGTCAACATGGCCGTTTCATTTTTGGCAGAAACCAAACGCTCAGCAACTTTTCTACGGAGCATTGAAAGTTTTTGGCGGCTCGCACCACGGTCCTCTGAAGCGGCACTCCCCATAGCGGGAACCCCTTTGACCACGTCGTCTTTCAAAATTCTACCGTCCCGTCCTGAACCCACTATTTGATCCGGAGAAAGCCCTTTTTCGTCCATCAGTTTCTTCGCCGCTGGGGAAGGAGTCCCTGTTGCATAAGTCGTAGTCGATTTTGGGGTTGGTGCTGACGCTGGCACTGGTGCTTCGGCCTTTTGAGTGGACGGTTTAGTAGACGCTTGACCCTCGGGGCGTTCAGCAGCTGTATCGATCAAACAAACCACTTGACCCACAGCCACAGCGTCACCTTCCTCTGCTTTGAGGGTGACAATACCGCTGGCCTCAGCGGGTAATTCTAAGGTGGCTTTGTCACTATCGACTTCTGCAATAGCTTGATCTTTTTCGACATAATCGCCATCGGAGACCAGCCACTCTGCAATTTCAACTTCGGTAATCGATTCGCCCGGAGAGGGCACTTTCATTTCTAACATAATACAACGTTTTCTTATGGTGTATTGGGTGTGTCAAAGACACTGTCTAAAACTTTTTTATGACGAGCTTTTGAGCGCGTGCTGCTTCCTGCTGCAGGCGAACTGTGCACGTTTCGAGAAGCCAACCGCAAGCGGGCGGCTTTAAAATTCATCAACATATAACTCCATGCCCCCATATTGGCAGGTTCTTCCTGAGCCCAAACGTAATCCTCTGCATTTGGGTAGGCCTTGATGATGGCTTCTATTTCATTTTCAGGTAATGGGAACAATTGCTCCAATCGCACTAAAGCCACATCGTTTCGCCCATTTTCCTCTCTACGCTGGGCCATATCGTAATAAAATTTACCCGTACAGAAAACCACTGAGCGCACCTTTTCTTTCTCGCAGAATTGATCGTCAATGACTGGCATAAATCGACCTTCGGCTAGGGATTCTCGGGTGGAAATCACATCGGGATGACGCAATAAACTCTTAGGAGTAAAAACAATCAGTGGCTTTCTAAACATCCACTTCATGTGTCGACGCAATAAATGAAAGAAATTGGCTGGTGTGGTCACATCAGCCACAATCATATTTTGTCTCGAACAAAGCTGGAGATAGCGTTCCATTCGCGCACTGGAGTGCTCGGACCCCTGGCCTTCATAACCATGTGGCAAAAGCATGACCAAACCATTTTGAATTTTCCACTTACTCTCGGCAGCAGAAATATATTGATCCAGCATAATCTGTGCTCCATTAGAAAAGTCTCCAAATTGAGCTTCCCATATGGTTAAGGTTTTTGGCGAAGCCATGGCATAACCATAATCAAACCCCACCACAGCATATTCAGAGAGCAAGGAATTGTAGATGTCCATATTGCCTGGAAGCCCCAAGGTGTTGTGCAGGTTGATTTCCTCTAAATCATCTTCTGTTTTCTTGATGGCGTGTCGGTGTGAAAATGTCCCGCGCTCAACATCTTGACCTGAAATCCTAACATTAAAGCCCTCTGCCATTAAGGTGGCGTAAGCCAAAAGTTCTCCAAGGGCCCAGTCCAAGCGATTGTCCTTGAAATACCGGTCATGTCGGTCCTGAATGATGCGCTGAATTTTCTTGATGAATTTTTTGCCCTCAGGTAGCTCAGTGATGCCTTTGGCCAATCGGTCCAGTTCCTTTTGGTCAAATGTGGTGTCCACTGACTTTAAAATGTCTTCTGCCTTGGCCAAGTGATACTCTGCCCAGTCGTCGGCCAATATTTCGGTCACCACCGTTTTCTCCTTCTCTCTTGAGGCAGCCAAATCATCTTCAAGGGTATTCTTGTAGGCCCGTTCAATGGCGGGAACATGGCTTTGATCAATCACGCCCTCTGCCATAAGCTGATCTGCATAGAGGTCCCGTGGGTTTTTATGACGCCCGATGGCCTTGTACAAACTCGGCTGGGTAAATCTAGGTTCATCTCCTTCGTTGTGTCCGTATTTTCTATAGCCCAGGACATCGATAAATACGTCGCGTCCAAAAGTCATTCTAAAGTCTAGAGCAAATTTAAACGCATGACAAACAGCCTCTGCATCATCGGCATTGACATGCAAAACCGGAGATAAAGTCACCTTGCCGACATCGGTACAATAAGTGGATGAACGCGCGTCCAAGTAATTTGTGGTGAATCCCACCTGATTGTTGGCCACAATGTGAATGGTTCCCCCTGTTTTATAACCGTCGAGTTGGGCCATTTGAATGACTTCGTAAACCACGCCTTGACCAGCCACGGCTGCGTCTCCATGGATTAAAATGGGCAAAATCTTCTTGACATCACCACCTAAGGGTCCATCAATTTTTGCTCGGCAAATGCCTTCGACCACCGCATCGACCGCCTCCAAATGTGAGGGGTTCGGGGCCAAATCCATGCGGATTTTTTGACCCTTGTCGGTCTCTCTAAAGCTGGTCCAACCCATGTGGTATTTTACATCTCCGTCAAACAAGTCGTCCTCGTCGTATTCCTTACTGTCAAATTCACTAAATATGGCCTCGGCCGATTTGCCAAAAATATTGGCCAAAACATTGAGGCGACCACGATGGGCCATCCCCACGACAAATTGCTCTACCCCTTCTAATGCGCCTAACTCAATGAGCGCATCCAAACCAGGGATAATGGCATCAACCCCCTCGATTGAAAAACGTTTTTGCCCCACATATTTCGAATGCAAAAAACTCTCAAATGAAATGGCTTGATTGAGTTTATTTAAAATGTGTTTTTTCTCTTCTGGGGAAAATGTCGGGTGATTGTCATTCACATTCAACCAATTCTGAATCCACTGAATCTCATCAGGATTTCGGATGTACATGTATTCCACCCCAATAGAATCACAATAAATTTGATCCAAATGATGACAAATATTACCCAATGTAGTTTTGCCAATACCCAAGATACTTCCCGCTTCAAATTCTCGGTCTAAATCCGCTTCACTTAACCCAAAATTTTCAAGGGCCAGGCTTGGATGATATTGACGCCGTTCTCGAACGGGGTTGGTTTTAGTAAACAAATGTCCACGTGTTCGATAACCATCAATCAATTTGATGACCTGAAATTCTTTAAAAACCTGAGGATTAATTTGATCTTGAACCTCTATGCCTAAAGCCGATAATGAGCCGTGTTCTAAGGCAAAATCAAAGCCTTGAAAAAAAGCCCGCCAACTGGGCTCGACCATGTCTGGCATTTGCAGGTACTTATCGTAAAGCTCAGCGATGTACGAGGGATGTACTGCATTGAGAAATGAAAATCGATCCATAAGTGAAAACTCCTGCTGGGGTTTATGATTTTGACAATACAAAAATACAATAAATAGACAATACAAGCGGGCTAAAGCTCATAATTATCAAGGTTTCGCCATCCTAATGAAAGGCCAAAAAATAAATTAGAAGTTTTAGGCCTTTCGGCTCATTAGTTCCCGTCCAAAAGCCAATAGATGCGTCTTGGCTTCTTGAGAAATAACCGTCTGATCGAGTTGATCGAAGGCCCGTTTGGTAAAGGTTTCTATGGCTTGCTGTACGGCCTTATCGCCCTGAGTTTGCTCAAATAAAGATTTGACCTCTGCCACTTTATCCTCTGGAGAAACATCGTTGGCTTGGTACAATTCTAAAAGTCGCTCTTTTTGCTCAGCGTTGCCTTTTTCCAAGGCACTGAGATAGAGATAGGTTTTTTTGCCGCTCAGGATATCTCCGCCCACTTGTTTTCCAAAAACATTTGGATCACCAAAAGCATCCAGATAATCGTCTTGCAACTGAAAGGCAATCCCCAAGCAACGACCAAATTCATAAATTAAATTTTGCTGCTCGAGCTCAGCACCGGCGACAATTGCCCCCATTTTCATGGCCGCGCCCACTAAAACAGCGGTTTTGTACTCAATCATCTTGAGGTACTCTTGCTTTGAGACTTCAATACGTTGCTCAAAATCCATATCGTATTGTTGACCTTCACATACTTCAATGGCGGTTTGACTGAATAATTTAGACAAGGCGCTAAACGTTTCTGGTGGATACGATTCAAAATGTCGATACGCCAAGATCAATAAGGCATCCCCAGAAAGTATGCCTGTGTTGAGGTCCCATTTGTGATGGACCGTAGCCTGTCCACGACGCAATGGCGCCTGATCCATAATGTCATCGTGAATCAACGAAAAATTATGAAACAACTCCACCGCCAGTCCTGCAGGAATGGCCTTATGATGATCTCCGCCAAAACAATCACAAATCATCAAGGTCATTATGGGACGCAGGCGCTTACCCCCCAACTGCATGATATAATCGATCGGCACATAGAGTCCCTGAGGCGAACTTGGCCAATGGGTATTGGCCAAGGCCTGTTCAAAAACTTCTTTATAATGACCCAACGTCTTCATGCGAGATTTTTTGCTAAAATACAGTTTAAGCAGGTCCTCAAGGGCATTTATGGTAAAAATATTACTGACTGACCCGCAGAATCTATACTCATTGCTGGCCTTTACGCAGCTTTGTTAAAATTTTGTAAACGCAGGAAACTTTTTTTGTTCTAAAAGTTTTCTTGGTTACATTTGCCCGCTGTGAAGGAGAAAATTGTAGACAAAGCCACCGAGTTATTCTTGAATTTTGGGTTCAAGAGCATCACCATGGACGACATCGCCCGTGAACTCTCCATGTCTAAAAAAACCATCTACAGTTACTTCGAAAATAAATCCGCGCTTGTGAGTTCTGTGACTCAATCCATTTACTCGACGGTCACTAGCGGCATCGATTGGATTTGTCAACAACAACTCAATCCAATCGAAGAACTTTATGAGATCAAAAAATTTGTTTCATTGCAACTCAAGGATGAAAAATCATCACCACAATTTCAGCTTCAAAAATATTATCCAGAGATTTTTCAGCAAATCAAAGGCAATAATTTTGAGCTCATCCATGACATTACCCTGAACAACCTCAGGCGAGGGATTGAACAAGGCCTTTATCGCGATAATGTCAACGTAGAATTTGTGGCCAGAATTTATTTCATCGGCATGACCGGAATCAAAGACGATACGGTTTTTCCAATCACTGAATTTCCAAAAATAAATCTGATAGAATCCTATCTCGAATATCATTTGCGCGGCATCGTCACCAAAAAAGGCTTGTCGGTGCTCAATAAATACATCGATCAATCCACACCATGAGATCACTGCCCTTTCTTCTTTTATTTGGCCTATGTTCAATGACCCTATTGGCTCAAAACAAAAGCTACACGCTTAGCCTATCACAGGCGGTTACTTTGGCCCAAGACAGCAGTTATGCCAGTCTAAATGCGCGTCGAGAAATGACCCGAGCATTGAAGAAAAAGTGGGAAACCACCGCTACTGGTTTACCACAAATCAATGGGTCGATCACCTACAACAACAACCTAAAACAACCCGTAACCCTCATCCCAGGTGAGATTGCAGGCGGCGCTCCAGGGACTTTTACCCCAGTAATCTTTGGGACTGAGCAAAACGCAGCAGCCCAAGCGACTTTAGAACAATTGATTTTTGACGGGAGTTATTTGGTTGGTCTTCAAGCAGCAAAAACCTTTCTCGATTTTTCTAAAAACGCTTATGAAAAAACCCAAATAGAGGTTGAAAAAAGTGTCGTAAATGCCTATGGTAGCGCCTTAATGTCTGACGCGCTGGTTTCAGTTTTTCAAAACAATCACAAGGCCTTAAAAGAATCTTATCGAGAACTAGAGATCGTTTATCAAAACGGCATGGCCGAGTTGGAATCTCTGGAACAGTTAGAAATTACCCTTTTGGAGGTCAAGGGGTTCCTGGACAATGCCCGTCGCAGCCAACTTTTGGCCTATCACCTTTTGAGAGCAACACTGGGCGTCCCCCTTGAGACTGAATTGATCCTCACCGATGACCTCAATAGCTTAGTGCTAAACGCCTCGATGCCGGGCTCCTCAGAATCAACACTCGATCTCAATCGTCAAATTGACGTGCGCATTGCTGAGAACTTTAAGGAGCAACGACGTCTGGAATGGCAACTCGAACGCAGTAGAGCCCTACCCAGTTTTTCGGCTTTTTTAAATTACAGCACCCAAGGATTCAGTAACGAATTTAGTTTTACAGAGCGTGATCAGCAATGGTTTCAATCATCCATGTTAGGGTTTAGAATGCAATTGCCTCTGTTCAGCAGTGGCTTTAGAAGTGCGCGGAGCAAACAAGCCAAAATTGCTTGGGATCAGGCCAAAACAGATTATACTCAAACCTTACAAGCCACCCAAATCGCCTTTGAAAACGCCAAGAGTGACTATAGCCTGACTAAGGACAACTACAACAATGCCCTCAGAAGCATGAATCTGGCAGAACGCGTTGCTCAAAAAAATCAAATCAAATTTGATCAGGGCCTCTCGAGCAGTTTTGACTTGTATCAAGCCCAGTCACAGTATTATCGTTCACAACAAAATTACTACACCACGCTTTTGGCCCTACTCAATGCCAAAACCGTTTTAGACACATTCACCGATCCCCAAACCTTTTAATCCACGTCCATGACAAAACATATCCTTTCTTTCATTCTCCTTAGCCTGACCGTGTTTGGTTGTCAGGAAAAAACCCTCACCGTAGAACAGGTCATCGCCACCAATGACTTGTCTCAGCTAAGAACCACTCGAGCGAATTTGGGGGCCCAGCATCAAGCCCTATCCCAAGATTTAGCGGATTTGGATCGGGCCATCGGGAAACTCGACCAAAGCGAGAAATTATCCTTGGTTACGGCCATGGTCGTTCAACCTGAACGCTTTGAACACTTTGTTCAGGTACAAGGGGATGTGGCGACAAAACAAAACATCGTCCTTTACCCTCAGTTCTCGGGTCAACTTAAAAAACTCCACGTAGTTGTGGGAGATGAAGTTAAAAAAGGTGCGGTTTTAGCCACTTTAGACGACAATGGTTTGAGCCAACAACTCAATCAACTTAAGGTGCAAGAAGCTCTGGCCAAAACCACTTTTGAACGCCAAGAAAAACTTTGGGCACAAAACATAGGAAGCGAACTTCAGTTTTTACAAGCAAAAACCCAATATGAAGCGCAAAAAAGCCTGACCCAACAACTGAGTCAGCAACTGGAAAAAACTCAAATCATCGCCCCTTTTGACGGCACCATTGATGCCGTATTGGCCGAAGCAGGTACCGTAGTGAGCGCAGGGGTAAGTCCCGTATTTCGTTTGGTCAATCTAAGCAATATGTACTTAAAGGCTGATGTTCCAGAAAGCTATTTAAGTGAAGTGGTAGCCGGCAAGAAAGTAATGGTTGATTTTCCCGTTTTGGGGCTAAAAGTAGCCTCAAAGGTGCGCAGTGTCGGGCGTTACATTAATCCCGGAAATAGAACTTTTAGCATCGAAGTCGATTTACCAAAGCAGACGTCACAAATCAAGCCGAATCTTACCGCGCAAATTCAGATCAACGATTACACCAGCGAACAAGCCCTGCTGGTACCCCAGTCAGTAATCTCAGAAAACGCCGCTGGTCAACAATACGTTTACACCACTTTTTACGACCAAGAGCGCGAGCAAAGTACTGCCTTAAAGCGTATCGTGGTCACCGGCAAGACCGAAGGTGATTTTGTTGAGATTCTCGAGGGGATCCAGGCAGGAGACACCGTGATTTTAGAGGGCGCAAGAAGCGTAAAAGACGGACAGGCCATTTCAATTCTCAAGACAGAATCCAATGAGTAAATTCAAAAAAAATCTCCATAAGGAATTTGGCTTGGCCTCATGGGCCATTGACCACAAAACGATCATTTACGTATTGATCACGGTGGTCTTGATTTTAGGGGGAAAGGCCTATTATGACATGCCGCGAGAGACCTTCCCTGAGATTAAAGAGACAAAAATATACATCAGCGCCCCGTATCCGGGTAACACGGCCGAAGACATCGAACGACTGATTGTGGATCCTCTCGAAGATCGACTCAAAAACTTGAGTAATGTGGTGGAAATTATTGCCACTGCTCAAGAGGATTACGGCATCATAACCGTAGAGTTTGATGAATCTATTGCTGTTGAGGCCGCAAAGCAACGGGTCAAAGATGAGGTCGAAAGCGAAAAAAGCAGCGAGGATTGGCCAACGTTTAACAACGCTAAGGTCGAGCCGAATGTCTTTGATTTAAATTTCTCAGAAGAAGCGCCCATTAGCAACATCAACATAAAAGGAGATTATCCAACCCAAAAACTCAAAGAGTTTGCCGAGTATTTAGAGGAGGAAATTGAAGATTTGCCAGAAATCAAAAAGGCCGACATCAGAGGGGCCCAAAATCTTGAAGTTGAAATTGCAGTGGACATCTATAAAATGATGGCCGCCGAGGTCAGTTTTGACGATATTCTGGGGGCCATCCGCAATGGGAATATGACCATGTCAGCGGGCAATTTGATTGCCAGTGGTCAGCGGCGCTCTCTTCGCATTATTGGCGAAATTGACGACCCCAGAGCCCTGTCAGACTTTGTGGTCAAAACTCAGGGCGGAGTCGTTTATTTGAATGACATCGCATCAGTCAACTTCAAAGAAAAAGAAACCACAACCTATGCGCGCGAGTTTGGCGCTAATGTCGTCATGCTAGACGTCAAAAAAAGAGCGGGTAAGAACATGGTAGAAGCCGCGCAAAAAGTCGAGGCCATTATTGAAAATGCCAAGGCTGAAGTATTCCCAAGCGATCTTGAAATCAGCATTGCCAATGACCAATCCGCCAAAACCATCAATCAAGTGGACGATTTGGTCAACAACATTATTTTTGGCGTCATTCTAGTGGTCACTGTGTTGATGTTCTTTTTAGGGTTCCGCAATGCCCTCTTTGTCGGGTTTGCCATTCCAATGTCAATGTTCATGAGTTTCATGGTCCTGTCACTACTCGGATTTACCATGAATACCATGATTTTGTTTGGACTAATTATGGGGTTAGGCATGCTTGTAGACAATGGCATCGTGGTGGTAGAAAACGTCTATCGATTGATGGAAGAAGAGGGCCTCCCAAGAATTCAAGCGGCCAAGCAAGGGATTGGAGAAATTGCCTTTCCCATCATCATTTCTACCCTAACGACCGTAGCTGCATTTATTCCATTGGGTTTATGGCCGGGCGTCATGGGCGAATTCATGATCTTTTTCCCGATTACCTTGTCGGTGGTTTTAGGCTCATCCCTGTTTGTCGCCATTTTCATGAATTCTATGCTCGTGTCACAATTCATGGAAATTGATAAGCGCATCATCAAACGCAAGAGTTTAATTCGCTTGACCTACCTCATGGGAGGATTGGGACTTTTAATTCTATTGACCGGGGGTTCAGTGCGTGGATTGGGCAGCGTAATGCTGTTTACTGTAGCCCTATTTTGGGCCTACAAATACGGCATCAAAGATTGGGCCAATAAGTTTCAAAAACGCGCCTTACCATGGCTGGAGAACAAATACAAAAAACTGCTCAGGTTTGCCTTGACCGGTTATCGTCCTGGACTGTTTTTTGGGGGGACCTTCATCCTCTTGTTTGTGGTCTTTGGTCTATTCGGGGCCTCGGTAGGAAGTCAGAGGACCAGTGTAGAATTTTTTCCTGACAACAAGCCCAATCAAATCATCATTTATATTGAATATCCCCAAGGGACAGATATCGAAAAAACCAACGCCATTACTTTGGACATCGAAAATCAGGTCTATGAGATCGTAAACGACCCCATGTATCAAGACCCGGTCACTGGCAAAAATGTATTGGTTGAAGCGGCCGTCTCTCAAGTAGGCGAAGGAGCGGGTAATCCTCAGACTGACGCCGGTAATGCCGCAGAGATGCCGCATCGAGGCAAGATTACCGCCACAATGCACGAATTCAAATTTCGTCAAGGACACGACTCAGAACAATTGCGCAAGCGCATTCAAGAGCGATTGAAAGGCCGTTATCCTGGTGTTTCAATTTCGGTAGAAAAAGACCCTACTGGGCCACCAGCGGGCTATCCGATTAATATCGAACTCGAAGGCAAGGACTACGATGAGTTGATTGCAACAGCTGAATTGATGCGCAATTTCATTAACCAACGAAATATCCCCGGGATCGATGAGCTCAAAATCGATGTAAATAAGGGCAAACCCGCTATGGAAATTTTTGTGGACCGTGAAAAAGCTGGAGGACTTGGCGTGGCTGCGGGTCAAGTAGGACGTCAATTAAGGCGTGCTGTTTTTGGCGAAAAAGCAGGCATTTACAAGGAAGATGGCGAAGATTATGACATCAATGTTCGTTTTGAAGAGGGCCAAAGAGAAACCAAAAGTGCGCTGTTTGACCAGAACATCACCTTCCGGGATCAAGCCACAGGACGACTCAAAAACATTCCGCTCTCCGCGGTTACCCAAAGACGGAATACTTCCTCTTTTAGCGCCATTAAACACAGAGATGGCAAACGAGTGGTGACGGTATATTCTGCCCTAGCCCCAGGCTTTACCGATGCTGGGGCCATCGTCGGACAAATTCAAAGCCATATGGACAACTTCAGTGGGCTACCCAAGGGAGTAGATATTGATTACACTGGTCAGATTGAGGAACAAAACAAACAAATGACCTTTTTGATGGGTGCCTTTTTCAGTGGACTCGGACTCATCATGTTTCTGTTGATTTTTCAATTCAGTTCCATTTCAAAGCCAACCATCATTATGCTGGCCATTTTCTTGAGCTTCATTGGGGTCTTTGGTGGTATCTTGATTACCGGGGCCTCATTTGTCATCATGATGACCATGGTGGGGATCATCTCTTTGGCTGGAATTGTAGTAAACAACGGGGTAGTTTTGCTCGATTATACTCAGCTTTTAATTGATCGCCATCAGCAAAAGCACGAGGTTGAACACGCCCAATTAATCCCGGAAACAACATTCCACGATTTGATCATCCAGGCAGGAAAGGCGCGTTTGCGCCCCGTATTGCTTACAGCCATCACCACAGTTCTGGGACTAATTCCCCTGGCCATTGGTTTTAACATGGACTTTTTCTCATTATTCACAGACTTTGACCCTAAAATCTATTTTGGAGGAGACAATGTGATTTTTTGGGGACCATTAGCATGGGCGGTGATTTACGGACTGCTCGTAGCGACCTTTTTGACCTTAATTATTGTGCCTGTGCTGTTTTTAATGGTGCATCAATTCAAGGGTAAATTATTGCGCTTGTTGGGAAAACATCCCTTACAAAGTTAAAATCAGTGCCAAAGACCAAAAACAATTCACACGGTTCTTCTTAACTTTGTGGCTCATTTAATCGATATGTACCGAACGCACAACAATGGATCGCTTAGCCTAAATGAATTGGGTCAAGAGGTGGTTCTTTCTGGATGGATTCAAAAAATCAGAGATAAGGGATTCATGATCTGGGTAGACCTCAGGGATCGCTATGGCATCACCCAGCTCATCTTTGATGCAGAACGTACGGATGCAAAAACCATAGAAGCAGCTAAAAAATTAGGACGTGAATTTGTCATACAGGTCAAAGGGACCGTCATAGAACGCGAGTCTAAAAATCCCAATATGGCCACTGGTGACATTGAAATTTTGGTCAGTGAATTGACCCTGCTCAACAGCGCCTTGACCCCGCCGTTTACCATAGAGGATCAAACCGATGGCGGCGAGGACCTTCGCATGAAATACCGCTATTTAGACATTAGACGCAAACCCGTTCGCAACAATTTAATGTTTCGTCACAGAGTCAGTATGGCCGTACGGAATTATCTCTCTGGTCAAAACTTCATCGAGGTCGAAACACCATATCTGATCAAATCAACCCCTGAAGGTGCGCGTGATTTTGTAGTGCCCAGTCGCATGAATACCGGACAATTTTACGCCCTACCCCAATCTCCTCAGACCTTTAAGCAGCTCCTTATGGTGGGCGGTATGGATCGTTATTTCCAAATTGTCAAGTGCTTTAGAGACGAAGATCTGAGGGCCGATCGCCAACCCGAGTTCACCCAAATTGACTGTGAAATGGCCTTCGTGACTCAAGAGGATGTCTTAAATACCTTTGAAGGGCTCACCCGTCATTTGCTTTCTGAGATCGTCGGAGTGCAGGTCGGCGATTTTCCCCGCATGACTTATGACCAGGCTATGGAGCGTTACGGAAACGACAAACCAGACATTCGTTTTGGTATGGAATTCGGCCAGCTCAATGACTGTGCACAGCACCGTGATTTTGGCGTTTTTAACACTGCTGAACTGGTTGTTGGAATTGCCGTTCCCGGAGGTAATGCTTATTCACGAAAAGAAATTGATCAACTTATCGAATGGGTTAAAAGACCGCAAATAGGTGCTGCCGGTATGGTTTATTGTCGGGTGCAGGAAGATGGGAGTTACAAATCCAGTGTCGATAAATTTTTCACCCAGGAAGACTTGGCCAAATGGGCCAAAATCACCGGAGCTCAGTCCGGCGACTTGATCTGTGTGCTCTCCGGGCCCAAAAATAAGGTGCCAGGGCAACTCAGTGCCTTACGCATGGAATTGGCTGAGCGTCTTGGCCTGCGAAAACCTGACGAATTTGCACCACTTTGGGTGGTCGATTTCCCTTTGTTGGAATGGGATGAAGAAACTGAGCGTTTCCATGCCATGCACCATCCATTTACCTCGCCAAAACCAGGACAAATGACCCTATTGGAAACAAATCCTGCCGCGGTCAAAGCCAATGCTTATGACCTAGTGCTCAATGGCAACGAGATTGGTGGCGGGTCCATTCGTATTCACGATAAGGCTACTCAAAGCAAAATGTTCGACTACCTTGGATTCACCCCTGAAGAGGCAAAAGCTCAATTTGGCTTCTTGATGGACGCCTTTCAGTACGGCGCTCCTCCTCACGGCGGGATTGCCTTTGGCCTGGATCGATTGGTCGCCATTTTAGGGGGTCAAGAGACAATCCGTGATTTTATTGCCTTCCCAAAAAACAATGCAGGTCGCGATGTCATGATTGACGCACCAGCTGCAGTGGATCAAGCGCAGTTAGAGGAACTGAATTTAAAAATCGATCTAAAGGAATAATCCGCTCCTGCGACCTTCAAAAGATTCTACAAAACCACTCAAATGAAATTTTTTCTTCATCTCGTTTTTATGCTTGTCGTGATAAGTTGTGCTGTTGGATTTTATCTACAGTCCTCAGGGCACCCAATGGCAGATACGTTTATCGGCGCCGGAATCTCGGGATTATTTTTTTTATGGATGCCTTTTTTTATCTACCATCGCTGGAAAAATCGATCAGTCAGCGATTATATGTTGACTAAAGAAAGCATCGAGAAAATGAACGATTACAAAAAGACGAAATAAGCCCGCCCTGTCTGAACGTTTCAGGAGATTTAAGCCTGTCTATACTCCGTAAATTAAGGGTGTAATTCATTGATTTTCATAAATTTTTGAGCGGAATCACCCTCTAGGTCAATAATTAGATTAACTTTGGAATCTTAATTAATACATTATTTATTGCTATGGAAGGAACAGTAAAATTTTTTAACGAGTCCAAAGGTTACGGATTCATCACCAACAGTGACACCGGAAAAGACATCTTTGTTCACGTCACTGGGCTCAATGGAGAAGCGCTCAATGAAGGTGATAAAGTTGAGTATGAAGAGCAAGAAGGGCGAAAAGGTAGGGTAGCGGCGCAAGTTCGTGTGCTGCACGATTAACCCTAAAGCCATTCAAAAATGATACACCCCGAGCTTAGCTTCGGGGTTTTTTTGTCCCCGCAATAAGCGTGAATTAAGAATTGTGAATACGGACCTCAGCGTCTTTTGCTCTTGAAAAAGTCATCCATTAGTTGACCACATTCATCGGCCAAAACACCAGTAATGACTTCGGTTTTCGGGTGTAACTGGGTCCCCAAGATGCTGTATCCTCGCTTTGGATCACTCGCCCCATAAACCACTTTTGAAATTTGACTCCAGTAAAGCGCTCCACCACACATTTGGCAAGGCTCTAGGGTCACGTACAAGGTACAATCATGAAGGTATTTGCCCCCAATGTGGTTCGCCGCAGAGGTGATGGCCTGCATCTCTGCATGAGCCGTAACGTCATTTAAGACTTGAGTGCGGTTATGTCCTCGGGCAATGATGCGATCGCCAGCTACGACCACAGCACCGACGGGTACCTCACCCTCTGCCAGAGCAGCTTGAGCCTCAGCCAAAGCGCGACGCATAAAATAATCGTGATCTAAAGGCTTTAGATTCATGGGATAAAGGTACAAATTAAGCCCTGATCCCTGTACAGACAATCGAATAAGCGTATCTTTATAGCGATGAATCAAAGCATCCTAAATCGCATCCAACTGCCTGAAGATTTGCGCAGGCTTTCTTTGGCTGAAATGGAGCAACTTTCTGTTGAGCTGAGACAGTTTATCATTGATATTGTGGCCATTAAAGAAGGTCACCTTGGGGCGAGTCTGGGCGTCATAGAATTGACCATCGCTTTACATTATGTCTTTAATACGCCCGAAGATTTGCTGGTCTGGGATGTTGGGCACCAAGCCTACGGCCATAAAATCTTGACCGGTCGTCGAGGCGATTTCCATTCTAACCGACAATTGGGCGGACTCAGTGGTTTCCCATCTCGCAAGGAGAGCCCCTACGATACCTTTGGGGTGGGTCATAGCAGCACAGCAATCTCTGCCGCATTGGGCATGGCCCTTGCCAGCGCGCAAGATGGTCTGAAAAACAAACAACACATTGCCGTAGTGGGTGATGCGAGTATTGCCAGCGGCATGGCATTTGAAGCCCTGAATCATGCGGGTGTTTCCAAAACCAACCTATTGATTGTCTTAAACGACAATGCCATCGGTATTGATCCGAGTGTCGGGGCATTTAAAGAATACTTAACCCGAAAAAAAGAAGCGCAGGATCTAACCAAAACAGACAATCTATTTAGGGCCTTGAACTTTCATTATTCCGGGCCCATTGACGGGCATGATTTATCTGCCCTAATCCAAGCATTGGAAACCACTAAAAGCATTCAAGGGCCAAAAGTTTTACATGTAGTCACCACAAAGGGCAAAGGACTAAAACAGGCAGAAGCAGATCAAGTGGGCTATCATGCCCCGGGGCAATTTGACCCAAAAACAGGAGAACGCCTCAATCAAACCAGTGTCGCTGCTCCACCAAAGTTTCAGGATGTCTTTGGACATACCTTAGTCGAATTGGCTAGAGAAAATGAGCAAATTTTTGGCATTACACCGGCCATGCCTACAGGATCTTCCCTGCGTTTCATGATGGAAGCCTTCCCTGAGCGCGCGATCGATGTGGGTATCGCGGAACAGCACGCCGTAACCCTCGCCGCAGGGCTAGCCACTCAAGGCAAAGTGGTATTCTGCGCCATTTATTCAACCTTTTTTCAAAGGGCTTATGATCAAGTCATTCACGATGTCTGTCTGCAAAATTTGCCGGTGATCTTTTGTTTGGATCGGGCAGGAATTGTGGGCGAAGACGGAGCGACTCATCACGGGGTCTTTGATTTGGCCTCATTACGCCCCATTCCAAATTTAATTATAGCTGCTCCACGTGATGCCAGGGCATTGCGCAACATCATGCATGCCGCGCAAAGCGGACTCAATCATCCCATCGCTATTCGCTATCCCAGAGGCAGAGGCAAAATGGCCCAATGGCAAACCCCCTTTGAACCCATTAAAATTGGGCACGCAGAAACCCTAAAGCGCGGTGAAAAAGTCGCTGTTTTGAGCATCGGCACCATCTCTGACCAGGTTAGTTTGGCCATTGAGCGCTTGGAGCACCCGTCGGCAGTGAGCCATATTGACATGCAATTTTTAAAGCCTCTCGACCAGAAGCTATTGCAGG
>Ga0213858_10000347_pt1 | contig 22042 bp, 12 predicted proteins | sample PICome_FD_160122 | JGI IMG/M metagenome (GOLD analysis project Ga0213858, IMG submission 160122) | Coastal seawater microbial communities near Pivers Island, North Carolina, United States - PICO245 | ecosystem: Environmental > Aquatic > Marine > Coastal | place: USA: North Carolina | collected... | reverse complement strand
CTTAGTTGGGTCCCCTTTGTATTTCTGCGGATTTGCGGGTTTAAATCTCCCTCTATAAGCCATAATCTATTTTCGCAACTCCGTATAAATAATCTAAAATATCCAATTACTATTTATTAAAAAGAGAAAAAAATGGCAAAATCTAATCGACCAGAGCTCCTTAAATTACGAAGTCAATATAATAATGACGGGAGAAAGAATGGTATGGCAATGGGAGAGGTATTTTCTTTTCCTAGTAAACCAATGCCGCATGGTCTATTACTAATATTTAAAAATTATAATTATCAAAAATATGTAAGTAGTGTTGCTGCTGTATACAGTAAAGAAAATCCAGGTGAAATTACTGGTGTTGGAGCAAATAAGAATTTAGATCTTTTACAAACTTTATCAGCACAAGCAGCTGACCCAAATATAGGATTACCTGCAGTAACATCATCAACTGCTATCGAATTACCATTCCCAAGAACATTAAATGATACTCAAAATATTAGAGTACAACAATTTGAACGTGATTTTTTATATGAGCGTTTAGCAAGTGGACTTGCACAATTTGATGATGGTGGTGGTATTGATGGTATGATAAGTAATATTAGCACCACAGCAGAATCAATGCTTAGCAATATTAATAATTATGGTCGTATGATGGGCCAGAAAGCAAACGTAGAAGGTTATGGTGCAACTATGTTGCAAGCTTTAAAAGATAGTGCTTCTGCTCTTGGTAATTTTGATAGTCAAAAAGCTACAGCAATGGCTGGTTATTTAGCTCGTAACTTTATCAGTGGAGAAATTGCAAAATCAATTGCAGTTGTTGGAGAGCGTACTGTAAACCCACAAGAGACATTATCATTCTCGGGTGTTGACTTACGTAACTTTACATTTACCTGGGATTTATTTCCAAGCAATAGAACTGATTCACAAATGATTAAAGAAATTGTGAATTTAGTAAAACAAAAATCTTTACCTACAACAGAGGATGCAGGAGCTGGAGGTATAACAGCAAAAGCGTTTTTGAATTATCCGTCTATTGTAGAACTTTACTTACTAGGTGTCGACGAAGAACATTTTATGAGATTTAAACGTTGTATGGTTAGTAATGTTACTGTAGATTATGGCGGAGGTGGAATTCCAGAAATACTGAAAGGCGGAAGACCAGCAAGCGTATCATTATCAATATCATTCAGCGAACTTGCAATTCATACATCCGAAGATTATGGCGGACAATCTAAAACAGGCGGTGAAAATATTACAATTTCCAAAGATTTACCTGCAGGAATGACTGACTTCAACCCAGGCTTTGTAGGACCTGGAGAACGGGTGGTATAATGAAATATTTTGAAAAGTTTCCAATAATCGAATATGAAGGTCGTAGAGTAAGAGATATTTCTAGACGCTCTAACTTCACTCGTGCTGTATCTAACAATCCATACCTATATTATCCTTATACAGTTTCAGAAGGTGAACGTGCAGAAGACATAGCAAACTTCTATTATGGTTCAGTAGATTATGTTTGGTTAGTTTATATGGCTAACAATATTATTGACCCATACCACGAATGGCCGATGGACCCACAAACATTCAACGATTATTTAGTAGAAAAATATACAGAACAATCTGGTGAAGTTGGAGAAGATGTTATTGACTGGACTCGTGACCCTAACAACGACGATAACATCATTTATTATGTGAAGAAGGTATAACAAATGGCATCAGTAGACGAAATTTTATTAGCACCTGAATCGTTTAGAACAATCTATCTACGTAGAGAAGATAGAGTAATTATGAGAACGGAACTAGGGCAAAAAATTATTATTAAAAGAATTATCCCAGATGAATGGGAACCTTATCGTATTTACGAATATGAAGAAACATTAAACAATAATAAGAAAGAGATTTATTTATTTGATAATAGTTATCTAAGGCAACTTACGAAAGAATTTGCAGCTGCAGTGAGTGAATAATTATGGAACAAAAAGGAGCATTTAATCCTTCAAGATGCGAAATAATATCTGCCGAAATAGCAAAGTTTGGTAATGCTATTGGCCATAAAGAAAATGCTAATCTTCGCGCTATGATTACTTCTTTTCAAATTTCTCAGTCAGTAAATAATTCAGCGCTTTCAGGCACATTAGAAGTTTATGACAGTATTGGTCTTTTAGAAGAAATGCCTATACGAGGAGAAGAAACTTTAAATCTTGTTATAAGATCTTATGATATGCAAACAGAAATTGATTTAGATTGTCACGTATATAAAGTTGATGATGTAAATATTAGCGATGACCAAAGCGGATTAGCATATACTCTACATTGGGTAACTAAAACCAGCTTTGAAGCAAGTAAAAGAAGTTTTATTACAGCATATATAAATGAAACCGCAAGCAGTATTGTAGAAAAAATATTTACAAAATATTATCATAAAGATGAGAAATTAGCGCCTTATATTAATTATTCAACAAGAGAAAAAAAATTTCCACCTGGAACTTTAAAATATAATTTAAAAAATTCGCCCGGCCGACATCTTATTATTGAAAAAACTGAAGAGCTTATGCAACTTACAATACCTGATATGACTCCAGCACAAGCGATACAATTTGTAGCTCGAAGAACATTCGGTAAAGAACCAAACGCAGGTTCGTCTTTTAGATTTTTTGAAACTTACGATGGATACTATTTTGTTAGTTATGAATGGCTTTATCTATACGGAGCTGATAATCCAATTGCTACATTTAATTATGCCGCATTTATTTCTTTAGACCCAGATGACTCTTACGAACAAATTACCGGATTTTCACAATTTGGTAATCCATTGAGAGTTGATGTCGGTAATGAAATGGCAAGCGGTGCATATAATGTAACGATAGTTGAAGTTGATATTTTAAAACGAACACACAAAAGACATAACTATAATTATCGCGAAAATTTCTTACCTAAATTTAAAGATATAACTGGACAAAGTGCGTCTATTAAAAATGATAGGCACTCAGAAGATTTTATAAAAGAAACATTTACTGATGAAAATGCTAGACAATATATGATTATTAGAGATTATAAAGACGATAACAGTTCTAAAGCTTTTAGAGCAGAAACAAATTTTAGAAACTTAGCAGCACAAAGAACATTTTATAAAAATCATGCTCAAGCTACTTCAGTTATTGGTGTAACAGAAGGAAGACTTGAAGTTAGTGCTGGTGATATTGTTAGAGTAAATACATCTGCAAAAAATGTTTCAACTGATAAAACTGAAAATCCACAACTAAGCGGAAGATTTTTAGTTACTAATGTTGAAAACGATGTCTCTAATGGTATATTAAAAACTGTATTACAAATGTTTAAATATGATTGGTCGGATGCAGGTAAAGATACTGGTAAGCGTGCGACAAAGAAAGTGGAGGTTCTAAGAAGTGGCAGGTAAAGGAATTAGTAATCCATTATTTTTTGTAGGTAAAGTCGAAGATATTTTAGATGGCGCTTTTATGGGCCGCGTTAAAGTTCGTGCATTTGGTATTCACGGAACACAAGATGAAGTTTCTACTGATGCATTACCTTGGGCAACATGTGTTGTAGGTAACTATGATGAAAATCCAACTCCACCACCACTTAACTCTTTTGTATTTGGAATGTTTTTAGATGGTGAAGAAGGCCAACATCCAATAATACTTGGACTTATTCCTGGCCAGTATACTGAAAAAGAATCACCGGCAAAAGATGGTATCGGCGTTATTCCACCATTTGCTAAAGCTATTTTAGGATGGCTTGGTGCCCCTAAAGATATTGGTGAAGTACAATCAAGTAGATTAAAACGTGCTGAAGATTTAGAAAATACATATATTGGTCCTCGTGATGCAAACGCAGTACAAAGACAAAAAATAGCAGATTCAGATACAACATGGAGTGAACCACCTCCAGCTTATGCAGCACGATATCCATTTAATAGAGTTATTGAATCACGAGGTGGTCATAGTATTGAATTAGATGATACGCCAAACGCAGAGCGTATTACAATTACACATAAGTCTGGTGCATATATTGAAATAGATGCTATCGGTGCATTTAAAGAGCGATCGCAAGGTGATCGCTATGAAGTTAATATTGGAACTAAACATGAATCTTCAGGTCATTCAGTAGTTACGATTAATGGTAATTCTCATGTCTATGTTAAAGGTAACAAGACAGAAGAAATTATGGGTAACTATAAACGAATTGTTCACGGCGAAAACGAAGTTACAGTGGGTGGTCAATCATATCATAATGTTGGTGGCCATTTATTCATGCGTGGTGCTTCAACTAAAATTGAAGGCAATGCAGATAGAGTAACAATATTTGGTAGAAACGAAGTACAGATAGAAGCAGAAAAACAAATCAATAACGTTTCTGGCCATATTAAAAATACGGCAATGCTTACATTTAGTGCTTATGCAAATAAAGCAATTCGTTTAACATCAGCTGCAGATACTCACATATATGCAATTGGAAGTATTATTAATACTGCATTAGGAACATCACCCGTATCACTAACTCCATTAGTTGGAAGTACAGGGTCACAGACATCTAGAGGATTTAGTGTTACTTCACCAACAGTAAATATGCTTTCGGCAAACGGTTCATTCAGTGGTTTATGGAATGCAGGTGCAGTTAATACTGTTGAACTATTAGCTACTGGCGGGCAAATTGGAGCCTTAACAGTTCCTGGCGCTGTTATTGCTAATACAATAACTGCTTTTGGAATTAGTACTGCAGGATTATCTGCTTGGGCTTATACTGGTCCTGTAGGCTCTGGTGCCCCAAGTGGCACTGCTCCGGTAGCTCCACCAGCATTTCCAACACTACCTCTAATGAATCCACCGGGTGTTTCTACACCAATTGCACCACCTGCTCCAGGAATAATTTCAGGTGCTGTGGCCCCACAAGGAAATGGCCCAGGTTTTGCTGCTACAGTACTTACATCGCCATTAGTTGCATTAACAGGGTTTGATATTAATATATTGCCAGAGGGTGGATTGGGAATGCCTAGGATTCAAATGCCTCAACCAGCAAGTCACGGCGTTTCAATAGTACCGAATGGTTACTTTGCTTTAGGTTATGCATTAGGATTTGCGGAATCAATGGAGGCTGAAGAATAATGGCTAGTAGTTGCGTAGACAGACGAAGTCAAACATATCTTAATCAGCAAAGAATTAACCCTGGCCCTACAGTAAACGCTGATGGCTCATATACATTAAACCAGATTGATGTTTTTGCTCAAGAGCTTGCTGATAATATTGTAGCAGAAACAAACAATAATCCAATTAAAAATATGATTAATAAATTTGGTAATGACTTTGGTAAAAGTGTTGATTATATTAATGGTTCGCTTCGAAGTTATGACTCTTCAAATTATCCATCTTTAGATAATAGATGGAATCGTGGTAATGTTACGCAGCTTGAGATGGCTGATTTTATGGAATCGTATAATTATTCGCCAAACGTTATTATTAATCAAACACCAGATGTTTTACTTTCTAATTTAGACAGATATTACCAAGGTGATATTTACGAAAGTATTTTAGGCGGTTTTTGTAATAGTATGAATAATTTGTTTAATACTATAGATTCTTTCTATGATTTAATTGGTGAAATAGATGGAATAATCCAAGATGCTGCTGCAGCATATGCTAAATTTCAAGCACTTCTTGGTAAGTACGAAGGTATGAATCCACTTGAAGTATTGGAAGAAGAAGTTGTTAAAAAATTAGTAAAAGAAATCCAAGAAAAAATTATAGATTCTGTAGTTAAAATTTATGAAAAAATAATGGCAGCAATTAACAACTTTGATATTATGGACCAAATAGGAGATTTAGTTGTAGGTATTGACAAATCTCATACAAAGTATATAATGACTCGTAAAGAGCGTATGTGTAATGAGCTTACAAAAGAACAACAAGAGAAAATGAAAAATAAACTCAAAGGGTTTATGGATTACGCCTTTGGTTTATTTGAGCAAATGGATTTAGCAACAATGCAATTCTTGGTTGCACGTTTTTGTGCTCTTGCAAGTAATGTTGAAGCACTTGTTAATGAAATTAAGAATCCATTAGATGACTACGGAAATAGATATCAAAGAGTTATTAAGAGATTACAAGCTATTGGAAATCAAAATACTTCCACTGCAATTCGTAATGGAGCAATAAGATTTTCAAAAGAACAGAAGCAGCAAGACATAAATAGCCTAAATAGTATATGGAATAGTGACGGAAGTGCTGGACAAACAATTCCTGGTTATGAAAAAATTGATGTTGAAGAAATTAAAGCTGAAGATTATAAAAACTTGCCTGAGTGCATGAGTGTAATAAAAGGTTCTGATAGCACTTTTAAACTTGAAGGTGATGTATTCGATGAAGAAAAGGTGTAGGTTTACCAGCATATACACATTTAGATTTGGATGTTAAAGTATATCTTCAAAGATTACAAAAAATATATGGTAGTACAATAACTATAACAAATGGCTGGGTAAGTCCAGATTATAATCAAAATACCTTAAAAAAGGAAAATGATAACCCTCACCTTAGTGGACTTGTTATAGATATTAAAATGGACGACTCATTTAAGAAAATAGATGAGGTTTTAAACATATACAATAACTTAGAAGGTAATGATTGGATTCCAGTTTTTATTAAAAATGCTAAAAAATCTGGATTCTTAGGTGTAGTTATATATGATAATCATATTCATTTAGATGTTAGAGAAATAATAAGATGACAATTAGTTTAAAAACACCAATAAATAGAAAGCCAAATTTATACAGCGACTTTCATAAAGACCTTAGGATTAGTCCTATATCAAAAGATATAGCTCTTTTAAAAGATGAAGACGCAGTTAAACAAAGCATTAAGAATTTAATTTTAACTGACCCAGGCGAAAGGTTAATGCAACCTTATATTGGTGGAGGTATTAGAGCTTTATTATTTGAAAACATTACTCCAGGTACTTTAAAAGTTATAGAAAGCAGGTGTGCAGATACTATTAAAATTTACGAACCAAGAGCAGAAATTATAGACATAACTGCTTCAAGTATATACGACGACAATAAAGTTAGTGTAAATATACGTTTTTATATCAAGAATGTTGAAAGACCAATATCACTTGATTTAATATTAGAAAGGATAAGATAAGATGGCCAATCCAAAAACTCCAATTACAGAACTCGACTTTGATTCGATAAAAAGTCAGTTTAAAACATATCTGCAAACGCAGACTCAATTCAAAGATTATAATTTTGAAGGTTCTAACATGAGTGCATTACTTGATGTACTATCATTTAATACCTTCCAAAATAATTATTATACAAACATGGCAATGAATGAGATGTTTTTAGACTCGGCCGTCCTAAAGAACTCAATCGTTTCTCATGCAAAAGAATTAAACTATATTCCACGTTCTCGTAAATCTGCTAAAGCTGTTGTTCAAGTTACAATTACAGATGAAAATCAAACAGAGAGCACAATTACTATTCCGACCTATACTACTTTTTCTGCAAACTATCAAGGTGATTTATTTACCTTCGTAACTAATCAAACATATGTTGCAAGAAGAACAGCACCTAATGTTTATGTAGCAGATAACGTAGAAATTTTTGAAGGGTCAATGTTAGCATCATTCCAGAGAGAAGGATTTATTGTTGATGCTGATGGAGTACTTCGTGTTCAATTAACAAACGACGAAGTTGATACAGACTCTATCGTTGTCTTTGTTGATGCAGAAGAAACAGAAGACAGAAATATATTTACTCGAGCTAATACAATTTATGGCGTTAAACCTGACGATAAAGTATTTTATTTAGAGCCTTATTTAGATAACAGATATGCAGTTTATTTTGGTAAAAACGAATTTGGTTTACAACCAGAAGAGTTTGAAGATGTAAGAGTAAGATATCGTATTACGTCTGGTGAAACTGCAAATGGTGCAGACGCATTTGGTACAAGCTTTATTGAAGGCGCTACAATTAATGTAACAACTATTTCTGCAGCGGCTGGAGGATTAGAGCGTGAGAGTATGGAATCTATTAGATACTTTGCTCCTAAAGCGTTATCAGTGCAAGAACGTGCAGTAACGACAAAAGATTACGAAATATTATTACAACAAGCATTCCCAGAGATTACAGCAGTAAGTGCTTATGGTGGTGAAGATTTAGACCCACCTCAATTTGGTCGTGTTGCTATTTCTGTTTATTTAGATTCAGAAACAACATTAATTAGTTCAACACTTGCAAATACTTATATTAATTACTTATCTGAAAAGAGTCCGTTAGGTATTGAACCAATATTTGTACAGACTAAATTTATATACGCAGATGTTGTTGCTGATATTGTTTACACAAACAAGAGTACAGAAAAATCAAAAGACGAACTTGAAGCATTAGTAAGAAGTACTATTAACAGTTATTCAGAAAATACGCTTGAAGATTTTAATACAAAATTAAGAGCAAGTAAATTAGCAGCACAAGTTGATGCAATTGATACAGCACTATTAAGTACAGGACTAACAGTAATGCCAATTATTGACTGGAGTCCAATATTAAATAATAGAGAAACACCAATATTTAACTTTGAAACTGAATTAGTTAAACCATATCCATTTAGAGAAGCAAACGGATTTAAAGAATATAAACCTGCAGTTAAGAGTACACCATTTGATATAGATGGAACATGTGTTTATATACAAGACGATGGTGCTGGAAACTTAATGCTTATTACAGATGATATTACAAACCCCGTAGTATTTAAACCAATTGCAGGTACAGTAGATTATAAGTTAGGTTTAGTTAAATTAAATGCAATTGAGGTTGAAGCGTTTGACGGAAGCTCAATTAAAATTATGGTAAGAGCAAAGAGTTCTACATATCAAGCACCAAAAGGTCGAGTGTTTATTATACGAGACGAGGATGTACAAGTCAATATGGTACTTGACGAAAAACCAACGAGCGGAACGACATCATCGTCATCTGCAATTGGAACATTAGGTGGCAGTTCTTTATCAGGCAGCAGTAGTTATTAATATAGGAAAATAAAATGGCTGAAGATTATTCACAGATAGAAAAAAGTATAAGCTTTTTTATTAATCAGCAATTCCCTGCTGTCTATCGTGAAGATGGACCTGAACTGGTTCAATTAGCTCGTGATTATTATAAATGGTTAGAAACTACTACTAATCAATCGACTTATGTATCACGAAGATTTTTTGAATATAAAGATATTGATACAACAATTAAATCTTTACTTATTTTCTTCAAAAACAAATATTTAGTTGACCTCGAATTAAAAGAAAGTATTGTACCATTCCTTGTTAAGAATGTATTAGACCTTTATAGAAGAAAAGGTACTAAGGCTGGTATTGAGTTATTCTTTGCAACATTCTATAAAGAATTTGATATTGAAGTAGTTTATCCTTCTAACAGAATGTTGAAAGTTTCAAACTCTGAATGGAAAGAAGGCAACTTCTTACAAATGCTTCCTAACGATAATTTATTTACAGATACTGAAGGTAATCAATACACTTATGCAGATTTAATTTCTCGTGTTATTACAGGTTCAGTTTCACAAGCAAAAGCTTCAGTAAGCAAAATCAATTCAATTTTAATTAACGGAATATACACACCTGTTATTTACATTGATAATGTTAATGGAGTATTTGTTAAGTACGATAAGATTTATACAAACATCAGCGGAAAACAAGTAGAGTTTGGTACTGTTGGTGGCTCATTAAGTGGATTTAACGTTGACTCAACAAAAGCAAGAGAACCAAATAAGCAAATAGGCGATCAGGTTCTTATAGCTGCAGACAGAGGAGTTGGTGGAGAAGGTATAGTTACAGATGTTACTACATCAGCTGGAGCTGTCGTATTATATGATTATGTAAATGGCGGATATGGTTATACAGTTGCAAATACAAGCCTTTTAGTTTCAAATCAGGCAATTAATACTGATTCGTCAAATCAAGTACAATTTGAACCATACGAAAGATTAAGAGATACAAGTGGTAACGAAGGTATTGTTATAGGACAAAACCAATATAATATTGGTGTTAAAATGACTGCTGGACAATTTGACGGCTCAGCAATTAGCACATTAGATCGTAGTCCAAATATTGATTTGTTAAACCTCGGAATACAACAAGGTGTTTCTGATTATAATAATTCATCACCTGCTACATTTCCAGCTCAGTTATATCCAGAAGGTAACCCACCTGATGCTAATACAGATGTTTATGCAGTTATTACAGATGTAGAAACTGTTAATCTTATTACTGACGTTATTTTACCACATTTATCAACATCGATTAATGCTCCAGATTACGAAGCAACTTTTCCGATGTCAGGTTCAGTAAGTCCAGTAAATCTTAGTACACCATTAGATAATGCATTTGATACTTCAGGTATAGAAATCGGTAGTATAAAAGTATTTGAAAATGTTAATCCAGGTTCTGATTATCGTTTTGATGTATTTGCAAGAGCAAAAGATGATACAATTTCTAATTTTAATAAGCGTAGCCAAATTGTTAGATTAACAACACCAACAGAATCTGTAGTATTTAACGCTGGCGAAACAATAACAGAAGCAAATACAAATAAAACTGCTCAGGTTACTTCAGTAGATACAACGCAAGGTGTACTTTATATATTACCAAATTCCTGGGAAGGATTTAATGGTTTAGATAATATTATAAGAGAAAATAATGATTCGTTCTCAGTTGCGGGTGTTGGCATAGATTATTCAAGTCGTGTATATGGTGATAATGCAATTATTAATGCACGAGTTGAATATGAATTGGGTTATATTAACGAAGTTGCAATTACCAACTCAGGATTTTCCTATGTTAACGGTGACGACGGAACATTACGAGACCCACTCGATGCAAACCTTGTATTAGCATCTGGTACAATTGAAGCAACACAACAAGGTAAAAACAAAGGTTTCTGGAAAGATTACTCATCTCACATTAATGGTTATACAACTCAAGCTGCAAACAGTGCAGCAATTGATACTTACTATAACTCAGGAATGAGAATACAAGACAGTGATTTCTATCAAGAGTATTCATATCAAATTAAATCAACTCTAGATAAAAGTCAATACGAAAAATTACTAAAAGAAAATGTGCATTTAGCTGGTGCAAAAATGTTCGGCGATTTTATTTACAAAGCCGATATACCAGGAAGCACAAAACCAAGATTTATTAGGTTATTCAATGACGACGGCACGGGTACACCATTAGATTCAGCAAATACAGATGCATTATCTGCAGATGTTACAAACTTTAGTGTTGATAGTACTCTAGTTACAGTTGATGATGTATTAGCATAATAAATATTTAAATAATTCAAAGGAGATTCTGCTGTGGCCAAGCAAACAATTAATATCGGAGCATCAGCGAATGATGGGTCAGGTGACCCGTTACGTAATGCATTCGATAAAGTAAACGACAATTTTAACGAAATATATTTCAGTTATGGTAATGCAACAACGCTTACCAACATATTCGATTCTAACGGAAATTTAGACCTTTCGGGTGAACCTCATAAAGTTTCATTCTTATATGACACAAAAGTTTTATTAGATGCAGTTGACGCAAGTACATATCACGGAGCTATTGGCCATGCTCACGATACTGGCTCACTGTATTATGCTCACGGTTCTTGGAGAAGACTTCTTGCTGATACTTCAGAAGGAGCAATTACTAATTACACAGACCCTCTTGCGTCTTATGTTTATTCTGGTAATATTACAAATTCAGAAACAGCTGATTATGTATTAAAAACAAATGCTGATGGTACATATACTTGGGTTCAACAAGCAACTGGCGGCGGTGGAGGTGGTAATGTTAATGAAGCATTTAAAACAATCTCCGTTGCAGGTCAAAGTGATATCGTAGCTGATGGAGCTGAAGATAGTATTACTTTTGTAGCTGGTTCCAATGTTACAATTACAACTGATGCAAACAATGATGAAATTACAATTAACGCATCTGGTGGTGGAGGCGGTGGTGGCACCGACCTTAACAGTTTATCAGCTGGTGCAATAGACGTAGCTGCAGATAGTTTTGGATTTATTGATGCTAATGATTCTAATGCTTCTAAGAAAGAATCAATTGTAGATTTTGTTGCAGCAATTGCAGGTACTAATTTATCAGCTAGTAACGGTGTATTAAGTGCATCTGGTGGAGGGGGTGGTTCATCTACTCTTGCAGGATTAACAGAAGTTAATACTGCTGACCTTGACCTTCACGATATGGCAGCCACTGCTGTTTCAACTTACTATGTTGTTGGACCTGATAGTTCAAAATACACAATGGACCAACTACCTGGTGATAATCCAACAGTTTATGTTCAAGCTGGACAAACAATAGGTTTTGAATTAAATGGTGCTACTTCAAGTCACCCATTTGAAATCAGACAACCTGATGGAACAACTGCTTATAATACAGGTCTTGTTCATTACGGAAATGATGGTACTAAATCTACTGGTTCTAATGCTCAAGGTAAATACGAAGGTACTCTTTACTGGAAAGTTCCTGGAAATATAAGCGGAACATACCATTATATTTGTACATCTCACTCATCGATGATTGGTGATATTGTTATTTCTGACCCATCATCAAGTGGTGGAGGTGGAAGCCTTTCTCGTGTAACAGAAACACAGACAACATCTTCATTTGCTAACTTAGACTATTTAGAATTTACAAATTGTGGTAAATCATTTGCAATTTACGAAATAGTTGCTGAAAAAGAATGTCGTATAAGAATATATTCAGATACTGCATCAAGGTCAGCTGACTTAAACAGGTCTGCAGCAGATGACCCACCAGAAGGTGCAGGTGTTATTGCAGAATTTGTTGCGACTTCACCAAATACTACATTTAAAGTTACTCCTGCTATTTACGGATGGCTAGACAACAACGAAACAGAATTACCTATGACTATTACAAATAACACAGGTAGTTCAACAGATATGGATGTTACAATTACAGTACTTAAATTAGAGTCATAATAAATGGAAAAAACTAATTACATCGTAATGCTTCAGCCAGGTACTGATGAACCTGAATTTTTAGCTAACGAAGCTGCAGGAATGACTGTCAAAAGTAATTTGAGTAATATTGATAGTATTATTTCTATGCTCTTAACTGAAGATGAAGTTAATACACTCAATGAAAGCGAAAAAGTAATTGGTATAGAACTTCCTATACAAGTAGAACCAACTTTATATTATTCAAATCCTCCAGTATTAGAAAGAAGTGCAGAATTGATTACAGGGTCTTTGCCATCTGGTTATCAAAATCTCAATGGTGCAGATTTTGGTGGAACACAGTTTTATTTTACTGGTAACATGAACGATGATAATATTACATCAAGTTCTGGCAATGTAGGATACTTTAATAGTTCACCTGAAAACGAAGACAGAAGAGTATCTGCAGATATTAAACAAAACTTTGCAGGACAATTTGTTGATATAGTTGCAATGGAAGCTGGAACTGGAAGTCCTTTATATGACGAATATCCAACACATCCTGATTTTATGTTAGGGTCTGAAGCTTCAAAACTTTTAGGCGAAGCTATTACAATAGAGCTTACAGCCACTGCTGACGGTACAAACAATTGGGTTATTAGTGGAACAGATAGAGCAACGACACATTCAAATGCATCCGACCCAGCTATTACTATGTATCCTGGTGATACATTAAGAATTACAAACGGCGAAGGTTCAATGCATCCATTTGAAATCCAAGCTACTGATGGAATGGATATATCAAGTGCACTTACAAATAACGGTGGGTATACAGGAGCGGCTGGTGGAAACGTTATTGTTTTTGAACCGACTTCTGCAATGACATACGAACAAGCTACGTCATTATTAGTAGGAATTCCTGGCACAAATATAAGATACATATGTTCAAATCATAGCAACATGAGTGGTCTACTTCGTGTTGAATATAAAAGAAGTAGATTTGTTCGAATGGATTGGGAAGACTATGATAGTGCTTTAGTTTCTCAACAACAAATAACAGATAATTTAGATTGTTTTTCATCTCATGCTATAGGCGTATTAAGTGCAGCAGGTGGAACTTTTAACGGATGGGCCAAAGCATCAAGCCTTAGAGTCATTTATACAGAAGACGGACTTGCAGAAGGATATAACGCAATATTACAATGGCATAAAACTAAAGCAGTTAATCCAGTCACAGGAGTTCGTAACGCAACAATTGTTACTGGTGCTTATGGATATACTAATGCAGAAAATACTCAAGCAGTATACATTAATGATATTCAATCTTTAACATATTATGATGCTGATAATAATGCAACAACAGTTAATAGACCAGGTAGTAGTTGGGGAACTGACTTAAGTGTTTTTATTGACAATGGAATTTATCCAAAAGTTATTAATGACCCAAATGATAGTACAGATAAATGGTGTGTTGTATGGGGATTTGGCGGACGTTACGGTACACAGTTTGCAACAACATTTAATCCTTTAGGTCCTATCTGGGATAGTTTCACTACAGACGGTTCTATATACTCATTTAAGAGTGCAGGAAATTATGGAAATATTTTTTCTCGTTCAGACCATCCATCATGGAATACATCAGTAGTAATTGCTGCAGGGTCTGGTTTAATTGAGATAGAACGAGACACCTCGCAAGGTTACGATGCATTCGATTTACAACCCGGTAATTCATTTTCTAGTGCTACAACAAGATGGCCAGCACGAAGCTATAGTGAAGGAAGACCAGGAACATTTACAATAGGCGCATCACAACATAGTGTAGCAAATCCTTTAATGGACGATTATAGTTCTAGAGGACAAGGAATTGATTTATGCGGAATGGGTGCAAATACATGGACTGCAAACCCAATATATTCTTTTAATGATGGTAAATATGGTTATTTTAGCGGAACAAGTTGTGCAGCACCTCAAGCTGCAGGAGTTGGTGCTTGTATAATTGATGAATTTTTTAGTCAAAGATTTACTTATCCATCTCAAGATAAATTTAAAGAATTAGCAGTTAGAAAGTCACTAGACATTATTGCAGACGAAGAGTTAGTAGATTTTGAAAACTTACCTTCAGCTGGTAACTTTAATTCAGATAGACTTTACAGTGCAGGAACAGTTTGGAGAATTACTCAAGGACGAGCTGCAAACGGCGGACAAGACATAAGTATTAAAGCAGGAACACCACCATATAGAATGAATATGGATTACACTCTTTTAGAAGGCCCTGCTGGTAAATTTATAGGACAACCAAGAGGTACTCTAAATGGTAGACGACCTGCTTCTGGTAAACTATATCCAAGACCTAAGATAAAAGTTGGAACGTAGATGATGTGTATAAATAATTCTATCCAATATAAATTACAAACGAGCTCACAATGGCAGAAATATTAAGTAATAGTTTTAAAAGTGATGTCACAAGGTTATTCATAGATGACCTTGCTAATAATGATTACTATGTTTTCGTTTCTGGCATTGATACGTTCTCACCAGAAGATGCACAAGCTTCTAAAATTGGATTTTTAGAACGAACGCTTTTTGGTAAAAAAATTCTAAATACAGACATCCATTTTATGGTTAAATATTATCCTTGGCAGGTTGGTCAAACATATGTCGAGTATGATGATAATGTTAATTTAACAGACCAAAGATTTTATGCAGTCGTAGGTCCAAACGATAACGATACTGGTGATTATAGAGTTTATAAATGTTTAAATAACAATAATGGCGGAACAGCATCCACACCGCCAAATTATGATGTAACAAATACAAATCAAATTTATATTACAGCTGATGGATACGTTTGGAAATATATGTATGTTATATCTCAAATAGAATTTGATGCTTATAATGCAATTGGTTATGTTCCAATTGTACCAACACCAGTACCAAATAATCCAGTACCACCAACACTTAGCACAGTTTCGGATATAGTTGTTGAAAATCCAGGAGATAATTTTGGATATGAAGAACACAGAGGTGGACTTGTTGCAACACCATATAACTCTGGTGTAATTATCGTAACACCGTTTACGGATTGGAGTCCAGTAACAAATTACTTTACTGGCCAATTCATGTATACAACGAACCCTGCTAATGGAGTTTCACGCTTATTTGAGATTACCTATTATAGGTACAACGAATTAACAGGTAATGCAGAAATTAGAGTTGGTGCAGAATATTTAACTGGAGTAGCTACTCCAGATTTAGCAGGTGTTGATAGTAATGCTAACTTTAAAATACTTCCAAAATTAGAAATCATTGGTGATGGTACTGGAGCAGTAGCAATACCAAATATTGTTAACAATAGAATTACGACCGTTACTGTACTAGATGAAGGTAATGGATATACAAATGCAACTGGCAGAATTGTAGACCCAGGCGCAAATCAATTTTTACCTGAAGATAATACAACTACAGATATTCGTGCATTGATACGACCTCGTTTATCACCACCAGGTGGTCATGGATTTAGCATGATTGACGAATTAAAATGTAAACACTTTTCGATGTATGGATATATTACAGCAGAAGATAATACAAAAATCGGCGATGTAAATACTTACGGTGGTGTAGGTATTGTGCGATCACCCGACTTTGACACAGGATTTACAGATTTAGTATTTGATAATAGAATAGCAGTAGTAACAGATGAATACAATAAACTATCTGCTAATAGTACTGTTATCCAAGTTGATAGTAATAACGAAACAGTATTTAGCGCAAAGGTGCACGAAATTGATGAAAATGCAAATACAGTTTATCTTGCTGAATACCTAGGACCATATTCAAATAATCCTTCAACAGGTTCAACATTACACGACAACGCAACAACAAACGACGTACCATTAGATTTAACTTTACCATTTAGAAATGAAACTGGCCAAACAATCAATATAAATAGTCCGGTAGCCTCTAATGTTACGCTATCAAACTATATGCAGAAAACTGGTGAAGTTTACTTTATGGAAAACTTCTTCCCACTAGCTAGAACAGACCTATCGCGTGAGGAATTTAAGTTTGTACTGGAATTTTAAGGAAATAAAATAAATGCCTATTAACACAAATCTCAACCAATCGCCATATTTTGACGATTACGACCAAGATAAACAATTCAATCGAATCTTGTTTAAGCCGGGATTTGCGGTTCAAGCTCGTGAGCTTACACAGTTACAAAGCATTCTGCAAAACCAAATTGAACAGTTTGGTGATAACATATTCAAAGAAGGAAGTATTGTAAAAGGTTGTACCTTTAATAATTACGAAGACTTAAGATATGTTAAAATTGATAATACAGCAGCTGTTAACCCAGAGCTTTATCAGAGTGGAGTAGTTATTGAAGACCCAGGTGGCGATGCTATTGAAATTGATGAAGTTTATGTTATGCAAGGTACCATATCTGGACTTCGTGCTCAAATTATTAAAGCAGTATCAGGTACAAATCGTACAGCAAAACCAAGTACATATTGGATTAAGTATTTAGCTCCAGCTGATGCAGCTACCACATATACAGAGTTTACAGATGGTGAACCTTATACTATTACTGTATTTAGAAAGAAACGTGGAACTCAAGAGTCTAATGAACCATCGAGTGAAGTCGTACTTTCAGCAACAGCTGGTAATGCCGTTGCAAGTGGAACTGGAAACGTTGGTAAAGCATTTGGTATTCAAATGTCACCAGGTATTATTTTCCAAAAAGGACATTTCATATTTGCATCAGAGCAAACATTAATTGTTGAAAACTATAGTGAAACACCTGCAGACAAATCAGTAGGTTTCCAAGTAACAGAATCTAAAATCAATGCATTACAAGACGACTCATTATTTGATAATGCATACGGTTCTAAAAACGAAAACGCACCTGGTGCAGATAGATTAAAATTAACACCAACACTTGTTGTTAAAACTCCTACAGAAGCTGCAGAAGATTCTGACTTCTTCTCACTTATTCGTTACCAAAACGGAAACGCTGTTGGATTAAGAGATGTTTCTCAATATAATATCCTCGGTGAGGAAATGGCTCGAAGAACATACGAAGAGTCAGGTAACTACGTATTAGAACAATTCCCAGTTTCAAGTGACGACAGAATACCAGAAGGAGCAAGTGATAGTGAAGTTCATGCACTTGTAGGTCAAGGCGTTGCATATGTTAAAGGATTCCGTGTAGAAAATTCTGGCGAAAGAAGTATTCAAATTGACCAAATTCAAAATACAGAATTAGTCAATAATCAAAGTATTGGTACACAATACGGACATTATGTTGATGTTACAAGTTTCAGTGGAAGAATTGAAATTGATTTTACACCAGTTGATTTACAAAAAGCAGATGGTACTAAAATGGGTGAAGCAATTGCTGTAAACCTTACACCGACAAGATTATATCTTGCACATGTACAATTACTTGAAAATATTTCATTGCTTTCAAGAGTATCAGATGGAAACGGATATATTGAAGTAGGTAACAAATTAAAAGAAGTAAATAAAAAACCATTAGTATTTGATTCTAGTATTTTAGGTACGTTTGAGTTAACTGATACATTAGTTCCTGTAAGACAAAAAGTTCAAGCTAACCATTCAAGTGGTACAATTACACTAACAGCAAACCCTGGTGAAGATTTTGATTGTCAACAAGATGACATTTTAGTAATCACTGGTAACGGAGTAAGAGAAGCTGTAACTGGATTAACAAAGTCACTAAACAATTCTCAAATGGATTTAACTATTAATTCAAGTGCGCAAAACCCAGTTTATATTTACCACAACAGAAGATTGGTAGGCACTGGTAGTAACGGTATTGACTCATATAATAAAGTGGTAAGAGATTCTTGGATTAAGGTAATTTACTCAGGTAATGCTACACCTGCTAATACTCAATACAACTTAGGTTTCCCAGATGTATTTAAAATTAAAACAGTTAAAGATTCAACTGGTGCTATATTTACAAATAGCTTTAAACTAAATACAAACCAAAAAGACCAGTACTACGACTTATCATTTATGGAATATATTCCTGGTCGACCAAAGCCAGCTGATGGCGATCTTTTAATACAATTAGAATCATTCCAAGTCTCAGGTGCTACTGGTGAGTACTTTTTCTCAATCAATAGTTACCCGAATACACTTGATAGAAGTGACATACCGGTACATACAAGTGACACAGGAGTGGTATATAACTTACAAGACTGCTTAGACTTTAGACCACACTGTGATAAAGAATCTAACGCTACTTACGGTGCAAATGAGTCAACTGCAGACGGTGGCTCTGCTCTACCTGCAGTCGGACAAACACAAGCAACCTTTGCTGCTTACGGTGCACCATTAATTCCAGCAATTAATGAAAGTGTAACAACTGATATTGAATATTATCTCAAACGTATTGATGCTATTGTTGCTGATTCTTACGGTGAAATTTCAATCATTAAAGGTAAGGAAGCAAGACGTCCAGTTCCACCTCAAGTTGAAAATGATAAGCTTGTTATTGCAGATGTTACTGTTCCAAGTTTCCCTGCACTTTCATCTAAGGTAGCATTTGAAAAGAACGCAAGAGATTACTCAGTAAAAATTAAACCAACTGGTGTTAAAGCATATCGAATGAAAGATATGCATGCGCTTGAGCAGAAGATTGACAATATGGCTTATTATATCAGCCTTAATCAGCTTGAGTCAGATACACAAAACTTATTAATTACAGACGAAAATGGATTAAACAGATTTAAAAATGGATTTGTTGTAGAACCATTTAATGATTTATCACTATCTGATATCAGTAATCCAGAGTTTAGGTCAGCAGTTCCATTTAACCAAAAGATTTTAACACCTGAAGTTAAGACATTCCCAATTGATTTAAAATATAAATCAAATACAAACGGTAGCCTTTTCCCATCAGTAAATGACCCTGCAATTGGTACATTATCTAAAAATAGTAATGTTGAAATTATTAATCAGCCTTATGCAACGGACTTTAGAAACTGCGTAAGTAACTTCTTTAAATATGTTGGTGAAGGTGTTATTTCTCCACCTTACGATGCTGCTTATGATACAACAACAAACCCAGTTGAAATAGAAATTGATTTAGGAACACCATTCCAAGAATTTGTTGATGTCATTCAAAGATTCCTTCCAATGACTGATACTCGTGTACAGCAGATTGATTTTGAAAGAACAGGAAGAGGTGGTGCTGGTATTGCAACAGACCAAATCACAACAATACTAAATGAAATTGTAGTTAATAATAATACAATCAGTTCACCTGTTGGTGACTTTGTATCTAACTTCCAATTTGAGCCATTTATGGCATCACGTGACATTAAACTTTATATGAGTGGTTTAAGACCAGACACAGAACATTATTTCTATTTTGATGGTGTAGATGTTAATGCTCATATTTGTAAAGGCTCTCCAGCTGATACAGTAAGCGGAATCGAAAGACTTGGAGATAAAGGTGTTACATCAATAAGAACAGACGCTAATGGTAATTTACGAGCTGTATTTAATATTCCAGCTGAAACATTCTATGTTGGAGATAGAGTATTAGAAGTTGCAGACGTTGACACATATTCAAGTATTGATTCAGCATCTACATCGAAAGGATTCGTTACATATCGTGCATATAACTTTAGTGTCGAGAAAACATCACTAACAACTTCAACAAGACAACCTGACTTTGATGTTAATACACGAACAACTACAAGAAACGTTACAAGAAGGGTAAGAGGTCGTGACCCGATCGCTCAAACATTCTTTATTAAGAAAGGTATGGGTCAAGGTAGTAACTCAGTATTCTTATCTGAAGTTGATGTATTCTTTAAACGTGTAAGTACTGATAACGGTATTACTTTACAAGTGCGTGAGGTTATTAACGGATATCCAACTAATCAAATCGTACCATTCTCTAAAGTACATAAGTTACCTGCAGATTTAACAAGTGCTGCATCTGATGATGCTTCAGTTGCAACTACATTTGCATTCGACGCACCTGTTAAACTTGATGTTGAAAAAGAATATGCAATTGTATTACAACCAGATGCATCTGACCCTAACTATTTAGTATTCATATCTAAAGTTGGTGGAACAGATTTAACCCCAGGTAACTCACAAGGTTCTGCAATCGTACAGGACTGGGGTGACGGTGTTCTCTTTACTTCAACAAATAACCAAGCATGGTCATCTTACCAAGACGAAGACATGAAGTTTACTTTACGAAGAGCTAACTTTAATGCAGCAACCGGTCTTGTGAAAATGACTCCTAATAATCCAGAGTTCTTAACAGTAGGAAATATTGCTGGACAATTTAATGTCGGTGAAAAAATATACCAAGATGAAGCTGCGTTCCCAACTGCTAACGTTTCTGTATCTGAAAGCAGTACAACGGTTTCTGGCGGAAGTAACTTAGACAATGTTTATAGTGCTGGTGATTTTATTAGATTACACGATTCTGGTAATAACGTCAATGGTATTTACAAAATTGCATCAGTTGATAGTGGAACATCATTAACACTTGAAAGTGAATGGGGTTACACAGGTGCAACAGTAAATCACAAACCAGTAACAGTCGGTGAGTTAGCATATTTAGATAAACAAAATCCAGATATTATGCACCTTGAAAATAGTTCTGCCACAGCAACTAAGAAGTTTGTTACAGGTCAAAATGTAGTTGGATTAGATACTGGTGTTACTGCTCAAATTTCAAGCATTGACAATATTAATATAAGTTATTTCCAACCATTTATTGCTAAAGTTAATGATTCTGTTTCTACTACTACATTCGATGGAACATTTGTACCAGTAGATGACGTTAACATTACTTACGATTTACCACTACAATTTAATGATAATAACCACTTTAACGAAAAGGGTGTTGTTCTCTTTAGTACATCAAATGACCCATCAGGTTCAAAATCGTTTGATTTAAATGTTAATATGACTAATGGTGGTAATCAAACATCAACTCCGTTTATTGATATTGAGATTTCTAAATTACTAGCGTATCAATATACATTATCAAATACAGCTGATGACTCATC
>Ga0213858_10000343_pt1 | contig 22330 bp, 18 predicted proteins | sample PICome_FD_160122 | JGI IMG/M metagenome (GOLD analysis project Ga0213858, IMG submission 160122) | Coastal seawater microbial communities near Pivers Island, North Carolina, United States - PICO245 | ecosystem: Environmental > Aquatic > Marine > Coastal | place: USA: North Carolina | collected... | reverse complement strand
CCGATGGCCGACATCAAAGAAAAATATTTAGAAATGCACGCAGACGTGCGTTTGGACCCTTATTACTGGTTGAATGATCGCGATGATGAAGAAGTTATTGACTATTTAGAGCGCGAGAACGATTATCACCAGAGAATGACTGCCCATACTAAGGATTTTCAAAAGGATTTATTCCAAGAGATGAAATCCAGAATTAAGGAAGATGATGCCTCGGTCCCATATTTCTACAACGGTTATTATTACATCACCCGATTTGAAAAAGGGAGTGAGTACCCCATTTATTCGCGCAAAAAGGACAGTTTGTCTGCACAGGAAGAAATTCTTTTTGACGTCAATAAAATGGCGGAGGGTTTTGCCTATTATCAGTTGCGCGGTGTAAATGTTAGTCCAGACAATAAATGGGTGGCTTTTGGGGTCGATACACTCAGTCGTCGGAAGTACATGCTCTACATTAAAAATCTTGAAACTGGAAAGATTTTGCCCGGAGGAATTCAAAACACCACGGGGAGTTCTACTTGGGGTAACGACAATAAAACCCTTTTTTACACAAAAAAGGACCCCGTTACTTTACGCTCAGATAAGATCTATCGACACATAATGGGGACGCCGGAATCCGAAGATATTATGGTTTATCACGAGGAAGATGAGACCTTTAATACCTTCATTTACAAAACTAAATCTGAGCAATATTTGGTCATTGGCAGCATCAGCACCATGAGTTCGGAATACCGCATTTGCTCGGCCGATGATCCCCAGGGCAGTTTTTCGATTGTTCAGCCTAGAGAGAGAGGACTAGAGTACGACATTGATCATTATCAGGATCATTTTTACATGATCACCAATAAGGATAAGTCAACGAATTTTAAATTGATGAAAACCCCGGTAGATCAGACCTCGAAGGAGTACTGGGTCGACGTGATTGCTCATCGCGACCAGGTGTTACTCGAAGACGTCGATCTATTTCGCGATTACTTGGTGGTTTCTGAGCGTGAGGCAGGTTTGAGTCGAATTCGCATCATGCCTTGGGACGGAAGCGACGCCTTTGATTTGCCTTTTGACAATGAAACCTATACCGCTGGGACCACTCAAAATATAGAATTCAATACCTCTAAACTGCGTTACCGATATAGCAGTTTGACGACACCAGCATCCGTTATTGAATTTGATATGGACACCAAGACCTTTGAGGTCTTGAAAGAGACAGAAGTTTTAGGGGGGTCTTTTGATAAGAACAATTACGTATCCGAGCGCATCTGGGCCAAGGCTCAAGATGGTACGGAAATCCCCGTTTCCTTAGTTTACAAAAAGGGCTTTAAAAAGAATGGAAAAAGTCCATTGCTGCAATACGGCTATGGTTCGTATGGGGCCACAATAGACCCCTATTTTTCGTCGACTCGACTCAGTCTTTTGGACCGTGGTTTTGTATTTGCAATTGCACACCTCAGAGGTGGGCAATACATGGGCAGACCTTGGTATGAGTCTGGTAAATTGCTGACCAAGAAAAATACCTTTACTGATTTCATTGATGTGTCCAGACATTTGATTGAACAGGATTATACCAGTTCCGACCACTTATATGCCATGGGTGGATCCGCCGGGGGATTACTCATGGGAGCGGTCATCAATATGGCTCCTGAATTATATCATGGGGTGATCGCCGCGGTACCTTTTGTGGATGTGGTAACCACCATGCTTGATGACTCTATTCCATTAACTACAGGAGAGTTTGACGAATGGGGTAACCCCGAGCAGCCAGAGTTTTATCACTACATGAAGTCTTACTCGCCTTACGACAATGTTGCGCCTTTGAACTATCCTAATTTACTCGTGACCACTGGACTTTACGACTCTCAAGTACAATATTGGGAACCAGCCAAATGGGTGGCTAAAATGAGGGCCCTGAAAACCGGCACATCATTGCTTTTACTGCACACCAATATGGATGCTGGACATGGTGGGGCTTCGGGCAGGTTTGAAGGACTCAGAGAATTGGCCATGGAATACGCGTTTTTACTGGACCTAGAGGGGATTCAACGATAATTAATTTTTTCCGTATTTTTGCCGTGTCGTTGATGGCTTATTTGATCAACCGCTAAAGGTTAAGATATGCGTGAAGCTAATGTCCATAACAGTGTCATAGATTTGATTGGTCAAACCCCACTTGTTCGACTGAACAAGGTTGTTTCAGGATTTCCTGGAAGTTATTGGGCCAAAATGGAAGCGTTCAATCCAGGACACTCTTCAAAAGATAGAATTGCAGCATTCATCATACAGGAGGCAGAGCGTACGGGCTTACTCAAGCCAGGCGCAACCATCGTTGAGACGACAAGCGGTAATACAGGATTTAGCTTGGCAATGGTCAGTGTCTTAAAGGGGTACAAATGTATTTTAGCGGTCTCCTCCAAATCGTCTCCAGACAAAATCGATATGTTGCGGTCCATGGGTGCTGAAGTCCATGTCTGTCCGGCAAATGTGCCTGCAGATGATCCTCGATCCTATTATAAAGTGGCGCAACGGATTCACGAGGAAACTCCTGGCTCAATCTACATCAATCAGTATTTCAATGCCTTAAATACAGCCGCTCATTATCGCTCTACGGGACCAGAAATCTGGTCGCAGACCAAAGGTCAAATCACGCATTTGGTGGCGTGCAGCGGGACAGGAGGTACCATATCTGGGACAGCACAGTATCTCAAAGAGCAAAATTCAAACATCAAGATTTTAGGGATTGATGCTTATGGTTCTGTGCTTCAGAAATATCATGAAACCGGCACATTGGATCCAGAAGAAATTTATCCATACCGTATTGAGGGTCTGGGTAAGAATATGATACCGACAGCGACAGATTTCAAGGTCATTGATCGATTTATCAAAGTGACAGACCAAGACAGTGCCTGGGCAGCGCGTAATCTGGCCAGAACAGAGGGATTGTTTATGGGGTACACCAGTGGCGCTGCATTCCAAGGATTAAAACAGCTTCAAGAGGAAGGCCTCTTTGATGAAAACAGTAAGGTGGTTGTTATCTTCCCAGATCACGGTTCGCGATACATGAGTAAGATTTATAACGACAATTGGATGAAAGAGCAGGGCTTTATGGAAGAAATGACTTCTAAGGCACTCAAAAAGACCAATTGATTCGGATTAGATGGTGTTCTAGGGCGGATAATCCTCTCGACTACAGGCTCCAGAATTCTTGTTGATTTCTTTGAACAATTTACACGTATTTCCTTTTGAATTTTATGTATTTTTGTCCACTGTATAGGACATTAACGGAGTGCTGATGAGAGATTTATTCGATAAGATATACAAAGACAAAGGGCCCCTAGGAAAGTGGGCTGAACAGGCAGAGGGATACTTTGTATTCCCTAAGTTAGAGGGAGAGATCTCCAACAGAATGCGTTTTCGCGGAAAGGAAGTCATCACTTGGAGTGTGAATGACTATTTGGGTCTAGCCAACTTACCGGAGGTCCGTCAAGTGGATGCCAACGCCGCTCAGAAGTACGGTTCGGCTTATCCAATGGGTGCTCGAATGATGAGTGGTCATACAGAGCTACACGAACGTCTTCAGAAGGAGTTAGCTGAATTTGTTAACAAAGAGGCGGCGTATTTACTGAATTTTGGTTACCAAGGAATCATGTCAACCATCGATGCATTAGTCTCCAAAGACGATGTGATTGTTTATGATGTTGACGCTCACGCCTGTATTATCGATGGGGTTCGTTTACACATGGGTCAGCGATTTACTTACAAGCACAATGATTTAGAAAGTATCGAAAAAAACCTGATGCGTGCCCAGCGGGTGGCAGAAAAGACCGGAGGAGGTATTTTACTCATTTCTGAGGGTGTATTTGGAATGCGCGGTGAGCAAGGAAGACTCAAAGAAATTGTTGCCTTAAAGAAAAAATACAATTTTAGATTTTTAGTCGATGACGCTCATGGATTTGGTACTCTGGGTAAAACCGGAGCCGGTGCAGGTGAGGAACAAGGCGTTCAAGACGACATTGATGTATACTTTGCTACATTTGCTAAGTCAATGGCCAGTACTGGTGCTTTCATTGCTGCCGATCAAGAAATCATCAACTACCTAAAGTACAATCTGCGATCTCAGATGTTTGCTAAATCACTTCAAATGCAGCTTGTAGAGGGCGCTTTGAAGCGATTAGACATGATTCGGACAATGCCTGAATTGCGTGAAAAACTTTGGGAAAATGTAAATGCCCTTCAAAATGGTTTAAAGGAGCGAGGGTTTGATATTGGAACGACACAGAGTTGTGTGACTCCAGTTTACCTTAAAGGAAGTATACCAGAGGCCATGGCCCTGGTCAAGGATTTGCGAGAAAACCATGGAATATTTTGTTCGATTGTGGTTTACCCAGTGATTCCAAAAGGGCTCATCTTGCTGAGATTGATTCCTACGGCCTCTCATACGCTTGAGGATGTAGACATGACCCTCGAGGCCTTTTCTAGCATTCGTTCTCGTTTGGAGAACGGGACTTATAAACGACTTTCTGAGGCTGTTATGCAGTCCGCACAATAAGCTGGATTTACAACACGCTTTAACGATCCCTTCTAGCTCTGTGGCCATTGCCCCATTTCAAATGATGGCTTAATCGAATCGCGACGAGGTTTAGAGCTCTATCCTGTAGGTGCTTCGCTCTTTGTGCTGAACGGGATTGAAATCCTTCCACAAACGCTGTACGGCGGTATTTTCCTTAAGTTCAGGGTTTGTTTCGCCGTAGACAATGCCTTTTCTGTTAAATAGGTTTTGAATTTCCTGAAAAACGATGGCGGTAACGCCTTTACCCTGATATTCTGGATGAATCCCAATTAAATAAAAGGCTGCTGTGTCATTAATGTACTGTGCTTTAAGGATGTGAAACCAGCCAAATGGCCATAAGCGACCTTTGGCCTTTTGCAACGCCCGACTAAACGATGGCATGACGATGGCAAAAGCCACCAATTCTTTGTTCTCATCTTGGACACAAGTAATGTACTCTGGTCTTATGAATTTGAAATATTTCTCTTTGTAATGATCGACTTGATACGGTTGAATGGGCACAAAAGTTTGTAAACTCGAGTAGGTGTGGTTTAAAAGTTCAAACATGCGATCCACATAAGGCAAGATTTCATTCTTATTGTTGAATTTGAGCACAGAAAGGTTATATCGCTCCGCTATTAGCTTTGAAAATTTAATGACCTTGTCTGTTGACTTTGGAAGGATATCCATTTTAAACTCCACCCAAGTCGCTTGTTTATTCATTCCTAAAGCCTCAAAATGCTCGGCGTAATAAGGGTAGTGGTACCAGGTAATCATGGTACTGCGTTGGTCGTAACCCATGGTCAATACCCCAGCTTTTTCCATATTGGTAAAGCCAACAGGGCCTTCCATGTATTCCAAATTGTTTTTACGCCCAATTTCTTTTGCCTTGTCTAGAAGCTTGCGTGTCACCTCGAGGTCATCAATGACATCAAACCACCCGAAGCGCAATTTGGGTTTTTTCTGTTGCGTAACCTCTATACGGTTGATAATTACGGCGATGCGTCCAACAATCTTACCGTTTTTCAGGGCTAAAAAATACTCAGCATCTGCTTTGATGAAAACCGGATTTTTTTTACGATCCAAGGTCTCCATTTCCTCCGCGATCATTGGAGGTACCCAATAGGGGTCATTGCGATAAAGCTCAAAAGGAAACATCACAAATTTCTTGAGATCCTCCTTGCTGTCGACAGTCAGGATTTCAATCATGGCTCATTACGGGTATAAATGTCAATTCACTATCGTCGAAAAACACACTTTTCTTTTTTTGTTTTTTCATTTTGCGCCGCTTTTTCTTTTGCTTTTTTTCAGCGCGTTTGATCTGATTCTTTTCTTCTTTTTTAGATCGTCGTGCATCACGACCTTTTTCTTCAATGTATTCGTCTTTTTTGTGACGATCAATCCGGTATGACATGCCCAGCCGAGTGTAGAACAAACTCGGTGTATCCTTGGCATTAAGGCTCACTGATCCATCAATTTGCCAATCTTTGTTGATCAAAACCGCGACACCTCCTCTAAAAATTTGATCGGCATAAAAGTCACTTTTAAATCCTTGATTTTCAACGAAAATCGAAAAGTATTCATTCGTGGCATGGGTTAAGGTTAGCGTATAACCGTAGGTTGGAAAATCCGTGGTAAAGCGATCGGCGTAAATGTTGGTCACAAAGACAAATCCTCCGATCCAATTGTTCTGTGTGGCGATCATTACCCTTGGACTAATGGTACTTTCAGAATAGGGCAGAAGAGGGTTGTCGCTAAAATCAAAATTTGCACCGGCAAAGATGGCGACTGCCGGGATGAAATCGCGCCATTGAAATCGATTGTTCTGTCGCCAGCTGTAGAGATTAGGACCATCAGCCTCTTGCTTGATGTAGGGGTCATATACCAGATATTTAGCCCCGATAACATTATTTTTAAAATTGGCCCGCGTCTCTGAAGGAAGGGCGCCTTGGGTGTAGCTAATGGCATTGCGTTGAAAATCTCCCGTAAGACTGAATTCTAAGGACTCTTTCCAAAACCCATATCGCAGGGTGTAATCCCAGTTAAAAATTCCAGTTTCAGTATAGCGCAGGCTGTGCGCTTCAGATCCAAATGTCATGCCCGATTCAATTTGTAACACTCCTGTCCCAACGGCAAATGCGCCTTGGGATCCACCTGGGCGGTTTGAATTGAGCATGTCGGTGTACTGACCAAAAAGCGTCCATTGAATCATTAATAAGATCAGCACCGGGTATTTTTTCATGGCGAGGATTTGACTCAAAGATAGCGGATTTTATCATTTATTTAAGCTTGCTAATCCTCACTTTTAATGGCTAATCCCTACTTTTGTGACTCACAGATTATCATGTTTGAATTCCTGAAAACACTTTTGATCATTCTCTGGGTGTATTACGCACTCAGACTGGTCACGCGTTGGATTTTCCCTAAAGTTTTGCCTTGGTTGATGCAACAGTTGGTTAAAAAGGCTATGAGACAAGAGCAATTCACGCAACCCAATGGTCAGCGCAGTGCTCAAAACCAAAAGTCAACCAAGCCTAAGTCAAAAAAAGTAGTCGGTGAGTACATCGATTTTGAAGAAATAGAAGATTGAGCCCTACCAAAGCTCGATGCTGCATAGTTTTTCTTAAATTCGGACAAATACTTTAGATGAATTCCAAGCTTTCTTTTGCTTTCCTCAGGCCTTTGCGCTTATGGGTTATGACCCATCTACCTGTAGTGATTTTGTTTGCCCTTATTTCCTTGGCCTACTTTCATCCTGTCATGAGTGGTCGGGCTATTTTTCAAAGCGATATTGCGCAATATCAGGGAATGGCAAGGGAAACCATCGAATATCGGCAACAGACTGGTCAGGAATCTTATTGGAATAATTCAGCATTTGGGGGCATGCCCACTTACCAATTGGGGGCGCAATATCCAAATTATGCCTTAAAGTATCTCGATCGATCATTTAGATTTTTACCCCGACCCGCAGATTATTTATTCCTGTATTTTATTGGCTTGTACCTGTTGTTAATCACGATGAAAGTGCCCAGGTTATGGGCGATTTTTGGGGCCATCAGTTTTGGTTTTTCTACATATTTAATCATTATCCTTGGTGTAGGACATAACGCCAAAGCCCATGCTATTGCCTATTTTCCATGGGTAATTGCTGCAATTTTATGGACTCTAAAAGGACGCTATAAAAGTGGATTTATCTTTGGGTCCATTGCCTTTGGGCTAGAAATCATGGCCAATCACTTTCAGATGACTTATTATTTGCTTTTGGCGGTGATCATGCTTTGGATTATTCTGGGATGGCAAGCGTGGAAAACAGGAAACATTAGAACCCATTTTAAGGGGACATCCGTATTAATTGCGGCCAGTTTAATGGCCTTAAGTTTGAATGCCACAGCACTAATGGCGACCAGTGAGTACGCACAAGAATCCACAAGAGGGCCTGCGGTTTTGTCCATCGACCCCGATGGCAGTCCAAAGAAAAAAAGTGCGGGATTGGACTACGATTACATTACGGAATACAGCTATTCCCCATTGGAGAGCTTCAACCTTTGGGTGCCAAGATTTCTGGGTGGTGCAACCAACGAAGCCTTACCGAAAGATTCAAAAACCGTAGCGGCACTTAGAAAATTAGGTGCCAGCAGAGCTGAGGCTCAAGAGATTGCCAATCAGATACCTATGTATTGGGGCGATCAACCCATTGTCGCAGCACCAGCCTACATTGGCGGTGTGGTACTGACCCTTGTGGTACTTGCGCTATTGCTCTATCGAGGCCCCTTGTACCTTTGGGTAATTTCGGTAGTCATCTTGGCTCTGTTGCTTTCATGGGGGCGTCATTTTTCTTGGTTAACCGATTTATTTATCCGTTATGTGCCCATGTACGATAAGTTCAGGGCGGTATCTTCTATTCAAGTTTTGATAGAGTTTTTAATGCCCTTATTGGCGGTCTTGGGTGGTGTTGCCTTTGTCAATGAATCTAAGTCAGCATCAAAAAAGGCCAAGTTGATCTTGTTTCGCGCTGCCACTATTAGTTTGGGACTGCTCGCTGTTTTATATCTATGTTCGTTTGGATTACTGGAGTTTTCAAGTCCGTATGACGATTACTTTATGGATCAATTAGGCATGGATTTTGTCCGAGCCATAAGAGAGGATCGCGCTTCTCTTCTGCGCAGTGATGTGCTTATGGCCTTGTTTTTTACGATCTCCAGTGTCTTTGCCCTTTGGGGTATTGCGGCGAATAAATGGTCCAAACAGTGGGGAATAATCGCACTGATTGTATTGTCAGCCATCGATTTGGTTTCTGTAGATTTGCGGTATGTGAACCAAGATGATTTTGTTCAAAAACGCTTGGTTGACCGGCCCTTTCAACCGACCGAAGTGGATTTGGTCATTGCTCAAGACAGCACGTATTTTCGAGTTTTCGATCAAAGCTCAGCGGCATTTAATTCTGCTCGTGCCAATTATTTTCATCGACAACTGGGCGGCTATCATGCGGCCAAACCGCGCCGAATGCAAGATCTTTATGACTTCTATTTGGCAGAGGCTAAGCCAAATATCCTTGACATGTTCAATGTGAAGTATTTGATTAATCGGGATGAGCGTGGCTCGGGGGTCCAAGTCCAAATTAATCCAAACCGTAACGGTCCAGTGTGGTTTGTGGATAGTGTCATGCGGGTGGCAACATCTGATGAAGAACTTTTGGGCTTGAAGGACCTCAATACCCATGATATCGCTTATGTTAACTCGAGTCAATTTGAAACTGAGCCGAATTGGGCCAATTTAATGCTCACTGCCGAAGATGTGGCGTCTGCCACAGATTCGATTTATTTAGTGTCTCATCAGCCCAATAAAATGGTGTATCGTTCTCAAAGCAATCGAGATCGTGTCGCTGTTTTTTCAGAGGTTTATTACCCCCAGGGTTGGCAAATAAGTGTGGATGGTCAAAAAGCTGACATGTTTCGCGCCAATTATGTTTTGCGCGCCATGATAATTCCCTCGGGCACCCATGACATTGTCTTTGAATTCGATCCTGAGGTTGTACAGACTGGTCGAATCATTAGTTTGACGAGCGTGATCGCCCTGATTCTGATTGCACTGCTCCTTATTTGGAAATATCCCAGTCAGTTTATTGGAGAATTAAATGATGACTGAGCCAAAAAAAGTACTTATTGTGACTTATTATTGGCCTCCCGCAGGAGGTCCAGGGGTACAACGCTGGCTTAAATTTGCCAATTATTTGCCTGAATTTGGGATTTCGCCTGTAGTTTATGTGCCAAAAGATCCAAATTATCCCATCTTAGACAAGCAACTTATGGCCGAGGTGTCTCCTGAGGTCCAGGTGATTCGCCGTAAAATTGTGGAGCCCACTCGCTGGCTCCGTAAACTCAGTCCTGGCAGAACGCAATCCTTAAGTCGGGGTATGGTCAACACCAAGAATCCCGGCTTAATTGAGCGATTAATGATGTGGGTTAGGGGGCATGTTTTTATTCCAGATCCCCGTGTATTTTGGGTTCGTCCGAGTGTTGATTACCTGAAAAAATACCTCAGTAAACACCCGCAGATCGATACCGTTATCACCACCGGGCCACCACATAGTGTTCATTTAATCGGTCATCAACTTCAACAATCTACAGCCATAAAATGGGTGGCCGACTTTCGAGACCCTTGGACAGAGATCTATTATCACAAGTCCATGAATTTGACTCCATGGGCCCAGAAAAAACATTTGAAATTAGAGCGAATCGTTTTAGAATCAGCAGACCTGATTCTCGCGACTAGTGCGACGACTGCGGCTTCATTTAGCGCGCGAACAAAGCGACCTGTGGCCTTGATCACCAATGGCTTCGACAAGAGCGATTTTAGGCATTTGTCGAATGGAATGCCAAACGAAACCTCAAATAAATTCAGAATTACGCATGTGGGCACCCTAATGGAGGCTCGAAACCCAAGAGCCCTTTGGTTGGCCCTTGAATCGCTTTTGGCTCAAACTGAAATGGCCGAAACTCTTGAAATTGTCCTGGTGGGGCCAGTGGCCCAAGGCGTTTTGGACGATTTGCGTGAACTGGGGCTGGACAAATACCTCGTCCTTGAGCCTTACATGGCACATGAACAAGCCATTAGCGTAATGGCTCAGGCCGAGCTGTTGGTTTTGGCCGTGCGGGATGAATCTAACGCTCACCATGTTGTTCCGGGCAAAATTTTTGAGTATTTGGCCCTAGAGGCGCCCATAATTGCTATTGGTCCACCTAAGAGTGCTGTTGCCTCAATCCTAAACGATACTCAAGCTGGAGCCCTCTTTGATCATGGCGACCACATCGGCGTTAACGCTTTTATATCCCAAGTGTATGACAATTTTAAACGATCTGAGCCTAAAACCCCTCGTTTGAACACCTCACAATTTGAACGACGCGCATTAACGGCTAAGTTAGCCGAGATCATTAAAAATATACCACAATAGTACGTGTAATTATTGACCGTTTAGTCGCTCTTGTAGGAAGGGGGCTGTTTGACTTTCAACACATCGGGCTATTTGCTCTGGAGTACCCTGAGCGACAATGTTTCCTCCTTTTTTTCCTCCACTCGGGCCCAAGTCAATCAAATGATCGGCACATTTAGCCACGTCCATATTGTGCTCGACAACCACCACGGTATGTCCTTTATCAATAAGCGCGTAAAAGGAGTTTAGTAATTTATTGATGTCGTGAAAATGTAGGCCAGTAGTGGGTTCGTCAAAAATAAAGAGGGTTTTTTCTTTGGTTTCACCTTTCACTAAGAATGAAGCCAGTTTGATGCGTTGGGCTTCTCCGCCGGACAGGGTTGACGAGCTTTGACCTAACTGAACATAACCTAAACCGACCTCTTGAAGCGGCTTGAGCTTTTGAACAATTTTCTTTTCGCCTAAACCCTCAAAAAATTCGATGGCCTCATCCACAGTCATGCTCAATACATCGAAAATGGAACGTTCGGCTACTTTTATTTCAAGAACTTCTTTTTTAAATCGCTGTCCCTTGCATTGCTCACATTCTAAATGGACGTCTGCCATGAACTGCATCTCAATGGTGACCTGTCCCTCACCTTTACAAGCATCACATCGACCACCATCTACATTGAAGCTAAAGTGCTTGCTTTTATACCCTCGATGGGTGCTTAATTTTTGGTTGGCAAAGAGTTTTCTAATGTCGTCATAAGCCTTGATGTAAGTCACCGGATTGGAACGGCTCGATCGACCAATAGGGTTCTGATCCACATACTCTACGTGATGCAAGGCAGCCAAATCGCCACTGAGTTTATCAAAGGCTCCAGGCTTGTCTCCATAACCGGTCAAATGTCGTTGTAACGCGGGATATAGAATTCTTTTGACAAGGGTCGTTTTACCGCTTCCCGATACGCCAGTGACTGCAGTCATTTGACCCAAAGGAAAATAAGCCTTGACATTCTGAAGATTGTGTTGTCTGGCACCTTCCACAACAATCTTTTTTTGCCCTGATCTTCTGCGCTCGGGCAGTGCAATATTGAGTCGGCCACTCAGGTAGTCCGCCGTTAAACTCTTTTGTTTTAGCAACTGACTCATCGGGCCAGTGGCCATAACTTCACCACCAAATCGACCGGCCTCAGGGCCAATATCAATGATGTGATCAGCGGCCTTCATAATGTCCTCATCGTGTTCCACAACGATGACTGTATTGCCTAAATCACGGAGTTTTTCAAGAACGCTGATGAGCCTCTGGGTGTCTTTGGGATGCAGGCCAATGCTTGGCTCATCGAGTATGTACATGGATCCTACGAGCGAACTGGCCAAAGAGGTGGCCAGATTAATGCGCTGTGATTCACCGCCTGACAGGCTATTGCTCTTTCGGTTTAAAGTCAGATAGCCCAGTCCAACATCTTTTAAAAACGTCAAACGATTTTTGATTTCTTTGAGCAGTCTGCGGCTGACTTGACTTTGATATTCAGTCAAATTCAGTGCATTGATCAGAACCGCCAATTCATCTAGGGGTATGTTCATCAGCGATTGAATGTCATGCCCATCAATTTTTACATTAGCGGCCTCTTTGCGCAGTCGAGTGCCCTGACATTCGGGGCAGGTAGTCTTGCCTCGATAACGCGATAGCATCACTCGATTTTGAATTTTGTAGTTCTTGGCTTCGAGCGCACTAAAAAAATCGTCTAGACCCTTAAAGTACTCATTGCCGGTCCAAAGCAGCTTTCTTTGATCGTCGGTGAGTTCATGAATGGGTTTATGGATGGGGAAATCAAACTTGTAGGCGTTATTAACCAGTTGATTTCTTAAATGACTCTTGCTCTCTCCTCGCCAAGGAAAAATAGCGTTATCGTAAACGCTTAAACCAGTGTTAGGGATGACCAATTCGGGATCGATACCGATAATGTCACCATAACCCTCACATTTAGGACAAGCCCCAAAGGGGTTGTTGAAGCTGAATAGATGGATGTTCGGTTCCAAAAAACTCAAACCATCGCGTTCAAATCGATTGCTAAACGCATGAACCTCATGATTATCTGCGTTTTTCAAGACTAAACTCCCTTTGCCCTCAAAAAATGTAATTTGAATGGCATCGGCCAATCGATTGAAAAAATCCTCCTCATGAGTGACCACCACACGGTCGACAATCAAAAATAATTCCTCTGAAGTTTCGGGATCGACTTCGGCGATTTTTAAAGTTTTGTCGTTTTTCAGAACTCGGGAAAACCCCTGTTGGGCCAATATCTGCAGTTTCTGAGCCAAGGAACGACCAGTTTCAGTAATGATGGGTGCCAAAAGCATTAATCTTGTTCCTTCAGCCTTTGACTTGACCAGATCCACAACATCACTCACTTGATCTCTTTTAACCTCTTGACCAGAAATTGGTGAGTAGGTCTTACCGATTCGGGCGAAGAGGAGTTTTAAGTAGTCATAAATTTCTGTAGCGGTGCCAACAGTGGATCTAGGATTGGTTGAGTTGACTTTTTGCTCGATCGCTATAGCGGGGGCAATGCCTTTAATCGCATCGACCTTAGGTTTGTCCAAACGTCCAAGAAATTGACGCGCATAAGACGATAGGCTTTCGACATAACGCCTTTGACCTTCAGCGTAAAGAGTGTCGAAGGCTAAACTCGACTTACCACTTCCTGAGAGTCCTGTGATTACCACGAGCTTATGTCGCGGTATGTCCACATCGATGTTTTTTAGGTTGTGGAGTTTAGCACCCTGGATGCTTATGGCCTCTCTTATCATGACTGTTGTACAGAAATATTGATTACTGTTTGGCGTGAAACAAGAGGCAAAGATAGCCATTCGCGCCCGAGATTTAGTGGGTGTACTATACATAATTCTGTAGAATTCGTCATTATTTTTTGTGTTTGCCGATGATTTGTTGTTATATTTACCCCATAATCGCTTAAAACAAAGCCTATAGCATAACACTACTTTTAATATTTAAGGACAACTGAGAGCCCCATTGGTGGCCTATCTTATTAAGAGGAACGTTATGAAGTATAGCATGAATTCTGATGCATTGCTGGTCAGTGCATATGTAAACGGCGATGAGTCTGCACTTGGTGAATTAATCACCCGTCACAAGGATCGCATTTATCGATTTATTTACTCAAAGGTTTATGACCGCGATGTCACTGAAGATATTTTTCAGGACACTTTCGTAAAAGTTATCAATACCCTAAAGCGAGGCGCTTACAATGAGGAGGGCAAATTTTTGCCATGGGTTATGCGTATCGCACACAATTTGGTTATCGATCATTTTAGAAAAAATAATCGAATGCCAAAATTCGAAAGCAATGATGACTTTAATATTTTTTCTGTGCTCAGTGACGGTGCCTTGAACGCCGAACACAGCTTGATTAAAGATCAGGTGCAGCGCGATGTGCAGCGACTCATAGAGGAACTGCCAGAGGATCAAAAAGAAGTCCTGATCATGCGCATGTACAAGGACATGAGTTTTAAGGAGATTAGTGAGCAAACGGGAGTAAGCATCAATACCGCCTTAGGCCGCATGCGCTATGCATTGATTAATTTGCGCAAGGTCATTGATCGGCATCAAATTGTTTTAACAAATTAAGCCACAATAAATGGATTGACTCATCGTTTTCTTAAATGAAAACAATAAGTAATCTATGGCAAAACTTTACTCACGAAAGCCACGTCGGGAACGCGTGGTTGAAAATTTAGTTCCTAAAGATGAAACCATTAAATTTTTGTTGGCCTATTCCAGCGCGTTGAGTGTTATCAACTACAAGTCAAAAAAGTTTGATTTAGTGCTGAATTAGCAAAAAAGCCCCTTTAACGGGGCTTTTTTATGTTCTAAATTTTGCACGACCAATGGTTTTTGTGATCTGGTCTTGTTCTAGATCCCAACCCCTGGCGGGTGAATATTCTCTACCGTAGAAAATAATTTGTAAATGCAGTTTGTTCCATTTTTCTCGGGGAAATAAGCGTTTGGCATCTTTTTCGGTTTGTGTGACGTTCTTACCGGTGCTTAAACCCCATCGATACATCAATCGATGAATGTGCGTGTCTACTGGAAATGCGGGAATACCAAAAGCCTGTGACATAACCACACTAGCCGTTTTGTGTCCCACAGCAGGTAGTGCTTCCAGGGCCTCAAATGATTGTGGCACTTGACCATCGTGCTGGTCGATCAGAATTTTAGAAAGTCCGTAGATTCCTTTTGATTTCATTGGAGATAAACCCACAGGTTTAATGATGTCTCTGATTTGATCGACAGTCAGCTTGACCATGTCATATGGATTGTCCGCCTTTGCAAACAACAGTGGTGTAATTGTATTGACCCGAGCGTCCGTACTTTGAGCTGAGAGCAAAACGGCAATCAGCAGCGTGTATGGATCCTTATGATCAAGAGGAATAGGGGTTTCAGGGTATAATTCCTCCAGGGTGTTTATTACAAAACTTACTTTTTCCGATTTGGTCATTTTCACTAACTTTAGCGCATTGTGCGGCTAAGGTAGCCACATAATTTAAAAAAAAGAAAAAGCGATGAATACATTAAAAACAGGGGATAAGGCATATGCATTTGATGCCTTGGATCAAGACGGCAATCGTCGTCAACTTTCAGATTATATCGGTAAAAAATTAATTGTGTTTTTTTATCCCGCGGCAAGCACGCCAGGCTGCACTGCAGAGGCGTGTAATTTAACTGATAATTATGCGGCCTTACAAGAGCAAGGTTACGACATTATTGGGGTAAGTGCCGACACGGCGACGAAACAAAAAAAATTTCAGGAAAAATATTCTTTTCCCTTTCCTCTTTTGGCCGATACCCAAAAAGAGGTGATTCAAGGCTTTGGTGTTTGGGGTGAAAAAAAATTTATGGGCCGAATCTATGATGGAATCCACCGGAAGACCTTTTTGATCGATGAAAATGGCATCATTACCAGAGTCATTGACAAGGTTAAGACCAAAGATCACGCCGCCCAAATATTAGCAGAAGAACAATAATCTGTTTAGGAGTCTGAGGTCTCTTTTTGTTTTTTTGCGCTCAGTGGATCTTGATTATAATTGAATAGGGCCTGCTCTTTTATGAGCTCAGCAACACCGTCTGGTAGAACGCTCTCCCAGCCTGGCTCGTCGTTCTCGATTTTCCTTAAGACCTCTCTCGAAAACACATTCAGTATGTCAGGATTGAAATCTTCGATATCGACCACTTTGCCATTGTACTTAAAGAACTTGTACAGTTCCTTCATTCTTGGATGGACTTTCAACGTATCGCTGTTGATCAACTCTCCTGTTTTTGAATCTAACATGGGGTAGAGATAAACGCGAAGATCCTTAAAAAACAACTTTCCAAAGGCCTCTAGAATCCCTCCACTGAGTTGTCGATAGTATTTTTCATCAAAAATATCGATCAAATTATTGACGCCCATGGTAAGTCCCATCCGGCTTTTGGTGTAATTTGAAAAATACTCCACTAAGCGGTAGTATTCCTGAAAGTTCGAAATCATTACCGTTTGACCCAATGAACACAAAAGTTTAGCTCGGTCCATAAAATCTTGTTCGTCGATCTCACCCTCGGCCTTTAAATTTGACAAGGTGATTTCAAAAATGACCAAAGATTTTTTTGGATCCACTTTGTTTTCACTCAAAAACATTTCGTGGGACCGCTGAAACATGTCCATGTTGACTTTGGTAACGGGCCTGAAACTTCCTCTTAAAGCTAAAACATTCTTTTTATAAAGGATGCGCGCCGGAAGAATGTTATTGCCATCCGGTCCAAAAATAACGGCCTCAGTCATCCCATTTTTCAACAACTGAAGACTCATCAATCGATTGTCAACATTAGCAAACTTGGGTCCCTCAAAATTAATGGTGTCAATTTCTATTTTGTCGTGATCAATGTGATCATATAGGTAACGAAGTAACTTTTTGGGCTGATCATGCTTGTAAAAGGCTCCGTAAATAAGATTTACGCCCAGAACTCCAAGGGTTTGCTGTTGAAGAACAGCTTCAGTTTCCTTAAAACGAATGTGTAAAATGATTTCGCTGTAATCTTCTGCTGGGTCTGTTTGAAAACGGATGCCAACCCATCCATGGCCCAGGTATTTTTTGGCAAAGTCAATGGTCGCCACCGTATTGGCGTAAGCAAAAAACATTTTTCGTGGATGTTTGTCACGAGAAATTCGCTCCTCAATCAGGTGAATCTCATGCATCAACATTTTTTTTAGTCGGGCTTCGGTGACATAACGCCCCTCGGGTTCCAATCCGTAAATCGCATCACTAAAATCTTTGTCATAAGCCGACATGGTTTTAGCGATGGTTCCTGAAGCCCCACCGGCCCTAAAGAAATTACGCACAGTTTCCTGTCCCGCGCCAATTTCAGCAAAGGTGCCGTAAATATTTTCGTTAAGATTAATGCGAAGCGCCTTGTCTTTTATCGAAGGAATGGTTTCAAATTTCTTGTCACCGGGGAGAAGGTCAGGCATGGTTGCGCTCTCTAAGTTTATAACAAAGGTACTAATTACGCCAGCCCAACAAAAAAAATACTGCTATTTTTGCACCTATGTCGCACCCCATTTCATTGACCTTCTTGGGTACCGGTACTTCTCAAGGAATACCTGTTGTGGGCAGTAAGCACCCGGTTTGTTTGAGTAATGATCCTCGAGATAAGCGCCTGCGCGTCTCCATCTTGCTTCAATGGGGGCAAACAAATGTCGTGGTTGACTGTGGACCTGATTTCCGCCAGCAAATGCTCACCAGTGGTATTGATCGTCTGGATGCGGTTTTAATGACCCATGAGCACAACGATCACATGGCTGGACTCGATGACGTTCGTCCATTTAATTTTATTCAAAAAGAAGCCATACCGCTTTATGGTACTAAACGAACCATAGAGGCCGTCAAAACTAGGTTTCCTTATATTTTTGATCAGGTTAACAAATACCCTGGAGCCCCTTCCATAGCCACGCAGATCATCAATCCCTATGTGCCGTTCGACTTGATGAACAAACACATCACACCCATTGAGGCCATGCATGGTAATTTGCCGATAATCGGTTTTAAAATAGACAATATGGCCTATATGACCGACGTTAAAACCCTAGACCAAAGGGCAAAGGACGCCCTAAGTGATTTGGATCTTTTGGTCTTGAGTGCGTTGAGACTTGAGCCTCATCGAATGCATCTGAACCTAGAAGAGGCTTTAAATTTAATTCAAGAATTGAGACCAAAACGCACCTATTTGACACACATCAGTCATCTAATGGGTTTTCATGACGAGGTCACCAAAAAATTACCTCATGGCGTCTATTTAGCCCATGATCAACTAAAAATACAATTATAATGAAGTCGCGAATCTACATGTATTTATTTTTCTTTAGTCTGTTGCTCTTGCTGTTTATGTACGTGAATCAATCGACTATTTTTGATCGTCAGGTCGCAACAATTGAAGTATTCGAAGAAAAAAACAATACATTGAAGGATTCTATTGCCCAGTTGAACCAAGCACTTTCAGAGGCGACCTATTTCGATTTATTGACCAACGATGCTGCCCGAACTTACTTTGAGCAGTTGGGTATGGAACCTGAACAGGTCGCCAATCAAGTCAAAGAGCGCATTTATGAGTACAATTTGCAAAAAGGAGGAAATCCACTGGTTCCATTTGGAAAAATGAATGGAGAATGGCGCGTCAATCGGGTTAAATTTTTAAATCATCGTTGGCTCATCGCCGACTGCAGCGATGGTCGTGCATGGGGTGAAATTTGGATTGAATATTTTTTTGATCAGAATGCCGACTTGGATTTAACGACTCGTGCCCAAGTGCTCTATCCTTAACGCCCTTTTTTACTGATTTTATTCCTGAATTAGGTGTTTAGAAAATGATTCAGTGCCTCGAAGTTATCAGGACTGACACCGTGTCCTATGGGATATTCTTTGTAGGTGAGGTCGCAGCCTAACTGCAACAAGGTGTTTTTTGTATTCCGGGCCCAATCCACAGGGATGACTTGATCCTGAGTGCCATGAGAAATAAAAAACTTACTGTATGAGCACGCGTGCAGCGCAATGTCATCTGGGAGAATGTCGGGATTTAGATAGCCACTTAAACAAACTACCTTATCAATGCGTTTTTGAGTCATTGCCACAGCATAGCTCAGTATGGCGCCTTGGCTAAACCCCAAAAGGCTAATCTTGTTTTCATCCACATTGAGCTGCTTTTTAATGATCTCGATAATGTTGATCAAATCATTCACCGCATGTCGTGCCTGTTGCTGGTCACTCCATTTTCCTTGCGGCTGATCAAAATAAATGGAATACCAGGCATGACTGGGCCCGCCCAAAGAGATCGGGGCTTGAAGCGCGACAATAGCAAAATCTGGATTGAGATAAGGCGCGAAGCTAAATAAATCGTGCATGTTGCTGCCATAGCCGTGCAATAGGATGAGTAGTGGCGCTTTTTCGCTGCGCCGACTTGGCCGATAAAGACAGTCTAAAGAAAGATTCAATGGATTTTCGACTTTGCTCATTGATCCAAAAATTTAAACCAACGCTGAAAGGCTTCACTGAGGTAGGGGATGCCCTTGTTTTGGCCCAGGATGGCCATAATCAAAGAAAACACCCATAGACACACTACGGTCCAATACACATAAAATCCCACCGGAAAGTTCTGCAGCCAAACAGCAGCAAAAAGTCCAATGAGCAGTCCAAACATGTTTTTTATGTGCCAGGTGGTATTTGGGTCCTTGCGTTCTCGATTGAGCTGATAGGCAATAATTAAGCCGATAAACGTTAAATAGGCTAAAACGCTGTAACTGGTCTTAGCGGCTTGGTGCTTAGGCTTCATGCCAATATTGTTTTGATCCCCGAATGGTTCCCAGTGCTGCTCCTTTTGTGTTCAAACTAAGAAGTGCTGAATTTTTTGATTTCGATCGCAGATTTTCAGCCTTGACGGATCCCGATATTTCTGGGTTGAAAATTGTCATATCGGCGCGATTGCCCACCGCAATGGATGGGCTGTCGATACCAAAACGCTGTTTTAATCCCGTTAGCGCCTTAATGGCACTCTCGGTATTGATCAAGCTATTTAGAACGCCAAAGGTGTGTTCCAGGCCAATGCTGCCAAAGAGTGCATGATCGAATTCGACCCTCTTGTGTTCTATATCTATGGGATTGTGATCACTGGTTACCCCATCAATGGTGCCGTCGTTTAGTCCTTTGATCAGGGCTTTTACATCTTTTGCTTCCCTGAGCGGCGGCATTAATTTGTGATTGGTATTAAAGTCACCCATGACATCGTCTGTCAAACAGAGATTGAAGATGGACACACTGCAACTCACATCGAGCCCATCTTTCTTTGCGGCACGAATCAAGGCCACAGATTCAGCCGTGGATATTGTGGGAATGTGCAAGCGCCCTCCGGTATATTTTAGGATACTCAAATCTCTGGTGATTTGTAAATGTTCGGCTAGTTTTGGTAGCCCCTTTAACCCTAATGACACGTTCTGAGTACTTTCGTTTATCATTCCACCCGATCCAAGTTTTGAATCCATAGGAAAGGAAAGTACTAACCCGTCAAAAGACTGCGTGTATTCTAGAGCAAGCTTTAACAGGTTTGGATCTTCAATGGGCTTTTTATAGTCTCCAAAGGCTATTGCCCCGGCGCTGCTCATGTCATAGAGCTCGCACAGATCTTCTCCTAGGGCGTTTACGGTAAGTCCTCCGATAGGATATAAGTCCACCATGTCTTCTTTGGACTTAATGAAATTAACCGCGGCTTTATTTTCAGTTTTTGGTTCCGTATTGGGTTGAATCCCAATGGCCGTATATCCGGATTGCGCAGCGACTTGCCCACCACTGGCTAATGTTTCTCTCTCCTCAAAACCCGGTTCACCCAGACTTACGGATGGATCAAACCATCCTTTTGATACGAATGCCTGATTCATCTCAATGACCTTCGCCTGTTTGTCTTTAAGGTCTGGTCCAATGTTTTCAATCACGCCATCGACGATTAAAATATCGCATTGCTCCAGGTGGTGAGGCCCTGAAGGATCCATGACTGTAACCGATTTTAGTAGTGTTCTCATGAGTTATTTTTTAAGAGGAACATTTCCGTCAAAAAGCACATCAGTGCAAAAATAGCAAACCAATGCCATAAATGCCTGGCCTTTTCACTGGTATCAATATCATTTAATGTTTGTGTCAAATTATCGCTGAGCTGTATTGGTCCGCTAAAGTCAGTCGGTTGAGCAAACGATCCCTTACTTTCGTCCCGTGAATAATTAAAACTGATCCAGTTTAAAAATGTGCCATTCACCATCGCATTGTAATGTCCTGATTGATAGTTATTGTCTTGAAAATTTAATGTCCGTTGATCAGCAATCTGTTGTTGTCGTGGGATAATTTGACTTTGACCACGCTGTAACAACACGACGTCCTGTGCATCCATATTGACCGGCAAGACTGCAGACGAGTTAAATTCATTTTTAGATCCTGAGGTCAGGTAATATGGTTGAATATTGGGTCGTGTTTTTCTCGCAATCTCAATGAGCATAGCTACACTTAAAGGGGATTGATCAAAGTTGGTTTTTGGTCCAATCAGCGGCCCAGAAAAGGCATATATTTGATCCCGATTAAGCAGATAAGGCGCGCCATTATCTAGGGTGAGTAAAACATTACTTGTGGGTTTAAATCCGAAACTTTCACCGATGCTAGGATATTGAAATTCATCTACATTTTGGGCCAAAACGGCTTTGAATAGGGGATGCCCACTGCTGATCTCAACGACTTTCTGTCCGCCGTCATGTGTGGTTTCAAACTGCCCTAACCCGAACTGATTTAGAAAAGTATTGGCGGCTGTTGAGGCCTTCATGTCGGGAATAAATACAAGGCCACCTCCTTGGTTGGTGAGTTGTTCTAGGGCCATCAAAAGTGGCGGATTAATTGAGGTTAAACCGTCTAGGATCACCAGATTTTGACGGTTTATGATCGAGTAATCAACGGTTTCTGATGCAGATTGAATCAAGTTAAAATCTGAATGATCAAAAACAGCATTCAACATTCCTTGTGAGGCCATTCCCAGGCAAAGCACTTTTATTTTTGGGTGTTTTGCGACATTAAAATAAAGCGTATCGTCAAAGGCGAGTCCACCATCATCTACCGTCACATGACCTTTAAAATTTGTCCCAGGTCCTAAATCAAATGCGATCTCGGTCGTATTATTGGGGGATAATTTAGTCCCCGTTTGGGTGATAAGGGTGTCGTTTTTGAACAATTTGAGCGATGGCGATTGTGCAGTCAAAAGACTGTTGTTGATGCCCAGGATTAATCTGGTGTTCTCTGGG
>Ga0213858_10000342_pt1 | contig 22340 bp, 9 predicted proteins | sample PICome_FD_160122 | JGI IMG/M metagenome (GOLD analysis project Ga0213858, IMG submission 160122) | Coastal seawater microbial communities near Pivers Island, North Carolina, United States - PICO245 | ecosystem: Environmental > Aquatic > Marine > Coastal | place: USA: North Carolina | collected... | reverse complement strand
AGTCTTTTTAGTATTTTCAAAAAAATCTGAAGGCTTCTTTAATGCCACTGTTAATATATCTCCTGTATTTTATTATTTATTGTCCTCTTTTAATCCATGTTTGAGCATTTTTGCTAGTTCTGCAGTGGACCCAACAAACAATGCATTGTTGACAGTTGATGGTCCTTTGGTCTGTTTCTCTTCTTCTACCTCTTTAAGTTTCTTCTGAAGATCTAATAATTTATCTGTTGCGTCAGCAACGTTCTTAATTAACTGACCTGCAACTTCATATGCTCTAGGCATTTCACTTTCTTGGGCAAGTTCAAGGACTCCATTAAGTGCCTCTTGACCTTTTTCAATTATACTATATAGATTCCCTCTAGTGTACTCATAATCCTTTTTTATATCATCTGATCCAGGTTTTACGTTATCCAACTCTTTTTTAACAACCTCAGCCTTTACAATTTCATCAGAAACATTAAAGGTGTCATTTAAATCGTCAAAGTTTTTAGTCATCAAATAAACCCACCATCAAAACCAAAGTTATCGCCATCTTCAATCAGAGCACTATCTACACCAATTGGACCAAAGGTTGGTGTTGTAGTTTCTGTATAGTCAATTCCCTTGACTTCTGCTCCAGCAACGTGCTTCTCTGCTTTTGTATTATCTCTTCCTCTATCAACGGTAATCTTATTACCAGTCTTGGATCTAACAAATAGTTCCTCATCTCCAATGAAGATGTACTTATCTGCCTTGATTCCAGTAGCATCTGCAACTTCAAAGGTTTTTACTGTCGCACTAATGTCTGCTGCCAGTGTGGTGACAACATTGTCTGTATAAGACTTGAGTGCTCTTGCAGTAGCAGAGTAAGTAACCTCTCTTCTTGTATTGGTAGTGTCTGTTCCAGTGAGGTAACTGACAGTGGACCTCTTGATGATATCCTTGGATGCAGACTTGGTAGGTCCGAACAGATATGTCTTTGCAGTAAATCTTAAAGTGTAATATAAGACTCTTCTAGTGGTAAAGTCTCCCTCATAATCATCTTGCATTGTGACACTTTCTAGCACAATGGGAACATCTCTCTTCTCTTTAATTTCGTCAACTAGTTCAATAGAGAGATTATACGAAGGTTGGAAATATGGTAAAATTTGCTCTACAATTTGAAGTGCATCATCATTTAGTTTAGTATAAACACTTAACTCAAATGCCATATTGTAGGGAACTGGCATGTATGATTTACGTGTCTCAGTTCCATCATCTTTGTCTTTTGCGACGAATGTCTGAGTGGTGGTTACTTTTCTGCTGGGATCATAAGTGAGTCCAGTAAACTCAAAAGACATTCTTGGCAATGTAATTGCCATAGGTTTATTCAGGTCTGGTGACTGCTCAATTCTTGCTAAGAACTTTTGAGTAGGACCATATGCCAAAGGAATTCTTACAACAGAACCTTCTTGCTGGATCTCCATAGCATTAAACAGAGTTCCAAAACCAATAATGGTTTTTCTCAGAATCTCGTTGTAAAAGTATTCAAACATGATTAAACTTTAGACTATTACATGCAGTAAGACTATTTAGGGTATTCCAAAAGGATTCTGTTCGCTGAAGTCTAATATAGCATCAGCAGCTGTTTCAATATCAAAGTTATCTGCATATGGATCATTATTGATAGTTTTATCAATGGTTCTCAAGGTTCTAGTAGCACCAGAAGTTGATCCTGTCAAGGTTTCTCCTGGAGAGAAACTTCCAGAAACACTTGCAACTTCAAGAACATTCGTATCAGCATCCCAAGATCTGACCCTTGCAGTTGTGTTGCTGGTAGAACCAGTTATTATCTCATTAAATGCAAAGTTGCCCGTATTTGCCCCAGCAGTAGGTGCAGCAACAGAAACTGTAGGAGCAACAGAGTATCCAGCACCAGCACTTGTCAAGTAAATATTTGTTATCGTTCCTGCAGTGCTTACCACAGAAACTGCAGATGCACTAGCAGTGGATACGCCTGACTTGAATACTTCATTTGTAAACGAAATAACTGGATTGCTGACATACCCTCCACCAAAGTTTGTAATTGTGACCACACCAACCGCATCATCCGCAAGGACTGTTGTTGCAGCAGCACCAGTGCCTGTTCCATCAGTGGTTCTAAAGGTCACTGAAGGTGCTACAGTGTATCCAAAACCTGGATTTGATACATCAACTCTCTGAACAGATTGAAGTCTTGGGTTTGCGTTGAGATTGCAGACATTAATACCACCAATCATTGTTGCAATACCTACGGCAGTTAGTCCTCCTGAAGGTGCAGCAGATACTTCAACCGTGGGAACCATCCCATACCCACCACCTCTATTGGTTATAGTAAATGACTGTACAGCGCCATCGACTAATCCTGTGGTAGCAGTTGCTTGAACTGCAGTTCCAACCATCGTGAGAGTCTGAGTAATTCCTTGAATCGTGCTGATGCCGTCATCAGTCAATCCATCAGTTTCATCACCTAACAACTCATTATCAATATCTTCAATTCCTGTTGCAATGACTTCATCCTGATACTGGAAGAGTTCGCAATATAATTCATAAACATAAAGGTTTTGCAACTGATAATATGGTTTCGCATACTCAATATCTTTAATTTCATAAAGACGATCATCAAGTGGGAACCAGATTAAATCTCCACCTTTTGGTCTGGTTGACAATTTAATATTTGATTGTCCTTGAATCAGAGGAGTGATATAATTTTCATATCTTTCTCTAGATATGATAAGTCTTACCTCATCTTTTGATTCAATACCAAATTTTGAGAGAACATCTCCTGCCCCGGAGTATGCATCATAATTATCAACATATGCCTCAATAGGTAGAGCACTGTCAAATTTAGACTGAACAACTTCTCTAATGACAGTCTTTTCTTTCATATACTTTCTTGGGATGTAGTATATGTCTACGCCATACATCCTCAACTGTTCGTTGATCAGATCCTGAACAAGATTCTGCTCAGAAGAAGTACCTTGAGTGAAGAAAGGATTTAAAACCATCAGCCTATCATGTCAAGTGGTGGCAGTTCGTAGGTATTCGACATTACCTCTCTAATCTTATCTAGTTCCCTTTCGGCATCATCATATATTTGTCTACCATTCAGTTCAATACCACCTGGAAGCTTAACTCCTTGGAACTTAATTAGATTCTGTCCCCATTGTCTCTTAATCAATGCTGTCAGATAACGCTTCAGGAAACTGTCATTATAAACTCTTGGGAAATCATTAGGATTAAGCAGTCTATAGCAGTCAATAACCAAGTAATCATCTACACTGACGCTTGACCAGTCAATATCCAAGTAAAGTCTATCTGATCTAATATTAAATCTAATCTGTTTCTGTGTTGTCAATGCAAAGTCGATATCCTCAAGATATCTCTTGGTCATTGCATATGTTAAAATTTCTGTTGATCCAAAGTAGTAAATATCATTCAAGAACAACTGATACTTAATGCTGAACATATTATTGGTGGTCGTGTTAGAACCATCAAAGTGAAATACTTTCGTTACACCTAAAACTTCTGGAGGAACTTGCAAGTAGTTGCTGTTCTCTTCAAATGAGAAAGATACCGACTGTCCATCAATTGTAGAACTTGCAGTTGTAGTTACAATGCCGACAGGGTTGCTTCCGCCTCTACCTCTTCCTCTATCAATATCTGCTTGAGTAATTTTATACTTTAAGTACGTGTTAGTTGACCCGTCATAGTCGCGCTCCTGGAACAACTGGAGGGCATCATCAACCAAGTCATCAATCTGTTCATCAGCAACGTTAATCTCCAATACAGGAGCACCTAGCTGCCTCTTACAGTACGCAATTAATTCTGATCTACTTGCTGGTTGAGCCATTTATTCACCAGTTTCCTATGTGTATTTATGGTGCTGCTGATACTGCAGGAACTACCATCACATTGCCATTTGCAATTGTATATAATGTTGAACCGCTACTCACTATCACATCAAACATATATCTTCCTTGATCAAGACTTCTGGTTGCAGTAGATCCCAAAGAAATTCTCAATTTACCTGCCGCAGCACTGGTGATTCCAACTGAAAATGCAGTTGTTATTCCAAGTGTTGCACCTACAGCAACACTTTTAGATATTGCTGCAGAACCAGAATAACCACTCAAATTAAATGCTGTATTAGCATTGTTGGTTATGTTGAATGTGGTCTCAAAATCCGACCCACCATAGATTGTCAGATTGACGCCATAAGGAACCCCTGAGTCTGGATCGAAAGTAATATTTTGAGAGGGCATCTTATTATCCTATAATTGCGATTGTTTCTTGCTGTTTATAATATAGTTTTGCAAAAGACTTTGCAATATTCTTTAGCATGTCATGGTCATCACAACTATCTATCTCAGCTGCAATCTTTTGATATGCAAAAGACTTTTCTAAACCTTTGATTTCAATATCATTTGGATCCATTGATTAACTCCTTTAGTAGTGATTTGATTTCATTAAGTTCATCCTTTACATTAGCAAGATCTTGCTCCATTGTCTGTACTTTTTGATTCTTTTCACTTTTAGCATTTCTACTAGCAATGTATTGATCGTATGATACTTTATTTACATTTACTATAGTATTTGTCTCAGGATCTCTTGCGAGATCCTTATGACCCTTTTGTGTGTAAGTTTCCATATTATGCGAGAGCAATCACTCTAAGGTTCTTCATTTGAGGAACCAGTTCTTGACTGGTTGATGTCATTACGAGTTTGATTCTATAAGATCTAAAGTTTGGAAGATTGTCAATGGTAAATGTGCGTTCAATAAAGTCAGTGTCATATGCACTGTATCCTTTCTTAATTGAATTTTCTATGAAAATATCAGATCTTCCATCACTATCTTCTTCATTAATCACCTCTCCATTAATATCCAAGTTCAAATATCCAGGGAATGGTTCAAAGATTGGTTCAAATCCAGGATCTGAGTTTATTGCATAGAATGCTCTAATGTCAGCATCCGTAGGAATGTGAGCATCTACAATAATTTTAATTGATGATGCTGGATTTTCAAGAGTGACTTCTTTAGATACATACTGACATGCGCTAGGATCATTAAAGAGACTATTTACTCTAGGATCTGTTGCATAATCACTGATTTCTGAATTAACTCTGTTTGAAATTGCATAAATGCTACATCTTTGAAGTTCAATTTGAGGAGTCAACTTAGTATTAGTTGTTCCAAGGAAAAGTCTCATTTGCATAGACTTATTACCTTCAATTGAACCCAACTTACGATCTTCATTCACTTTAGAGAAGACTGCTCTTGGAGAATCAAGGAAGTTATTTGCATTAAGAACAACATCTTCAAATCCTGCATTTACATAAGGAATTTCATTACCACTAATACTTTGAGTAGTGACAGTTCTTATTTGACCAGACAGAGAGGTGCCTTCAACAGTGATGTTGTGTATAGATGGTTTGACAATTTCAAATGCAATGTTCTTGCTAGCCTTGACATTATCTCCACCTGTGGATTTTGAACTATTAAGGAACAGTTTGGGGAATCCTATTCCACTGGATCTGTCGGCATTATCATTGACTCCAATAGTTCCAAATTTCTCAGACATATCAAGTTTGATATGATAAGAATCTAATGTTATTGGATTTGCAATTGTTACCGCATTTAAATCATGAGTCTTATTGATTCTAGCAAGACTTACTCCAGCAAGTTCATACTTATAGACTGGTGTGTCTATAGGATATGATTTTGGTGTTTCTCCTCTAGAAATACTTCCACCAATCGTTGATGATGTTGTAGAAGTGTACTCAATGATTTCTTCACCAATCAAGAGAAGTCCAGTATTGGTTGCACCAACACCAACACCTTCAAAACTAGAGAATCTATCTCCTGTGCCAGCAGTTACTTGAATTGGATCTGTAGAGGACTTATCATATGCAGCAGTCAATTTAGTGGGTTTGACATCAGGAAGAACATTGAATATTCTTACGAAGTTATCATCAAAATTCATTCCATGATTGACATGATTCACTTTAATGTGAAGTCCATCAGAAACACTTTCTATTCCGTTTGATGGGATAGTGACATTTCCGAAGGCAGTGCTATTCAATTCTCTCACTGTTCCACCACCATCAATGAAACTAATAGTTCCAGCAGCACCAGTAATAAATTCACCTTGAACATTACCAATCGTTAATTGAGAAGTATGTCCAATACCAGGTAATGTAAATCTAGCATTTCTTCCAACACTCAATCCACCAGGATCTGAGGAAGATGGCAGAGGTGCATTAGCACTAATCGTAACTACATCACCAACTTGATAACCATTACCACCAGCATTATTAATAGTTGCTCCAATAGCAACTCCATTCTCTATAGTAATATTTGCAGTGGCTCCTGAACCATTTCCAGAAACTGCAACTAAATTGACACCTGTATATGTGAACGATCCATCTGCTGGGGTGTATCCAACACCCGGATTAGTGACTGATAATGTTCCTACAGCACTGGCACCGACGCCAATCAAAGTTCCTTGTCCAGTTCTATTTGACTCAGTTCCTTGGAAGAAAGTATTGCCAAGAACATAACGATTATCAGAAAGAGTTGTACCTAATCCAACACGAATTTCATTTGAAGCAATATTTAATGGATTTTCCATCAAAGTTGCAATTTGCTTATTGCCTTCAGAAAGTTCTGGACTATAGAGATCTATTGATCCAGACTCAACAAAGTCTGCTCTGTACAGAGTAAACTTAAGGTCTTCCCACTGACTTGCCTCCCATGTAGAAGCATTTTGAGACTTGAATAGAGATCCAAGTGTTGGTTGGTTAGAAATATAAGCATCGGATAAGATGTCATTTTCACCAACTCTAGAAATATAAACACTATACTTGGTTGAGTTTGAAATCAAGCAGATAGCATATTCATTACCACCCTCAAGATAAACCGGAGCAGCAAATTCAAATGTCGTTGCTACAGATCCGTCAGTTGAAGTATTGACATCTTCTGGGAAGAGAACTACTTCAGACAGATCAAAATACTTAGGAGTTGGGAAACCATTATCCATGGTTCTAATCTGCATTCTAACGGGAGTGTTTCCATCATCCTTAGTACGGAAGAATACATCACACTTCGTTATGAATACGCCCTCAGGATCTGTTTGTTGATCAACCAGGAAGGATTGTGCCAGAGGATCATACCAACCAACAATAGATTCGCTTGTACTTGCCTGTCCAATATTTCTAGTGGCAGTGATCTCAGTATCAATAGTTCTGTTAACAAGTTCATCTTCAAACAGTTTCTTCTGTTCAATTTTTGCATTTCTAATGGAAAGAATTTGTTCCTGAACCGTTTCTAAAACGCCAGAGGTTGGATATGCTTCTTCACCGACAGTAGTAGCAGCATCCTGATCATTTTCTGAATCATTTGTTAATGTGAACGTATTAGTTCCAGTTTCAAAATTAGGATTGTCGCCATTAGATGGATCTGGAATGAAGAAACTTCCCAACAGAGCTGAGGACGTATCAGTAATAAGTCTAACGTTTGTTACTTCTGCTTCTGCTCCACTTGTTTGTCCAACCAGTTTCATTCCTGTTTGGATATACCCAAAGAAATCTCCTTGTGGTTGATCTGCAAGAGAATATGTATCTACATTCAATGTTGTTGATGTAGATGAATAAACTTCGGGAATAGTTCCACCCTTAACATAAGGATTATCAGGATAAACCTCTGTTGGAGAATTGTAATCGCCTCTTCTATGGTTTGATTGGGCGACTCTGAAGTTAATACTAGGATTTGTATCCTTTCCTTCTTCACCCAGACCCTTATCAATAACTCTTCCTTGAACTGTTTCACCAACCTGGAATGTACCAGAACTCATTGAGATTTCAATCAGTTTAGGAACACAATACTTGGTGACTTCCTTACCGTCAAAGAAAGCATAAATTTGAGTACTTGGTTTCAAGTTTGCTGCATAGAATTCAATATTTCTTGATCTTACAGTAGAAATAATTTCAGTGCTAAGAACTTTATCACCAACAGAAACTTCCTCAAAAGTTTCAACAACATGATATTGAGTACCAGTTCTTGATTTAACACCACTCTCAATAGTATCAACTACATCTTGCTCAATTGGTTGAGTGGTAGTCTGTCTAACCCATGCAGCAGGTCCACCTGATCCACCATTAATCCATCCACCTCGTCCAAATGTACGACTGCTGGTGGTAGTAGACTCTCTGGTATCAGTTACAGTGGTTGTAGTACCAGACCAATTAGTTTCCCAAGAATTCCATACCTCAGCAGCGAATCCAGTTTCTGGATCAACGCCATACTTCTCTTCTGCCTCAGACATAATCTGAGAATAGTTGCCAATGGTATCAATTGTTTTTGCTTTCAATCTATCTTGAGCAACCCAGTTATCAGAAGCAGGTGTCAAAACAATTGTTCCTTGCCAGAAACTAATGAGGAAAGGAGTTACACTTTCAGTTCTGGTTGCAAAAGTTTGTGATATGTATTCAACATCAGAGAAGTCAAGACTAATAATATCATTTTGTTTTCTGACATTAACACCTTCTACAGCAGCAGTTCTCTTATCTACAGTAGGATCAACATCAACAACAGGACCTGTTTGCAAAGCAAATGAATTTGTACTATGCTTTGGTCTAAGAATTTTATTCGCTTGATCAATACTATTATTTCTACCAAGTCTTATGTCTTGAGTAGAGAATGATGTAAAGTTATCAACAAAGAATCCAGACTTAAATCTGTTAAGACCATTTGCATCAGGTACAAACTGATTAGCAGTATTAGTTTCCAGTATGGAAAGAGTTGTATAATATTCTAAATTCTTAATTCTCTCCTCAAGTTTTTTGATATCCTTCATCTGATATCTCTTGTATCTCAAGAATTTAATAGATGCTTGCTCTACATTATGAAGAAATGGGGGATATTCTATTGTAGCGAGTTCAATTGCATTAGCAGGAGATTCTGGTTGAGATCTCTTTGGATCGTCTGCAGGATTTCCAAACTTCATTTGAAGTTTTCCATCTTTATGCAAATAAAGTCTATCAATTCTTCCTTGATAGTATGCATAATCTAAGAAAATAGTCTCATTAGACGCAAGAATATTTGGAACAGAATTTCCTGTCGTATTGAAAGATCTTCCAAGGAATTCTAAAGGAGATCTAGAACCTTCAGATACTGTATAGTTGCTAACTCTTGGTCTTAAATCGATAAGATCAGTATTCAGTACTCCATTAATTGCCTTAACTTCAGTAGAGTAGTCAAAGTCATTATACGATTCAACAGTGACGATATCGCCGTCATCGGTAGCATCAAATGATGCAGCTTTATAGTATACTTTAATTTTATTTTTTGGAGCATCAGAATCAGATTTTCTGGTTATAAAACCATGATTGTAGATGGTTCCTCTTTGTCCAGATCCAAAAGTATAGTTGGATGAAATATTGAAAGAAGTTGTATCTAAACTACTTACCCCACCAGAAATGGAGGATTCCTGGAATTGTACTGTTTCTCCCTCTACAAATTTAAAGTTGTTCTTAGGAAGATATCTCAGAGTGGTTGCATCTTTTATTTCTGCAAATACTGCAACCGCACCACTTGTTTGACCAACAATCAATTCTCCGATAACCATATCACCAGTTGAGGCACTAGGTCCATTCAACTGGGTCAGAGTCATTTCTGGAGCACCAAAATTGGCATTAGTCAAAGCAACATCAGATGTTTCATATATTGCATGAATTTCAATAACATCTGGGACATTCAATGATATAATGCTATCTTGTACTCTAGTTCCAAACGGATAATTTCCGTAAGTTAATCCATCGTTTAAAGTGGTTGTGCCAATTCCAGAAGCTGGACTGATGGATTTATCAACAATTAATGACTTGACTCTATCTTTAACTTTTTTCTTTGCTTTTACGTTTTTCTTTTTAACTGTAGTAATAAGTTGAGCACCAGTATCATTTGTACCCAAACCTCTAATTTGCAACTCTCTAAGATCTGCAGAGAATACAAAATTATTTTGAGTTAATGATTCAGTTGTACCATCTGATCTGATAAGAGAATATCTTTCATCAGAATATGACTGATAAGTCTCTCCTTCTGGAAGTTTGACCGTAAGTAAACTAGTAGAACTTAATTGATTATTTACGATATTTACTGTGAAGGGTTTTCTAATTATTAATTCAGCATCTGTAAGATCAACAGTAGCAATATGCTCATTTGGCAGTTCTGTATAGAAAGTTGTGTCAGAAGAAGCATCTAATGCTGTAGCAACAACTTTGAGATCGGAAACGGTGGAATCTGTTGTGGATACTTTTCCACTAGCCACACCAGCAACTGTTGTTACTCCAACGATAGTTACTTCAGATGTGCTAACACTTACAACTTTTGCTAAAATTGGATCCGTAGATGAGGAGAGATCAGAATACTGAAGTAAGTTATTTTCTTTTATGCTACCTGGGAATAATGGATTTGCACTAGTGACGGTGCTAACTCCTCCAGAGAAACCACTAATAGAAGCAGCTCCTATGGTTAATTGTGGAGATTGTACAACATTAGCACTAAATGTGTTAATACCTACAATATTAGCACCATTTGTTCCTGCAGCTATTCCTGTATTAGAGTAGACCGATTTTACATCAGAAATTCCAAAAGAAGTAATTGCAGTTGCAACTCTGTTTATTGTAGATACTTGTGTAGAAATTCCACTTCTAAAAATAAGAACTTCATTCTTGATAAATTTGCCTTTCTGGTCGTATACTACTATTCCAGTTCCAGAACTAACTGGACTTCTTAAGAATCCAGTTGCACCACTACTATTTCCTTCAACATAGGCAGGAATAGATAAATCAACAGCATTATTAACAGTAATCTCTGTGAAGGGTTGTATGTCGTACATTGACATACCCCACTCATTTTCTTGTGGGAAGGATGTATTATACGAACCAGATTCAAGTCTAAAATCAAATACTCTAGCTAATCCAATTTCTTTTCCTGGTGCTGTTTCGGAATTTAATCCAACTCTCTGATCTCTCAGACTGAGAATGTAAGTATTACCGACTCCAACAGTTGGTGATCTGTAAACACTGTTTAATTTAAGTGTTGGACCAGTGCTATATGGGAAGAACTGATTTTCAATAGTTCTTGTTGTTCTTGGTTTTGGTACATCAATAAAAGCAGGACTTATCGTTTCTACTTCATATCCTCTGACATATGCTTTACCTGGAGATACTCTACAGACAGCTAAATCTGCACTAGGAGTAGAACCAGCGGCAGTAAATTGACCCTCTTCATACAATCCTTGATTTCCACGATTGTTGTTAAGAGAATTCAGGATAGAAACATTAAATGGTTTGACAATATAATGACCACTTTCATCATATGTTCTTCTTGCTAAGATATCCTCCAGATCATCATAGAAAACTGCACCACTGCCCTTAGCACTACCTCTCTTAGTAGGTGTTTGAAGAACACCATTAATTACAGTTGCTAGTAAAATAAAATTATCATCATTGAAGTCATCAAGTGATTTTTTAAACAGACTTGTAGAAATTTTAAGTCTATCTGCACCTGGTGCTCCATAATTATTGAATCCTTGAGAATTATCATTCAAAGATTCGTCGGTATTTGAATTTACAATCTCTTCTGAAATAAAGAGACCAATTCTATAACTAGGAGTATTTGTATATTGATCTAAAACTAAAGACTCTCTGTTTACATTTACAAAATTGCCACGAATGAAGTAAACTCCATTTTCAATTTGAAATACTGATCCAGTAGCAGTTGCATTTGCTGCTATTGTATTCGCAAATGGAGCACCTACAGAAATAGTAGAATTTCCAAGCAGACCTGAAGACAGAACTTCACTGCAGGTTAAAGCCTCTCCATCAGTAAAAGTTTGAGTAGTGTTATCAGTTCTAGACGAACCCTGATATGCAATATAAAGAGTTAAATTTCCTCTTTCCGAATCTGCAGAAGGAAGAATGCTGTCAACAACAGCAGTGACACCAGAAGATTGTCCTGTAATAGTCGTTCCGACTAATTGATCAGCATATGCCTCAACAGGAACTCCCTGGAAAGTGTTTACCAGTTGAACGCAATAATATAACTGAGAATATCCAGTATTACCTGGAATTACTTTTGCACCCTCCTTAAAAAAGTGCTGACCAAACTTCTCTATCTGATTCTGAAGAATCGACTGTAAGGATGTTAATTCTCTTGCCTGAACTGGGTATCCAGGCTTAAAAAGCACCTTGTGGTAATCGTTCGTCGCATCAAAATCGTCAAAGTATGGTGCTACGTTTAGGTTCGTCTGCTGTGGCATAATTCTTTAGAACTGCAAGATAACTTTTATGTCTTCTTTTTGGTTTGACGATCTTGTAATCGAAGGTCTATTATCTACGTATATAATATTACCAGAATGCTGTCTTACCTCTGGGGACGCAACACCTGTAGTGAAATCCATTCCAAGATAATATGTACGATTATTTATCGTCGTTTTGTTATCGCTAAATGCACTGTCAATACTTAAAGGTAACCCTGTAGATGGAGTAATTGCTAACGATCCAGTTCCAGATGGACTTCCAGTAAATTCTTGCAGTTCATATCCGTAAGTTGGATTAGTAATTCCAATACCTGTGCTGGTGAATCCTGCCACACTTCTGTCTTGCCAAAGTTTCAAGACTCCAGTGTTTTGATCATAATTTACAACTCTACCCACTGCAGTAGCACCAGTTCCAACTGTTTGAATAACAAAAGAATCGGAAGTGAACGTTGCTTCACTATATCCAACTCCAGTTAATTTTAAAGCAACAACTGCACTTGCTTTATCTGCAGTTAAAACTGATCCTCCTGCTGGAGAAAGAGGATTTTCTACAATACCAATTCTTGCAAACTGATTACCTGTGATGAAGTCTGGGTTTTCATTATCACTCTCAATTCTGGAATACATCAGAACACTATATGCACCCAATTCTCTGTAGATGTCGGCACCATGACCACCCTGTGGTGTGATGATAACATCAAAAGTTGGTCTAGTCGTTCCAGCTGGAATTCCAGCAGCTTCAAAGTCAAGAGTTCCAAAAGTATATCCAGATCCCTGAGCAGATACGGAAACTTCGCTAATCTTGGAGTCTCCATCAATAGTAACGGTACATGTTGCTCCTGTACCATCACCTCTAATAGGAACTCCAGTATAAGTTTGATTTGCTGTTCCTAAGTCAGCACCACGATTAGTTATAGTAACAATTTTAACAGAACCATCTACAGCATTTTCTCTAACTAAAGATGTATCATTACTAGTGCTCCAATCTGTTGGAACTGGCATGAAATCTGTAGAATCAAACTTCGTGATATCTGCAGGTTTAATTGTATAAAGGTATTTCCAAATATATCCATCACCGCTAGTTCCAGCCGCCTTTGGTTCTAAATCGGTAAAAGTTGGTTCATCTAGAGATGGTCTGCCAAGAGTGTTTTCAGGGTTAGTTCCGTTTTGAAGGCAGATGTAAACTCTATAATCACTGTTCAGGACATAAAAGTTTGAATTATATAAATTTGTAGATCCTGAAACAGGAGCAGTGTTTGAACGACTATAGTCATGACGATACATGTCATAAGTGGTTCCAGAAGACCAACTTCTTCTTGGAACTACCTGTCTGACATCCGTTGAGTTTATTCTCTTCAGAGCAATCATCGTATTCCAATAATCATTCTCCTGATCAAAATTATCTTTTGGCGCAGGAGGAGAATCATTCCATGTCGATAAGTAATCTGTCGGATTTGGGAGTCCGACAAAAGAATAATAGGAATTGCTGGCATTAGCAATTCCTGCAACGAAATTCTTCGCGTTTAATATTCTAACCTGATCAGTTATAATAGCAGCCATTTTGGACGGACTTTTTTACTTATTTATTACGAAAAATCATCCGAATTTTTTGAACCTGATATATCTGGTTCTATAGAGTTTCGATGAAGTTGATATGCCAGTCAATTCATTTGTTCCTATTCCAGATAAAGTATGTGCTGGATACGAAACTTCCCTGCTTCTGGCCTCTACAACCGCTTTACCCCAAGAGTATTCTCCGAGGAATGGTCCTGTTGAGAATCCAGAAATTCCATCAGGATTGATATTCGTATTTACGCTCACTTTGGTTATATGAGTGCTAACTCCAGAAATAACTTGAGTTCCAAGTTCTACTTTGTTAACAACATATACATTATCAAGGAACTCAGCCCCAACTCCAACAATTGTAGAGTTGTCAGTTCCAAGAGCATTAATACTCGTTGATGCTGCCCCGAGACTTGAATTTCTTACGATGAAGTAATCTCCAGTAGATATTCCACTTAAAGTTACTGCAGTTCCAACTAAGTTAGCATCTCTCATTACAGAGTCTGAAGGAATGTAGAGATGGAACATCATTCCAGTTGAACCAACGCCAATGGAAGTAGTTCCGAGTCCAACAATTATTCCAGAATCTCCAGAGTAAGAAGAAACGTCGCAAGACTCTGTTTGTTGTGCTGGAGGACCAATAAGGACTGATGGTGGAGTAGTTTGACTATATCCAGATCCACCGTTAGTGATAGTGATTCCAGTAACAACTCCATTAGTGATTGTTGCAGTCGCTGTTGCTCTTGTAGACCCTATTCCGACACTTACATCTGGTGCTGTAGAATATCCAACACCACCATTGTTAATCGTGATTGAGGTAATGGTTCCAGCAGTAGAAACTACAGCAGTTGCTGCTGCTCCAGTGACAACAACTGGATTTACTAATTTAATTCCTTTTTGAATCGTATTTCTAAATGTAGGATCTACATTCTCATTATCAAGGTCAAATAATGGTCTTAATCTATCAACATAGATTATAGTAGAACCAACACCAATGGTTTTAATAATATTTGCTGTTGGATTGATGACAGGTTCATAAATTTCCCTATCTTTACCAACTTCCTGACCATTAATAATCTTGTCTTGAGTTTGTCTGCACCAGGTGACTGGTCTTTCAAAGGTGGTGTCAGTGGTATTTCCTGGACCAAAATATGGAAGAGTTTCGCATCTATCAACGTTTGTGATGGTGCTAATTGTTCTAGCATTCTCTTGCTGATATGGTTTTTGTCCAAGATCTGGATCATAATTTAAGGTAACCTCATCTCCATATTTGAGTGTTTCAATAACTTCTCTATCAATAACATCAAGGTCATCACCACTTCCTTTATAGAAGCAAATGCTAAGGGTGTCTTCAAGTTTTAATGGTTCTGTGAAGGTTATTTGAGAACCTCCCTCAAACGTGTAAGCACCGCCTGGTTTTTGAAGTATTCCATTTACAAATACTAAAAGCAATTGATCAAGTTCAATTTTTGATCCTTTTGATTTGTTAATGGATATTGGAACACCTGCCTTAATTAATGGGAAATCAATTCTAGAACCATCAATAAAACTAGTAACATCATCAAATGTTTCAAGAACACCTAAAGACCATCCAGTAAACTCATCATTAATAACTTTTTCAATTTGAATTTCAAATATATCTGAAGTGAAAGAAGAAGTAGTAGGAATTCCAGTGGTTCCACCAACAGCAACTGTCAGTCTTTCATTATTACCATAACCATATCCAGTATTGTTAATTTCAAAATCAATTATACTAGATCCTTGACCAACAACAACATCAATTGTAGCTGCTGTTCCTAATCCTGTTGTTCCAGAAACATAATCTAATGGTAAATTGGTATATGAAAGTGGCGAATCAAATACAACAAATGGTGGATTTGTAGTCGTATATCCACTTCCAGGGTTAGTAATAACAACACTAGTGATATTACCATTACTAATGGTAGCCGTTCCGATAGCAACAATATTTGGCGTCGAAAGATCAGAACTTCCAACACTAACATTTACTGTTTGAATTCCAGATCTGTAACCAGATCCACTGTTTCCAATGGAGATTGCTGAAATAGTTCCAGCACTAGAAACAATTGCTGTTCCACCTGCAGCAACTAAAGGTTGATATCCAAATCCTTCCGAAGAACCAACAGAGATAATTATTCCTCCTTTGGGGAAACTAGAAATTCCAACATCGTCTGTAATTGTTCTAGCATTACCAACGAAAGAAATTGAAGTTATTCCAGTGCTTTCGGATAAAGTAAAGTTATTTGCTCCACCAAAGACTTGGAATATATCATTAACTAATATAATTGCACCTTCATTATTAATTCCAGTAATATTACTTCCATTAGACTTCAAAGTAAATTCGTTTTCAATTCCATTGAATTGATCTGAAAGATCATCAAAAACATTATTCTTGTAATAAGTTTCATTAGCAGTATTCGGCTGAGCCGTTCTCATGAAACTTCTTCCTTGGAAAGTAGAACTAGTCGTTATTCCAACGTAATCTCTTTGATCTGGAGGATTTGTCGGAGACCCAACTGGAATATTTCCATAAGGTGCTTCAGAGAAATTCAGAGTATTGCCAACAATGTTATAGTTTCCAACGACTTTTGTTACCAAATCTCCAGTTGAAAGTCCAGACTGGATATTTGTTCCCATCCATCCTCTACGAACTGCGATTCTGTTTGTTGTTCCAATGCCAACACCTTCAATCTTCATTATTTCATCACCAACTTTAAACAAGTCTCCACCAAAGAATGAAGTTATTCCAGTAAAGTCAACAGTATTATCAGTGCTCACTGCATCAGCATCTAATGTTGTTGTAATCGCAGTAGAAACAATTGGAGACTGAATAAGATTATCAATAGCGACGAGCACCTTGGGGTTTTGATTCGTTGCAGTGAATGTGTGACCAGATCCAACGCCAGTTGAAGTTAAGTCAAGAACTTCTGGAACAGATCTCAGAGAAGCTTCCGCACTTCTAGAAAGTTTGATAGTATTATCATTAACTTTAACTACAAATACTCCAGTTGAAGGAAGTAAATTAGTTGTAACTCCAGCAACAGGGAAATTAGTTAAAGCAATACCAACTGATTGAGTATTTCCAATACCTGGGCAAGTATATTGAATTTGCTCACCAGTTACATAGAAATGGTTTGGAATTGTAATCGTATTGGTGGTTGTGTTGACACCAGTTGCATCAAATGTTCTTTCAAAAATATTATCATTCTTATGAGTTAAGTTAAATGATCTCTTAATGTCTCTATCGGTTCCGGTATACTCTCCATATCCAGTTTCTATTGATCCATTATTGAAATCAATGACACTTCTTGTGTCATCTTCAATTCTGAGTGCATTAGTATATACATGAACAGTTGCATCAATTCCAGCAACGGGTGTAAACAGAACTTGGGTAGTTGCTGCAAATCCAACGGAATCAGTGATTACTTTGGAACCAAAAGTTCCAAGACCAGAATGAGTCTGAATGTTTGCGAACTCAGTATCGAATGACTCCGAAGAAGTATCTCCTTCAATATGATCATCAATAACAAAATATTCCAAGAACTCATAACGATCATTTGTAGTATCATGAACTTGAATCATGAAATATCCAGCATCGTACCTATCGTTGTTGACTGATAAATGACTTGGATATTCTGCAACAACATTTTGAGTTGGCGATCCAGATGATGAAATATTTGTAGTTCTGGACTCTAATCTAGCATGTTTAAGATCCAGAGTTGTAATTCCAGACGCTACTGAAGATAGACCTACAACTATAGAATTAACTACGGCATTCGTTCCTATTCCAGATGGAATGAAATCAACTCTAACATTTGATCCCGACAGGTATGCCTCATATGAACCAAATCCAGTTGCACTAAATCCTCCAGGCGAAGTAGTTAATTTACCATATTCAAGAATAGAAACATTAGTTCCGTCATGAACAATATTCAGTTCTTGTGCTTCAAATTCATTTCCATTAAACGTTGCAGTAGATCCAAAAGAAGGATTGGTGACATCAGGTGCAATTTCAACAAGAACCTTAAGTGAGTGATATGTATTAGCAATACTTACAATATTTGCAGAAGTACCAGATCCGACAATAGTGCTATCCGAATCAATCAATACTCCTCCAACAGAAGTAGATCCTGTGCTAAGGAAATTGTCGTTTAAGTTGTAAGAAATCGTTGTGATGTCATAATCATTTACCGACGACTTGGTTGGGAAGAACAATAACTGACCATCAGAACCAGATATTGAGAAATCAAAAGATCCTTGATCATATACAGATTCAACTCTTGCATATTGGTTAAGATATCCAAAAGTTCCGTCATGAATAAGATCAACAATCAAAGCCTGTCTTTCTTGAGTAAATCTCTTATCCTTTAAATAAGTGATGTACTTTCTAAATCTTGTATCATCAAGATTAAAAGTATTAAGTACAGTAAACGCAGTTGCTCTAGGATTACTATTGAATTCTGGGGTTATATCATCAATAGAAAGAACTCTATTTCCAAATGACTCTGTAAAGTCAGTTAAAATCCTGGTATCAAAAGTAATTTCATCAGAAAGAAGTGTACCATCTGTAAGGGTTACATTGTTCTCTGTAGCAATATCAAAATCAAATACACAATTAGTATCTACAAATCCATCTAAACTACTTACAATAGAAACATCAGTCAATTCTGTAGAAATACCAACTCGCAAAGGTTCGTCTAAATTTGTTGATTCAATTTGAAGATCGCTAAATTTCTTATACCCAAGAGGGTGGTTTACAGAAGATACAACATCCTTCCAATCATCAAGAGGGATAGTGCTCTTCAATGAATATGAGAAGTTTTGATAATAGAAATTATCTTGTATTCTTTGTAAATTATCATTTAAGAATCCAGAACCAGACTGATTACCACTGAATATCTGAGCAGAAACATCTGTCTCAAAATAAGACTCATATGAAGTTACTTTTGATGCAACACCGGAAAGTTCTGAGGTAAGTCCTCTTATAACTTCTCCGTTTACAAAATCATCTGGGGAAAGAACTCTGAGAATTTTTGTTGTTCTATCCCAACTTTGAACAACACCCTCTTTTCCATTGGTGGTGACCTTTTCACCAGAAAGGTAGTCGCCTGTAGACAACAATACTTCAAAGGTTGGGAAATATTTTTGTGCAATTATCTGTCCAGATGAATTGATGGGGTCAAAGACACCTGGAATCTCCCCTACACCTAAATGATCACTTAAATTATACGTGACTGTACCAATTCCTCCCAAATTTGGAGTTACTGAATTGATAGTGAATAATTTATATCCATAGTCTTTTGTGTTATATCCCCTAGTAGTAGTACCGACACCGACATAACTAATGTTTTCGATCATTACCTGATCTCCAACTTCAAATGGGAATGCTGTACTAAATCCAACAGACAATCCTACGGTCACATCTTTTGTGACTGTGTTAAATCCAACTGTGCTAATTCCGACTCCATTGCTATTTTTTACTGGTAATACTGTTGGGGTAGCATTATTAATTCCTCTAGTATTACTCAAGATAGTTACGCTTGAATCACCTAAAGCATATTTGACAGAAATATCAGTAATCTGATTTCCAGTTTTTCCATCAAAGAAGAGTAATTCTGGTGCAGAACTATATCCTCTTCCGCCAGAAATTATATCAATACGTTCAACTTTAGCAAATGAATCAACGTTAATGATTTGCGGTAAAGAGGCACTTGGCTTCAGTGTACCGTCAGATGGGAAATCATAACCAACATCATTGATTTTTACTTTTTCAATAATGCCAATATCTTCACTAAATGATACTAGGTCTCCTCTTACTCCATCAGCACTATTAATAGATTCTACTGCGGGTAAAGTGGTATAATTTTTACCAGTGCTAGTAACTTCTACAGCAGATATTGGTCCGCTTGTATGAGTACAATCAGTAGTATAAGTTATACTAGATGAAGTGGATACATACGAATTCGCTTCAGGAATTTCAGGCAATTCAAATGTAAAGAAGTTAGTTCCTGCAATAGAAATTCTTCTATTTCCATTGTAAACACTATTTTGGGATATTATGGAATTGCTATTTAAAATTTCAGAATCTTTTATTATTTCTGATTTTACAATAGGAAGGTTTGCATTAGAAACTGGATCTAACGAATAATACAATCTCTCAGGAGTTGTATTTCCAATAGCAACTGATACACTAGCGGAAGATGACCCAGAAGAACCTGTTCTAGAGACACTAAAGGTTGAGGAGGATTGATCTGTTTCCCAACGATTAGTATAACTATCATCCAGATAGAAATTAAGTCTAAATGCAGAATACTGAGTGGATTGCTGAGTAAATCCTAAAGAAGAATCTGAAATATCAAAATTCAGTGTTGAACTTCTAAAAGCTTTGATAGGAGGATTGACAAGTCCAAACTCGCCAAATGATGTACTTGTAATTCCAACAACACTTGGTATTAACTTAGTTGAATCGTAGTTAGTATTAGATAATTTAAAGTTATTATTATCAACCTTTACAATATAATAAATCTTATCATTTTCTAGTCCTCCACATGGACTTGTTGAGGAATGAATAACTTTATCGCCACTTTCATATCCATGATTTGATATAGTAATAGTATTAGTAGTGCTATTAACACCTACAGCACTGAAGGTTTCTATACCAACAAGTACTCTTCTATTAGTGTCATTGTATTTTACAACGTATGTCGTTGCAAATGATGGATTAACGTCAATGTCAACGAAATGTCCTCTCTGAAGTGCATGATTTACATCAGTAGTTACAGTTACAGTTCTCTTTTCAACATCTCCAGTAATATTACTGTAGTTTGTCGTGAAACTATGATTGTTGCCGCTACCAATTCCAGTAAAATATAAAATTGTAGATGTATTTCCTACTCCAGTAAATTCACCTGTAGATCCAAGTGCGACTCTTTGAGTTGCAATACCAATCAGGTCTTTTGAAATTTTAGCAACAAAGAGTTCCTGTCCATTAGTTAGAGTCTTAGCTAATCCAATTTGACCATTTTCATTATAAACAATACCGCCTCCACCATTTGGAGAATATGTAAGTACATCACCAGTTTGGAAACTATGATCTTTAAAGTACAAAGATCTAATTGGAACTGCAAGAGAACTAGCTCCGTTAGTTGTTCCAAGACCAACCGTGTTTAATCCAAAAGAACTAAACTGTAATACCGATCCGATTCCAACTGAAGTAGTACCAAGAGCTACGGTTTCCTCTGGTACAAAATATACTTCTTTATTTCTCTTGAATGAATATCTTGTCTTAAATCCAGAATCTATCGTAAATCTTCTTGGAACTTCTGATATAGTAGTTCCCATGGTGTGAATTGCACCAACAGTTCCGTTTACTGCTCTTAAAACCTTGAATCTAGAATTAGGTTTATCAACATTCAGGACTTTTACTTGTTCTGTGCCAATACCTAAAATATCATTTGGTACAATGTTTGAACCAATCAAACTTGATGATACGTTGAAGAAAGTTACCAATCCAGTAATATTTGTGTTTCCAACAGCAACTCCAGTAGTTCCTAATCCAACAATCCTAAATCTTTCACTTGTGACTCCTATCGTATAGGATCCTCCAATTTTAGACGATGTTGTAGACAGTCCACTGATATTAACAATATCTAATGACTGGAGACTATGTGGAGATGCTGTTTCTACAGAGTACGTTCCTCTTTTAGTTGAAGGAATAAAGGTGACATCATTAAATACCGTTTCAGATGCACTGAGACTACTAACAGATCTACCTTCTAATCTAGAAACTTCTCCAGCTGCTCCAAATCCAGTTGGATCTGCGATAGAGAAGTTTAAAGTGTCTCCAACTTTATAATTATCTCCAGCACTCTTGACATCTACTCTAGAAACTTTTCCTCTATTTGTAGATACAATTTTTCCTGTTTGGGACAAATCATTTGGAGAATATAAGTAAGGATATTTGATACCAGTTTCTCTCAAGTTATATGAGATTGTATTTCTACACCACTTGTTAGATTCAAGATCATATTCATCTTGATTAGATGATTTTGTGAAATTAAACTCGTTAGGAGTAGATTGATACTTATTTCCTAAAATATATGGGAATACTGGTTTTTTATAATTTTCAAATAATCCAGAAGATTCTATGCTGTCTGGATTAATAGTAGCAAAGTAAGCATAAGTTCCCTTTGGATACTCTGGTGTTATACAAAATCTTCCATTATTTCTATCAAGATAACTATCATCATTATTTTCATAGTAAGTAAAATCTTCTACAAAGAATCCTAATGGGAAAGTAGTTATTGGTGGACCATCAACACGAGATGTATTAAGTCTATAACTAGACTTCATTAATGTAACTATCCCACCATCTCTATTAGAATATCCATATGGTCCATAAATTGGATTGCCATCATATGCCCAACCAATAATTGGGGAGTG
>Ga0213858_10000341_pt1 | contig 22449 bp, 30 predicted proteins | sample PICome_FD_160122 | JGI IMG/M metagenome (GOLD analysis project Ga0213858, IMG submission 160122) | Coastal seawater microbial communities near Pivers Island, North Carolina, United States - PICO245 | ecosystem: Environmental > Aquatic > Marine > Coastal | place: USA: North Carolina | collected... | reverse complement strand
GCACATAGATATTTTGCTCATGTTGCATTTGAAGCAAAACCTTGGGCAGAAAAATTAATGGCTATATGTTCTTGCTATGTCTACATGGGTCCAGTATTAGTATGGGCTCCTTTTCATAGAATACATCACAAATATTCAGATACCGAAGATGATGTACATTCACCACATTACTTGTCATTGATTAGAGCATACTGTACGATTTATTCAAAATTTATAGGAGACGGTGAACAAGCAGATCACAAATATTACAAAGACTTATTAAAGAGTGATATTTTAAAATGGACTCATAGAAATTATATTTTAATTTGCGTTTTACCATTTTTATTATGTTTTATTGATTGGAGAATATTTGTTTATTTGTTTGCGTTGCCTAGTGTTATTACTTTTCATGTTGGTGGATTAGTAAATACCACAGGACATTTAAAAAATGCAGGTTTCTTAATTTCAAATTATAGAAATTTTGATACAAAAGATAAAAGTCATAATTGTATTTGGTCTAATATTTTGACTGGAGGATCGGTACTTCAAAATAATCATCATGCTTATCCTGAAAGATATAATCATAAAATGTCTGACAAATGGTATGAAAGAGATGATATAAATGTTTTTCTAATTGAAAAATTTTTAATGAAGACATGAAAATAGATAAGCCGAAGAATCTAATTAAGTCAAAAAATTTAATATTTTTTGCAATAAACACAATAGCACATTTAGCAATTATACCTGCAATTTTATATGGCGAATGGTGGATGTGGATATTAGGAATATTATGGGGGTATTTGGTTAATTGTACTGGCAATCTCGCAGGGTATCACAGATACTATGCTCATAGGTCTTTTAAAGCACCACGTTGGTATGATTATTATTATCAAATAATAGCATTGTTTGGAAACACAGGTCCAACTTTAATATGGGGTGGTATTCATCAAATGCATCATAAGTATGTTGATACGGATATCGATCCTCACAGTCCTGCACATAGAGGTTTTTGGGACGTGTGGTTTATTCAATTTCGAGGAGCCATTTATTTTTATCCAGTAACAAAAGAAGATTTGAAAGACTGGTTAACAGGTGCAAAAGATCCTGTCGTAAAATGGTTTTATAGTAATTATTTACGTTTGATTACCACTATCATAGTTGTATTTCTACTAATAGATCCTTTGTTATTTGTATTTGGTTTTTGTATTCCTGTAATTATGACTATTCATTCATCTGCAATTGTAAATGCATATACACATAGAAAAGGTGAACCTTCGAATACAGGAGAATTATTAAATTTTATATTAGCAGGTGAGGGATATCATTTAAATCATCACAATAACCCATCCAACTATACTACACTTCCAAAAGACAATAAATGGTGGCAAACTGATTTGACTGGTTTTTTTATTAGAATGATCAAAATTTAAATAATATATATTTACACCAAAGAGTGGAGACGATAGTCCCGCTTTGGGCAGGGGTGTAGTTTAATTAAAACAGCCAACATGGTGTTGGGAAGTTGTGAGTGCAAATCTCATCACCCCGACCAAACTAAAAGTATATCATGAAAATTGAATTTTATGGTTCTAGCATAATAGGATCAAACACATTTCAACCAGAAAAACCTAAAAGTTTTTTTGATTTAACACTTGATTATTTTAATGCTGAATCATTAAATAGAATGGTAGCACAATGTTCAGAAGAAAGAATTTTATATAACTTAAAAAAAACCAGTGAAATTGATATAGCAATAATTTTTCATTCAACTCCTCAATTCATTTACTTTCCAAATTTTACCAGAGATTTTAAATTCATGAAAGATAATGAAATTGATGACTGGAATAATCGACAAGAATTTTTACATTACGTTGAGGCTTATAAACAAAATAAAAGAGATATAGTTACAAATTATAGTGTACCCATTGAATCCATAGATTCAACAATTATAAAAGATTTTATGAAATTACATTTTAACAAAGATGTTAATAGAAGTAGATTTGATGGGGCATTGACACTAATTGACGATTACGTTTGCTCAAAAAAAATATCAACAATACATGTAATAGATGAACGTATTCCTGATTGGTTTACTTTTAAATCAGGTATCATAGACGAAGATATCTATGAAATTGAAAGAGAGTATAGTGTATCATTTAATAAATCTGTAAATGGAATAAGTGAAGAAGGAAACAATATCATTTTTAATAAATTGAATAATATGATACAACATATTCTATCTAGGCCATAACTTATATAAATATAAATTAGATAATAAAATTTAGGGAGAGTTATGTTAAGATTTAAAGATTTCATTGTAGAAAAAAGCATCCCTACAAATCCTAAACTTTGGTCACAAGCCAAAGCAATGGCTAAGTCAAAGTTTGATGTGTATCCATCAGCATATGCCAACGGGTGGGCCGCAAAGTGGTACAAATCAAAAGGTGGCGGATGGAAGTCAGGTTGAAATCATACGGAGTCTTTGTAGAAGATTTGAGAAAATGGTTTAGTAAATCTAATCCTGAAGGGGATTGGAAAAGAGTTAATACTAAAGGTGAAGTTGTAGGTGATTGTGCTAGAGATGATACAGACGGTGATGGTAAAGCAGATGGTCCAAAACCTAAATGCATGTCGAGAAAAAAAAGACAACAACTCTCTAAAAAAGAACGAGGTAATGCCGCTAAAGCAAAAAGAAGACATGATTCTAATCCTGACAGAAAAGGTAAACCAATTAATGTCTCAAATTTCGGTAAAGGTAAATTGTGAAAAAATTTAAACGTCTATCAGAGACAGTCAGAAAAAACATTAAAGAAGACCACGACATGCCAACCATGAATTATAATGATCATGAAGGTAGAATGGCAAAACAAAGTCTCTATAAATTACACAAGTACAGTAGAGATTTGTTTGAAATGCTTGATGATCAGATAGAATTAGAGGCATGGGTTCAAGCAAAAATTGCAAAGGCCGCTGATTACATTGGTTCAGTCAAGCATTATCTTGAATATGAGATGGAACATGGAACTGAAGAAAACCCATATGAAGAGGTTGACTATAAATTTGATGATGATATGATTGAAGATATACATCATATCAATGATCTCATTCCAGTTTTAAAACAAATTTATAAAGTTCAAGAAGCACACAAGATCAGTTTAAAAGATAAGATTCAAGTCATTGTCGAACCAGATGATGCAAAAGTAGTTTACGAAACATACAAAAAATTAGATGATATGAACAAAGATGAATTTTCACATCGTCTATTTGAAAGTAAAGAACATTTCTGGAACATGGTAGCATTTTCCAGAAGCAGAGGAGAATAATGGCTTATAAAATTTTAGCGGCATTAGTAAGTGATCCAGCAAATAACAATATAGGTATGGCAACTGCGGTTGCATGTACTTTAGCATCAGCAGGAACCATCACCTTAGAAGATGGTGCAGGTAATGCAGTAGGTACAATTAATTTAGCGGCTGGTACACATAAAATTGTAAAAGACAAAGCACAAACTTTAACATTTACTGGCAAGGCTACAAAAATTGCCCATACAGACTGATGACTGAAGAAGTTGAAGAAGAATTATCTGAAAATTCTGCTCGTATTCAAAAAGTTAATCGAGTTAGAACAGTAGGTGGTAGAAGAAAAGCATTTAGAAATATCTTTAGAAAGAATAGAGGATTAATAGGTAAAGGATTTAAGAAAGTTAAAGGTAAAAAACTTCTTAAAAAGATGACTGCAAAAGAAAGAAGAAAATTTAATCCTCTCACGAATTTAAAACTAAGACAAGCATTACGTAAAAAGAAAGTTAGACAAAGACTCATATCACTTAAAAGAAAAAAGACATTGAGATCTGGTCTATACAAAGGCGTATCAAAGTTGAATAAGAAATGAAAACATTTAGAATTTTCAAAGACGAAGCAGAATATCAACATGTGCCTTTAGAAGAAAGGAAGTTCACACTTCAACAAAGATTGAAAGCAGGTCAAAGAGCAAGAAGAAGATCTAAGTTGTTAGTGAGAGCAAAACAAAGAGCATTAAGACGAATGGCGAGTCCTGAAGTCTTGATGAAAAGGGCACAACGTAGTGCTAGAAATGTGATGAAAAAAAGATTGTCACAGGGTAAAGACATTGCCGCAATGTCTCCTGGACAAAAGATGATGCTTGCTACCAAGTTAGAAAGATTTTTGCCACGGATAAAGAAAATGGCCAAAAGACTTGTTAAAGTAAAACGACAACAAGAACTCAGAAGAAAAAAAGGTTAAGATATGCATTTAATGACAGAAATAACAGAGGACGTGGAATATCTTACAGAGGCTGGACCTGATGGTAAAAAATCTCTGTATATTCTTGGTCCATTTATGATGGCCGAAGTGAAAAACAAAAATGGTAGAATGTATCCACGAGATGTTCTAATGAACGAAATGTCACGTTACAATGAGAATTACGTTCAAAAAAATAGAGCATTCGGTGAACTAGGACACCCAGATGGTCCTGGTATTAATTTAGAAAGGGTATCCCACATGATTACTTCTCTAAAAGAAGATGGTAATAATGTGATGGGTAAAGCCAAAATTATGGATACCCCTTATGGACAAATTGTGCAAAATTTAATTAACAATGGCGCACAATTAGGTGTGTCTTCAAGAGGCATGGGATCTCTTGAAGAAAGAGGCGATGTTAAAGTTGTTAAAGATGATTTTTATTTAGCAACTGCCGCCGATATAGTTGCAGATCCTTCTGCTCCTGAGGCCTTTGTTCAAGGAATCATGGAAGGAAAGGAATGGGTTTGGGAATCTGGTGTATTACGGGAAAAAGTGATCTCTGCGATCAAGAAAGAAGTTTCTAGGGCACCATCAGCAAATTTAGAGAATGTTAAGTTAAATGCATTCAATAAATTTCTTTCAAATCTATAATTGTATAAATATAAACATGAGACAGAAATTCTCAAAAATCTAAGGAGTTATCACATGTCAGAAACTAAAGTTGAGGCTCTGGAGCAAGAAGAAGTTGAAATGAACGAGAATGCTCATGAAGAGGTGAGCGAAGATACTCAAGTTGACGAGGCTTCATATCCAGGTGCCGGGAAAGATAAAGAACCTATGGCGAAAGCATCAGGATCTGCACAAGATACTGGTGTTAATAACGAGGTTCCAGATGGACCAAAACCTAATTTTACAAAGGGTGTTCCATCTGCTAAAAAGCGACCTGCCGACAAGGGAGGTATGTCTGAAAGTGCAACCAAAATGTCAATGATCAAAGACATCTATAATAAGTTGGACGAGATGAGCAAAGAAGAGGTTGCTGAAATTCTCGGTGCTATCCACGAAGTAGACGAAATGGAATTTGACGAAGAGGGCAACGAAATTGTTTCCGAAGAGCAAAAAGAAACAAAGCAAGTTGTAGCAAAAGAAGAATTCAATCTTGAGGGTGATGTACAAGCACTCATCGAGGGCGAAGAACTTTCAGATGAATTCAAAGAAAAAGCGGCTACAATTTTCGAAGCGGCCGTATTTGCTAGAGTTAATGAGGAAGTTTCATCGAGAATCGAAAAACTTGATGAGCAATACAAAACAGAACTCGAAGAAGCCGTTGACAACAACCGCAAAGACATGGTTGAAAAAGTCGATGACTTCATGAATTATGTTGTAAAAGAGTGGATGCAAGAAAATGAACTTGCAGTCGAAAAAGGAATCCGCTCTGAAATTGTTGAAGACTTCATGGTTGGACTTAAAAATCTTTTTGTCGAACATTACATTGATATTCCAGATGAGAAAGTTGACCTTGTTGACGATCTCTTTGCTAAGGTAGAAGATTTGGAAGAGTCTCTTAATACAGAGATTCAGAAGAACATTGAGAACTCCAAGGAACTCAAAGAGTACCAAAAGATGGACGTTCTTTATACAGTAGCAGAAGGAATGACTGAAGTAGATTCAGAAAAAATGGCGAAGTTGGCAGAAGGCATTGAGTATGAGAATGAAGAACAATATGCTGAAAAACTTCAAATCATTAAAGAAAATTACTTCCGCGGTGAAGAAGTCAAATCAGAGGAACAACAACCTTTGAATGAAGAAACTACAGAAAATGATATGGAAGTCAATGAAGATAATGATTCTTCAAACTTTGCGGAAGCACCTGAGTCTATCAGAAGATATGCTGATGCGATATCTAAAACATCTATAAAATAAGTAAGGAGATTACAAATGTATCTTTCAGAAGGTTTACAGAAAAAGTGGGCTCCTATTCTTGATCATCCAGAGTTGGGTCAAATTAATGACTCATACAGAAAAGCAGTAACAACTGTTCTTTTGGAAAACCAAGAAAAGGCCATGCAAGAGGATAATCAAGTTCTTGCATCACAGAATTTCTTGTCAGAAGGTCTTGCTTCTGGCGCATTCCCAGACAAAGGCGGTGTAGCGAAATATGATCCTATCATGATTTCGCTCGTAAGACGATCAATGCCTAATTTGATTGCTTATGACATCTGCGGTGTTCAGCCAATGACAGGTCCTACTGGTCTTATCTTTGCTATGAGAGCAAGATATGCCACAATGAACCAGTCCCCAGAGGCGCATTACAACGAAGCAGATACCGCATTCTCTGGTAACAATAATGTCACACAGGTTGACAACGTACCTGGTCTTAGCATTGTTGCTAATACTGCATCTGGTACTTACAGAGCAAACACAGCCCAGATCACTTCTTCAGGTGGTATGGATACTGCAACTGGCGAAGGTGTTACACCTCAGAACATGGCTTTCTCAATTGAGAAGGTCACAGTTACCGCTAGAACAAGAGCCTTGAGAGCCGACTACACAATGGAAGTTGCTCAAGATCTTAAAGCAGTCCATGGTCTTGATGCAGAAACAGAACTCAGCAACATCCTTTCCGCTGAGATTCTTGCTGAGATCAACAGAGAAGTTGTACGTAAGATCTACAGAGAAGCCGTTGTTGGTGCCGCTCAGGACACAACAGTAACAGGTATCTTTGATCTTGACACAGACTCAAATGGTCGCTGGTCCGTTGAGAAATTCAAAGGTCTCATGTTCCAGATTGAGAGAGAAGCAAACGAAATTGCGAAGAAGACACGTAGAGGAAAAGGTAATATCATTATCACTTCTTCTGATGTTGCTTCCGCACTTCAAATGGCTGGCGTACTTGATTACGCTCCAGCACTTGATAGCAACAACCTTTCGGTTGACGATGCAGGTAACACTTTTGTTGGTGTACTCAATGGACGATACAGAGTTTATGTTGATCCATATGCAGTAACAAACGCCGCAAACTACTTTGTAGTTGGATACAAAGGTTCCTCATCCTACGATGCAGGTATGTTCTACTGCCCATACGTTCCATTGCAAATGGTTCGTGCAGTTGACACAAGCACATTCCAGCCAAAAATTGGATTCAAGACCCGTTATGGTCTCGTAAGAAATCCATTCTCGACTGGTGCCGCTGATATCACAAGCACAGGCTCTTCCGATATTAGTGCCGACAATGCTGGTGCATCATCCAACGAGTATTACAGAATCGTAAGAGTAAATAACTTAATGTAATTTTCTCTGAAAATTCGTGGTATACATAAAGGAGTAGGGTAAAACCTACTCCTTTTTTTGTTTATGGAGAACAATATGCATTCTAAAATAGATCTATATCGTGAATATCATAGTGACCCAACCAACCACTATTCTGGTAATTCGTTAAAAATGCATTTCAAAAGCATTGATAATTTAATAAAAGAAAAAAATTGTAGGACTGCATTAGACTATGGTTGTGGTGGTGCATCTGCATATATTGATGATAGAATTCATTTAAAATGGGGACTTGAAGATATGGGTCTTTATGATCCAGCAGTATCTCAATTTGGTGCTTTGCCTGGTACTGAATATGATTTAGTTATATGTACTGATGTTTTAGAACATGTTCCTGAAGAAGAAATACCAGATACACTAAGTCAAATTTTTGGATTAAGTAAATTATGTTCTTTTATTAATATCGCAATGTATCCAGCATCAACAACTCTATCAAATGGCGAAAATGCTCATTGCACACTCAAATCAATTGATTGGTGGAGATCTAAAATGTCTGACAGTTTAACAAGCAACATTGAAGTTCATGCTTTGTATTCATTCGATCATAGTCTTGATAAAATTCACTACGAAACATATAAAAAAGAATGATATTCTGTATTGGAAATGGTAAGTCGAGAGAACATCTTGATTTGAATAAATTAAAAAAACACGGAAAAATTTTTGGGTGCAATGCATTATACAGAGATTTTACACCTGATTATTTAATTACAAATGATAATGAAATGGTAAACGAAATTATCAAAAACAATTATTCAAAACATAATATTGTTTACCTTGTTCAACAAAACCCTAGTTTAAATATTCCTCCAGAGCATAAATTTAAATTAGCACCATGGAACGATACTTTACATCCAATCAATACTGGTTGGGCAAATGTAAGACTTGCGTATAGTTTATTTCCTGAAGATCAAATATACATGATTGGATATGATATACATGGTGAAAGAAATAACATTTATGATAATACATCGTGTTATCCAAAATCTACAGAATTTCATCACATGTCAAGGGAATGGGAAAGTATGTTTAGTATGATCGAAGAACATTTTTGTCCTGGTATCAAATTAAAAAGAGTTATCGATGATACACTTGAAATTCCTAATATTAAAAACATAACTTATGAAAATTTTTGGAAAGAAATATGTTAGTTGTTGTAGGTAATGGTAAATCTAGACAGAATATGGATTTAGAAAAAATAAAAAAGAATGCTAAAGTATATGGTTGTAATGCATTATACAGAGATTTTTCGCCAGATTATTTGTACACAGGTGATCCTCATGTAACACATGAAGTTTTAAGTAGTGACTATGCTTTAAATAATACAGTTGTTCTAAACAACATGGAGTCTATTCCAGCAATGGCGAGAGATGGTTTGTCTTTCGAAGGCAAAGTTGTTGAAAATGAACCAACAGGTTTTGAATTTTTTTGTACTGGTTGGGGTGACTATACGTACATCACATGGATAAAAGAAGGAAGCAAGATAATGAAAACTCCATGGCCAGATGATGGCGTGGGACTAAGTGCAGGATTAATGGCTACACGATTTGCACATCATCAGTTTCCTACTGATATAATTTATCTCATTGGTTTTGATATTTTCGGAAAAAGAGATAATATCTATGATGGTACAAATGGATATCCTTCTGAAGACTACCCAAATGAAATGGAAAAAGAATTTATAGAGGGTTTTGAATATCTCATAAATACATATGAGAGAATTAAAATCAAAAGAGTAATAGAACAATGGACCTCTCTCAAAGGTATACCCAATGTTCCTGAAGAAGAATTATGGCAGAATCTAGCAAACAACCAACGAATCTAAATTATTTTTTACCTACAGGGTTTAAATTTCAGATTGAAAAATTACCTCACGTAAACTTCTTTGTACAATCTGCTAATCTTCCTGGCATTGCCGCAGGACAAGCACTTGTAACTACACCAAATAGAGATTATCCTATTGCTGGTGATAAGGTTCAATACAATGAATTAAGAGTTAGATTTATTGTAGATGAAGAGTTACAGAATTGGTTAGAAGTTTATAATTGGATCAAGGGTATTACTTTTCCAGATTCCACAGATCAATACAGAAGATTAAGACAAGCAGATGTACCCAATCCCATGGGTGATGTTTATTCTGATGGATCATTGACTATACTTACGAGTAATAAAAATGCACAATATGTTGCAAAATTTTCGAACATGTTTCCTGTTGATTTAACAGATATTGAAATGCAATCGGATGTTTCAGATGTAGATACAGTTGCTTCAGATGCTACATTTGCGTATACTACATATAACATTGAAAGGATGATTGGCGAACATTAATTATGAGGTTTGATGAAATTAGAGGATATACAAGAATTATGGACCAGTGATTGTGTTCTTGACGATGTACAATTAGATTTAGAATCGAAAAGAATACCAGAACTTCACAACAAATATTATAAAATTTTTTCTGATGAAAAACTGAGACTTGTAAAATTTGAATCAAGAAAAAAAGAATTATCCAGACTCAAATGGCTTTACTATACAGGTAAGATTGATAGAGATAGTTTAGACAACATGGGTTGGGAACCTTTTGAACTTGATATAAAATCTAGAAATAAAGTTGACCTAGACAGATTTTTAGAATCAGACAAAGACATGATCGATATACAAGAAAAAATTGCATACCAAAAAGAAAAAATTGAATATCTTGAATCAATTATAAAAACAGTTGTCAATAGAAATTTTTTGATTAAAAATATAATTGATTGGAGAAAATTTACATCAGGAGCATAATGTACGATTTTTTAATGATAGCAAACATGCCATTGTTCGAAACAGATGGTGGGGCTAAAGGTGGTACTGAAAGACAAATAATTACTGTAGCAGAAAGACTAGCAGAAGAGGGATTGAATGTAGGTATTGTTCATTCTTTAAATGGTCATGATCAAGTGATCAATGGTGTGAAACACTTAGATCATTTTAGACATTATTATGCTAAATCAAAAGTCAGATTAGACTGTAACAAATTAGCATATGCTGGAAATTGTTTTCTAGGATATCAAATGTTTAATCCTCACATAAGAGCATTGTCACCTATAGAATTAAATTCATCAGAGAAAACTTTTATATGGATGCATAATTGGTCTGAATGTCATGTAGAAGCACCAAGAATCTTTTTGTCACATGCTCTAGAAAAATATGTTCAACATAGAAGTGAAAAAGTTAAGGGTGATAAAACAATTCATTATATGGTGCCAAAAGGGGTTGATACTCAACCTATCAAAAAGAAGAGAGGTGATTATCTTTTTTGGATGAGTGCATACGGTAAAGGGTTCAAAGAATCAATAATGACTTATATTGCATTGTACGACAAAGGAATGAAAAGACCGTATTATGTTTGTTGCCCTCCACAAAGACAAAGAAGAGATGTTAGCATTTTTACTGACACAATTGAAAAAGCAAATAAGCACGGATATCCAATACATTTCTTAGGAGAACTAAGTTATGAAGCCGTTCTAAAAAATCTTAGCAATAGTGCATGTTTATTCAGAATGGGTATGCCCCAAGAAACATTTGGTCTTGTTTATCTTGAAGCAAATAAATTAGGTGTGCCTGTAATAACACATGAACAAGATGCCGCTGAAGAAATACTGACAGATAAAAATAATATGTTTGTTAGAGATCACACTACTTTAGATGACATTTACGCTTGGATGTTAGATGTAGACAAGAGACAAACAAAAGTTGATATGAAAAAATTTGATCCAGATTTGATTGTCAAGAAATGGTTGGAGTTGATGAAATGAGAAGACCTAGTCCCAAAGACTTGATAAAAACTGGCGCACAATTCGCCTACCCTTTTTATTGGAAAAGATGGGAAGTAATAAAAATTTTTTCTATACAATTTAATTACAAGGTTGGTGTAGAGATTGGTATAGATAAAGGCACTCTTGAAGTGAAAAGGGATAGATTAAAATATTATGCGGTCGATGATACTATGAGTAAGTGGACTAAAAAAGTAAATGAAACACCTGATATAAATTTAATTTTAGATACTTCAGAAAATGCATCAAAAGAATTTAAAGACGAATCAGTTGATTTTGTTTTTATAAATGAATGCAAACCATCAGACTTAGAATGTTGGTCATCTAAAATACACGAAGATGGTTTACTTATGGGATGCAATTATAATTGGGGTGACGTAGCAAAAACGGTGGGCGAGTATTTCAAAGAAGTTTGGATCTTACCAGATAATGTTTGGGCAGGATCTAAAGTTTGGATTAGATGATATCAATTGATAAGAAAAATGAAGTTCACATGTTGGTTCAGTCTGAACCTGGTGTAGAGCAAGAACTAAGTGAATACTTTACATTTTTTGTACCAGGATATCGATTCATGCCTGCATTTAAAAGTAAAATGTGGGATGGTAAAATTAGACTATACAATTTAAGATCTAAAGAATTATATACTGGTTTAATAGATCATGTAATTAAATTTGCAAAAGATAGAGAATATAAAATTGAGTATAAAAGTTTTCCTAGGATTTTGAATAAATATGATAAAGGGGATTATGAAAGATTTGTCAATAGTCTTGTATTAAACATTACACCTAGAGACTATCAGATTGATGCTTTTTTATATGCGATTAATCACGAAAGATGCTTGCTTCTCTCTCCAACGGCATCTGGCAAATCTTTCATAATATATTTACTTCTTAGATACTATCAACAGAAATCACCTACATTTAAAGCACTCATCATAGTGCCTACAACATCTTTAGTTGCTCAAATGAGAAGTGACTTCATAGAGTATTCTAAAAATGATAATTGGGATGCACTAGAAAATATACATGAAATATGGGCAGGTAAAGACAGAGTATCACCAAAACCTATTTACATTTCAACATGGCAATCATTATATAAAATGACATTAAATTACTATGCTGAATTTGATATGATACTTGGTGATGAGGCTCATATGTTCAAAGCAAAGTCTCTTTCACAGATTATGGAAAAGAGCATTAAGACAAAATATAAGTTTGGGACTACAGGAACATTGGATGGGACTCTTACACACAAATTAGTATTAGAAGGATTGTTCGGTAAGACTTATACTGTAACATCTACAAAAGAATTAATTGACAATAAAACATTATCTCCATTTCAAATCAAATGTTTAGTTTTACAATACAACGATGAAATAAGCAAAGAAATTAAGTCATATAACTATAAGCAAGAGATAAATTATATTATATTGAACGAAGCGAGAAATCGTTTCATTCGTAATCTTGCCGTTAGTCTGAAAAACAATACACTTGTGTTATTTCAGATGGTAGAAAAACACGGCAAAACTATCTATGAACAGATCCAAAAAAAGGTTGAAGATGGAAGAAAAGTCTTTTTCGTCTACGGAGGAACCGATACAAATGACAGAGAAGATATCAGAAGAATCGTTGAGTCAGAAAGAGATGCCATCATCGTTGCGAGTTACGGCACTTTTTCTACTGGTATCAATATCACTAATCTTCATAATGTCATTTTTGCTTCCCCTTCTAAATCCCGTGTGAGAAATCTACAGAGCATAGGAAGAGGACTGAGGAAAAACAAAGAAAAAGAAATGGCCACACTATACGACATAGCGGATGATTTTTCATATAAGAATTACAAGAATTATACACTTCAACATTTCATCGAAAGAGTTAAGATATACAACGAGGAACAGTTTGACTACAAGATAATTACTGTACCTATTAATATTGATTAACGGTCGACATACCTATTATACCAAGACTTTTGGTGTTTGTCAACTATTGACAATCATACTTCATTCTGATAGACTGTATGCTAAACTTTAAATAGGAGGATTAATGTCCAATTATATTAATAATGAAGATTTTCTCAATGCTATGATTGTGTATAAAGAGGAAATCAAACAAGCAGAAAACGAGGGCAAACAAACGCCTCCTGTACCTGATTATATTGGCGAGTGTTTTCTTCTCATTGCAGAAAGACTTTCATACAGACCTAATTTTATAAATTATGCATTTAAAGAAGACATGATTTCAGATGGTATAGAAAATTGTCTACAGTATGTTAATAATTTTAATCCTGAGAAATCAAAGAATCCGTTCGCATATTTTACACAAATTATATACTGGGCTTTTGTTCGTAGAATTCAAAAAGAAAAGAAAAATCTTTACATCAAATACAAAGAGATGGAGAGACTTCAATACCTTGAAGATCATATAGATACTAATAGTGGTGATAGTTCTGAATATCTTTCTTTAGTTGGTTCTGCTGACACAAGAAATATGATTTCTGAATTCATAGAAGATTTTGAAGAGAAGAGATTTAAGAAAAGAAAAAAGAAAGACGATAAAATATCCAATATAGCAACTGTCTACGATTATGAAAATAGCCTTAATAACTGATACTCATTGGGGTGCGAGAAATGATAGTGCAATATTTGCAAATTTTTTCTCCAAGTTTTATGACAATGTATTTTTTCCTTATCTTGATGAGCATAATATAAAAACATGTATTCATCTTGGGGATGTTGTTGATAGAAGAAAATATATTAATTTTAAGACTGCAAATGATTTGAGAGAAAATTTTGTAGAACGATATGGGAGATGAATGTTGACACACATATGATTGTCGGCAATCACGATATCTACTACAAGAATACAAATCAGGTCAATTCACTTACAGAACTTTTTAGTACCGCTGACCACATTCTTGAACCATGGATTTATGCTGAACCTAGAGAGTATGATTTTGATGGTACGAAGATTCTTATGATGCCATGGATCAACTCTGATAATTATCTTGAATGCATGGATGCTATAAAAGAAACAAGGGCAGAAATCATGATGGGTCATCTTGAGATAAATGGTTTTGAAATGCATAGAGGACATATATGTGATACTGGTTTTGATATCAATATGTTTTCTAAATTTGATACAGTATTTAGTGGTCATTTTCACCACAAATCAACTCAAGGAGGAATATCTTATCTAGGTAATCCTTACGAGATCACATGGTCTGATTATAATGATGAAAGAGGTTTTCATGTTTTTGATACAGAGACTAGAGAATTAACATTCATCAAAAATCCGTATAGGATGTTTTATAAGATCTACTATGATGATTCTAAAGAAACTTTCGAAAGTATTAAAGAGAAAGATTACACACCATATTCAGGTACAATTGTTAAAGTTATTGTTGCTCAAAAGAACAATCCATATTGGTTTGATACATTATTGGATGAATTGTACAAGGCGGATGTCGCAGACGTATCTGTGGTTGAGAATGTTGATCTTGAATTTGAGGATGATGATTCTGTAGTCGATGAAGCAGAAGATACATTAACAATACTGAGCAACTATATAGATACATTAAATATACAAAAAAATAAAAAAGAACTTGATAACCTTATTAGAACACTTTACAATGAAGCCTTGGACTATGAAATCACAGCCTGAAGAAACAAAATCTATTGAATTAGATTTATCTGATGATGTTTTGTTGAAACTTGCATTGCAAGCACACGAAAGAAATGTAACACTCAATACACATATTATTGATGTGATAAAAGATAAAATAAAAGATTCTGAATATCATTTTGAGAATGGAACACAACCTCAACTCCTTGCTGAAAATCAAACTTGATGAACTACAAATTCTTGAAGGAGAACTTCATGAATGTAAATCAGTAACAAAAGGTAAAATGCATATGCGAGATATCGTACATGCAAAACTATATTCTAAAACAACAGAAATTATTGATATATTGAAATCAAACTATGATAAACTTTCGTAAAGTTCGTTGGAAGAATTTTTTATCTACTGGTCAAAGTTTCACAGAAATAGATTTAAATAGAAGTCCAACAACTTTGATTGTAGGTGAAAATGGATCTGGTAAATCTACTATACTTGATGCATTAACATTTAGTTTGTTTGGTACTGCATTTAGAAACATCAATAAACCACAACTTGTCAATTCAATCAACGAATCTAATTGTCTTGTAGAAGTCGAATTCACCATTGGTAGAAAAAATTTTTTAGTACGTAGAGGTGCAAAACCTAATCGATTTGAAATAGAAGTTGATGGTGAGTTAATAAATCAAGATTCTAAATCAAGAGACTATCAAGAGCATCTTGAGAAAAATATCCTTAAATTAAATTATAAATCATTTACACAAATAGTAATTCTAGGTAGTTCTTCCTTTGTGCCTTTTATGCAATTGAGATCTAAAGATAGAAGAATTATTATTGAAGATCTTCTTGACATTCAAGTATTTTCTACAATGAATTTGTTATTGAAAAATAAAAATTCTGAATTAAAAAATACAATCAACCAAAATGAATTAGAATTAGATAAGACAGAAAATGCAGTAGAATTACAAGAAGATTATATCTCAAAGATGAAGCAGAATAATGAACAACTGATTTCTGCCAATCAAGAAAAAATAAACAAATCAAATGAAGATATTGCAACATACAATTTACAGATTGCAGATATTGAAACTCGTATTGAAGGATTGAATAAACTGGTCGAAAATTTCGACCAGCAACAAAACAAACATAGAAAATTAGAAAAATATGAAGATGAGATAAATAAAAATCTCAAAAAAGTAGAAAAAGAAATTGAGTTTTATAGAAAGAATACAGACTGTCCTACATGCAAACAGACGATTGACGAAGATCATAGAGAATGTGAAATAACAGAGAAGCAAAAAAAGAGAACAGAACTTGGTGATGCGGTATCAAAAATTGATGAAGAATTACAATCATCAATTAAATTAATTCAAGAGATGACCGAAACACAAAAATCGATTACAGATTTTCAAGGAGAGATTACAAAACATAATGCATCAATTTCTGCCATCAATCAATATATACAAAAGATAAATGAAGAGATTCAAACATTAAACGAAAATGGTGCTGATGTTGCTGATGCAGTAAAGAAACTCAAGAAATTAAAATCAGACCAAAAAAATCTCTTGACATTGAAGGAGCAACATAGTAATATACAATCATTGTATGACACCGCTGGAGTCTTGTTAAAAGATGGTGGTATCAAAGCAATAATTATTAAAAAATACTTGCCGATTATGAATAAACTAATCAACAAGTATTTGGCATCTATGGATTTTTATGTATCGTTTAATCTTGATGAAAATTTTAACGAGACAATCAAATCCAGATTTCGTGATGAATTCACCTACGCATCATTTAGTGAAGGTGAGAAAATGAGAATCGACTTGGCCTTGCTTTTCACATGGAGAGCAATCGCCAAGTTGAAAAATAGTATGAGTACAAACCTACTCATTCTTGACGAAGTATTTGATAGTTCACTTGATGAAGATGGTACAGGTGATTTTCTAAAAATACTTCATTCACTAGGCAATGAATCTAATGTGTTTGTAATAAGTCATAAAGGCGAAGTTTTATATGACAAGTTTAGAAGCATGATTAAATTCGAAAAGAATAAAAACTTTAGCAAGATTGCAAAATGATTTTAGATCTCGTACAAGGAACAGATAAAATTATTGAAACCAAATTAAATGATTTTGATTTTGAATCTAATAAGGTTTCATATTTTGATAAAGAAAATGTATTACAATCATTGAATGCTAAAGAGTTGGAAGAAACTCTTGTGGATAATATGCATGAGTATCAAGGATTGGGATTATCTGCCAATCAAATTGGTATAAATGCAAGAGCATTTGCAATGATGCATGAAGGTGAATCATTAGTTATGATTAATCCTAAAGTCATCGTTGTCACGGATCAGTTGTCAATGATGAAAGAAGGATGTTTAACTTGGTATGGTTTGTTTCCAAATATTGCAAGACCTGCAGGTGTTTCTATTTCTTGGTTTGATCGAGATGGAGAAGAATATAATGGATCATTTACAGAACTTTCTGCTAGAATCATATTACATGAATATGATCACTTGAATGGATATACATTTTTTGATCGTGCAAAACCTTATCATATGAATCAGGCAAGAAAGAAAAGAAAAATTTATATGAGAAAATTAAAGAAGAAGAAATGATGACCTGGACAAAAGTTCATTTAGAATCTATGAACATTTTACAACTAAGAGAATTAAAAACACACGTTGATGACATCCTCAAAAGAAAACTTAAACAATCCGAAGAACTTGCTAAACGAGATCATAACGAAGATTCTGGAAAAAGAGGTTCCTGATAATGAAGTAGCAGTTTTAATGTCAGGCGGTACAGATAGTCTTTCTATTGCAGTGGCCGCTGATGCTTTGGGTAAAAATTTAAATTGCTATACGTTTCGTATAGATGGTACAGACTCTCCAGATAGCATAGCATCTCAAAAAGCATGTGAACATTTCAATTGGAATCTAAAAATCATAGATGTCCCAGTTGACAATATTGAAGAAGATTTTCTTACACTTATGAGAAAATATGAGTGTAGGAAAAAAACGCATGTTGAATGTACATTTCCATTTCTTTATGTCTATCCACATATCAAAGAAAAATACATTTTGACAGGTTGGGCCGCAGATGGTTACTATGGTGTGAGCAAAAGAGCAAACATACATTTTAAACATACAAAGGAATTAATCGATCAATTTAGAAGAGGTTACTTTGGTAGATTAGACGAAGCCACTCAAACATTTATTATAGATAATCCAGTAGGTATAAGGCAACAAATGTTGCTTGCAGAATCAATCGGTTCTGTTATTGTAGCACCATACGTACATAAAGAAGTGTGGGATTGGATGACACAATACGACTGGAACTATTTTAACAAACCATTTCAAAAAGCACCTATCTTTGATGCCTTCCCAAGACTGCATGAAATAAAAAGAAGAGATCATTTAAATCTTCAACTTGCCGCAGACATTCCATCTTATTTTGAGAAATTACTTGACAATGACAGAATAAACATTCATAATAGAGGAAGAATGCTTGATCTCATGAGAGATTGGTATCCAACATCTACAATAGAGGGGTTATGAAATACGAGAAATATTATTTACAAGATGTCAAAGACGAATCATCGAAAAAACTTTTTAATGTAATCAGTTGTTTTGCTGGTGGTGGTGGCAGTTCAACTGGCTATCGATATGCTGGCGGTAACATTCTTTTAATCAATGAATTTGTTGCTGAAGCAATTTCTACATATCAAGCAAACTTTCCTGATACAAAAGTTTTAGTAGATGATATCAAAAAATATTCATCAGAAGATTTTTTAAAAATGGCTGAAATAGAATCTGGTGAATTGGATTTACTTGATGGTTCACCACCATGTTCAGCATTTTCACTTGCGGGTAAACGAGATAAAGGTTGGGCAGGTGCAATAGAAGATACGAGAGAATCTTACATAGATTTTGAAACTGGTGAAGTTGTAAGCAAAGGCGAATTGATTGAGAAAGAAGGTATTAAGAAATATTCTGAAGATAAAATACAAGAAGGTATTGAAGATCTATTCATAGAATTTATTCGTATTGCAAAAGGAATACAACCTAAAGTTATTGTTGCTGAGAACGTCAAAGGCATTACGTTTGGAAAAGCAAAAGAAAAACTTCAAGAATTTATTCTTGCATTTGAAGAAATAGGTTACAATGTTTCATATGAAGTTTTGAATGCCGCAGATTTTGGTACACCACAGTTAAGAGAAAGAACTATTTTTATTTGTGTAAGAAATGATGTGTGTGACAAAGTTGGTTTGAATTGGATGAACATCAATAGTATTTTTCCTGCAAAAACTGTACCAAGTCATGTAAGTATGCTTGAAGCATTTGAAGGCATTGAAAATGATCCTGAAGAAGTTCAAATGTTATTAGACTTTGTTGAAGGTTCTTATCAGAATAAATTTCTGAGTTTTCTGCCATTTAGTCCAGAGAAACCAACCAAACCATCTGACAAACAATTCAGAGAACAAAATCCAAAAGGATCATGTTTCAACATGATTCGACCCTCCCCAAAACTAGCATCTCCTACATTAACACAACAAGGTCAGAAAAAAGGTCTTTCTGGTGTTTTTCACTATGCAGAGAACAGAAAACCTACTATAATAGAGTTTAAAAGATTGATGGGTATGCCAGAAGATTTTATTTTAACTGGTGATTTCGATCAACAAGCAGAAAGACTTGGTAGAATGGTTGCACCTAAGATGATGAGAGAGATTGCTAAATCAATTTACACAAGTGTTTTAAAACCATATTCAGAGATTACAAATGGCTAAATTTACTTTTGCTTCAAGTGAGAAAGAAGGTTTCGATAGTCATATCCTACATTCAATACGAGGTTATGAAGACCTTTGGAATGATGTATTGAAATTTTCTAGATACTTTGTTGAAGATTACACAAATGTAGTTGACGTTGGTTGTTCTACGGGTAAACTAATCGATGCAATGTTTAAACAGAATGTAGACATAGCACCAGAATCAAATTACATTGGTGTTGAAATAGAAAAAGATTTTTATGATCAAATGGTAATTAATCCATTGACTAAAAATATTCAGATTGTAAAAGGTGATGTAAGAGGTTATGAATTCGAAAATTGTAATCTGGTTACTTCTATTTTTACATTGCAGTTTATGCCTCATCATGCGAGACAAAATGTTATCAATAGCATTTATGATGGTCTTAATATTGGTGGTGCATTTATATTTTCTGAGAAGACATATTCAGATGATCCTCAGATTCAAGACATGATGACATTTTGTTATTATGATTTCAAAAGTCAGTTTTATACTGAAAAATCAATTCTAGAAAAAGAAAGGACGTTACGTTACTTAATGAAACCTTGCAAACATCATGAATTAATTGAAATGTGTGAAGAAGCAGGTTTTGATTCTATTCAACCATTCTGGCAAAATTTTAATTTTGTCGGATTAATCGCAATCAAAAGATAACAGGTATATTATGATTAATGTTAAAAAACTTATAAATGAAAAATTAGTTAAGTACAATATGAAGTATGCGGCCAAAGACTGGAACGAGCATTGGTATTGTTTCGAAAAGAAACCGAGATGTGTAGATGACATGTGGGATGTCAAAGATGGTCACTTCATGAGATTGTTTCTTCCGCCCACCGAAGAGATTGATTGGAGAAAATCTTTGATGCAGGTTGAAGTACCAAAAAAAGTCTTGACATCTGAGGTGGCCTGAGGTACCATATAAATGTTGTTGGTAACTAATCTCAAACAAGAGGTCAAATGAACGAAGTTCAAACTACTAAATCACTTCTTGCAAAACTGCTTGCTAGTGAGAATCTTACAGTTGAACACGGTAATTTTTCTACCGCATCTTTTGATGTGAAAAACCGTGTTATTCATCTTCCTGTTTTCAAATACATGAGTGGTTCGATTTATGACTTGATGGTTCTTCATGAAGTCGGCCATGCCTTGTATACTCCTCTTGAGGGTTTGCATTCTGCTGACAGTATTGATGGTCCAGGGTTCAAATCATATCTCAATGTTGTTGAAGATGCAAGAATTGAAAAGAAGATCAAACGTAAGTTTCCTGGTGGTGCGAAGCCTATGACTGAGGGTTACCGACAACTGGTATCAGAAGATTTCTTTGGCACACGTGGTATTGATCTTAACAAATTGAATTTGATTGACAGAATCAATCTTCATTACAAGATGGGTGCTTCTGCTGGTATCTCATTTAATGAGACTGAACAAGTATTCATTGATGAGATGGATCATGCTGAAACTTTTGATGAAGTTTTTGATATTGCTAAAAGACTTTTTCAGTTTTCAAAAGAAAATGAAAGTCAAACTGATTTTCAAGATTTATCACATTTGAGTGCATATGGTGACGAATCAGATGATTCGGAACAAGAAGAACAAATGGCTGGTGATGAAGAAGCCAATTGGGATTGGCCATATGATGAAGAAAACAAATCAGACAAACCTGATAGCAATTCTGAAGAATCTGATGAAGAATCTGATGAATCAATGAAAGCAGGTCAGGGTAATGATGAGTCTGATGAAGAAAGTGATGATACTGAATTTCAGAATGGTTTAGAAGGCGGTCGATCTCAAGATGATGATTCTTTCGATCCTAGGTCAATTACAGATGATACATGGCAAGAAAGATCTAAAGATCTTGCACAAGATAGTGATGTTGAATATGTTTATGTTAATGTACCAAAAGCAAAACCTTCTCAAATTATTATTCCTCACAAAAAACTTTATAGTTATACTAAAGAATATCTTTCATCAGAAAGATATGGTGGTCATGGAGTTGAAAAAATTGATCGCATTACAAGAGAAATGCTTAAAGATTTCAAAACCAAGAATGTTAAAACAGTTGACTTTCTTGTTAAAGAATTTGAAATGAAGAAGCGGGCTGATGAATACAAGCGAACTGCCACTGCAAATACTGGTGTGCTTGATATGTCATCGATTTATTCTTACAAATACAATGATCAACTTTTCAAGAAAGTTGCTACAGTAACCTCTGGTAAGAATCATGGTTTGGTTTTGTTCATTGACTGGTCTGGTTCGATGAATGCAAACATGGCTGGTACAATTGATCAACTTCTCAATTTAGTTATGTTCTGCAAAAAAGTAAATATTCCTTTTGAGGTTTATGCTTTTTCTGATCGTAATCATGAACAAATGATGCCACGTGTACCAGGAATGAAAGATTATTCTGAAAATGAAAAAGATCTTTACCTTGGTCGTGATTTAAGTTTGTTGAATCTTTTTAGTAACACCATGTCAACGGCAGAGTATAATTATGCTATGCAAATGATGATGTTTCTAAAAGTAAGATACGACAATGAAATGTGGTGGAAAATGGGTTATATGAGAACACCAAAGTGGTTTGATCTTGGTGGTACACCTCTTGATGATTGTATCATTACTGCCCTTGAATTGGTGCCAGAAT
>Ga0213858_10000340_pt1 | contig 22489 bp, 33 predicted proteins | sample PICome_FD_160122 | JGI IMG/M metagenome (GOLD analysis project Ga0213858, IMG submission 160122) | Coastal seawater microbial communities near Pivers Island, North Carolina, United States - PICO245 | ecosystem: Environmental > Aquatic > Marine > Coastal | place: USA: North Carolina | collected... | reverse complement strand
CCTACACCAAGGGAGCGACGTGCCAAGGTACTGATACGTGCTGCATTGACAGGATATTCTTGATAATCAATTAATTCTTCAAGACCACGAACTGCTAAGTCACATAAATTATCTAGCTCATCAAAGTCTTTAATCTTTCCTACATTGATAGCAGAAAGGATACACAATGCAATCTCTCCGCCACCATCAATGTGCTCAAGTGGAGTGGTAGGAAGCGTAATCTCTTGACAGAGATTAGACATATTTACTTTGTCTTTGAATGATGAATGTTCGTTACAATGGTCAATATTCATGATATAAACACGACCAGTCTCTGCTCTCTCCTTCAGGAGATTGAGAAGAAGTTCTTGACCGCCAATAGTCTTCTTTGGAATGCTTCCATCAGATTCATAACCTTTATAGAGATCATCAAAAGCAGGAGTCCCAAAAGCATCGTACAAACCTGGGACATCGTGAGGACTGAATAGTGTGATGTCTTCATTGTTGATGAATCTTTCGTAGAAGATCTTACTGATTTGGATGCTGTAGTCAAGTTTTCTGACACGATTATCTTCCGTTCCTTTGTTGTTCTTTAATACAATAATATCTTCTATTTCTTGGTGCCAGATAGGAAAGTGAACTGTAGCAGAACCACCTCTGATGCCGTTTTGTGTGCAGCATCGGACAGTTGCTTCAAACTTTTTAAGGAAGGGGACAACGCCTGTGTGTTGTACCTCTCCGCCTCTGATTTTAGCGTTGATCCCACGGATTCTGCCAGCGTTAATGCCGATACCAGCCCTCTGTGCGACATACCTGCCAATAGCCATATCGCTGCTAAAGATACTATTGAGGGTGTCATCAGCATCAACGAGAACACAAGATGCAAATTGACGCAAGGGTGTTCTGACACCCGCCATGATTGGTGTTGGGATGTTGATCCTGTGTTTGCTGATTGCGTTGTAGTATCGTCGGACATAATCCAACCTCGTCTCCTTAGGATAATTCTGGAAGAGAGTCACAGCAATCATCATGTACATGTATTGAGGAGTCTCATACACTTCATTAGAACTGCGATCCTGAACCAAATACTTGTCCACTACCTGACGCAGACCAGCGTAGGTAAATAACATATCTCGTTCGTGGTCAATCCAAGAATTGATCTTGGTCCACTCTTCGTATGTATACTTATCTACAATTTCACTATCATATACTTGCTTGTCAACACAACTGTAACAATGATCAAGTACAGAAGGAAGACCCTGGACCCACTCAGATCCAAACACTTGCTTGTATACTCCATACAGCAAAAGACGGGCAGCAACGAACTGATAGTTAGGAGTCTCTAGACTGATCAGGTCACTAGCAGAACGCACTAGGATCTCTTGAATATCCTTTGTCTCAATACCATCAAAGAATTGAAGACCAGAGTTCATCTCTACCTGAGAGGCGCTTACACCGCCGCCCAACCCTTCGCAAGCTTCTTCTACTACCTTATGAATCTTATCCAGGTTAAGGGCGGTCTCAGACCCGTCTCGCTTGCGAACTTTAATTCCATGCCCGTTTGTCATACTTTTTTCCAATCGTTAAATTTTAGGGTTGCTTGTAATCCCTGGTAGATGTTTGATTCTACCAGAGTTTGCACATCATGTCCAGCAAGATGCATGTCATTGATGTCTTTTTGTTGTATATGTTTTGGCCAGATTACGATTTTATCTCCTCTGTCAATGACTTTGGAGATTCTGGCGACGATTTCTCGGTTACGTGGTTCGTTATCAAAAATCCAAATATGATCGCTCCAATTAAACGACCGAATATCAGCATCGGACCCAGCCATAGCAACCGAGTTCTTGATGAACGTTGAGTCAAAAGGTCCCTCTACAATGTAAATTGATTCGTCTGTGTTAATTCTATCCTGCCCAAAGATCTTAGGTTGTTCTTCCTCCAGCATGATCGTGATGTATCTTATTTTTGCCTTGGGGGCGAGCGATCTGCCTTGGTATCCGAACAGGTTACCGTCTTTATCTTTGAATGGGATGATAATGCGTGGTGAATCTTGTCTTAGGGTATCAAATGTCTTCTTCTGTTTGTTTGTCCACTCTTTAAATTTGGGACAATAATAAAAGTAATCAAGGTCTTTGATACCACGTTGCTCAAGATAGACCCGCGCTGGGTGAGAATTATTTAGCTCAGAAATCTTCTCAAGATCAACCTTCTTTGTGACAAATTTTGGTTCAGTAAAATTGAATTTAGGACTTGCTGTAGCAGTTCCCTTGCCAGTCCTACCTTCTTTGAATTTCTCCATGATATATTGATCATAGAGATGTGTGTCTTGATCTCTTAAAAAATTAGCAAGTGATCTACCTACTCCACAATTATGACATTTGTAGGTAAAATTGTTCTTGATCTTAAACAAATATCCCCTCGCCTTATTGCGTCTCTTTTGAGAGTCACCACAATAAGGACACCTGAAATTGTACAGGTCTGCCTTCTTGCGACTGAAAAGAGTCAGGCGAGGGGATATTAAATTGATATACTTAACGTCAAGATAGCTCAATAGAAGGCATTTCTACTTCTGGTATGTTAGCAGTAGATGACTCGGGTGTCAAGTTTCTCAGAAGTGCCTGTCCTGGTGCGGATACTAAAAAGGATATGACCGTTAGGGCACCAGCTATAGTCCACATCTTCTTCTCCATGAGACGCAAACGATCATCAACCAACCTGATGTCTCTCTCGCACCCTCTCTTAATAACCTCGGTTTCCCTTGTAAGGTCAGCAGAAATTCTATCTAATTTCTCAAATAAAACTCTATCAACTTGGTCTTGTTTATCTAGTTTTTCATTATGTACAGCGAGGAGTTGACCCATCTTCACGGAATTTTCTTGAAGAGTATCAACTACCTTTTCTAGTCTTTCCAAGATAGCTGTATTAATGTCGGACATTTTACTTAGACATTCCTTACTGCGAAATCCAATGCAGATTGATATGTAGAAGCGTCTTTGTTCAGCATGTATTGGAATTGCTGCTTGTGGGTGTCATCCAACTGCGCGTAGCAAGCAGCAATACGCTTGGCAGAGTAGTTATCTAAATTCTGTACGCTGCCATCAGAGAATTGTACCTTAGCAAAGGAACCTTCTCCCTGTGGGCTGAGTTCTGATGTTGCAACATCCAATGCAACTTGGATTACATCTTGGTTTTCAGTCATGATTTCAGTAGTCACTTCAGTTTCCTCTCTTTTGAGTTTCTTAGTTTGAGATGCAGCCTTCTTTTTAAAGTCAGATAGACGTGCCTTCATGAGCGTATCCATTTCTTTGGTTGTACGCATCATTTTTTCCTTCGCTTCCCCGCGCTTCTTCTGCAGATCTTTCTGGCGACCCAGTTTTTTGCCTTGCTGAATTTGCTTTTGAGCTCTTTCAGTGTCTGTAGATAGAGCTTCCTCAATATTGTGTTCGTTTTGTTCCTTCATTTTTCTACGTTGAATACGGGAGAAGAGATCTTTAGCGCCTTTAGAGCGACCATCCACCCTTTCATTATTTTTCTTATACTTACGATGCTGTCTAGGATTTACCATAACAAAAGCGGGTGGCAACTGGAGACCAGATCCATCGCCTGCTGAGTTAATCATTTCATTTAGATTAGGTTCAGTTCTTTCAGACATTCCTCGTCAACATCCTCGGTTAATTGGGGTGGTAATCTATTTAGAAACATCATAAACGCCTTAATTACAGACCAATATGTTGCTTCTGTTTTATAAAAAAGCAGCGGGGTTGCTGCGTCATCAAATACATTATACAATACAATCACATGATTTAGAATCAAATGAGTTTTGAGTTCACCCGTCGTCTCATTACGTTTCAACAGTCTTTTAATGTACTTAAATCTCTTTAAGTCTTCTTCAAAGTCTGAATAAGTAACGGACGACGGGTTGTTATAATTTTGAATAGCAAAAAATAACCAATTATCTGGTGTCAATTCATTAATGTTCATTCATTAGCTTCCGAATGTTAGAGTCGCTGCACCATTAGAGATGACTTCTTCAGTACCACCAGCAGAGGTGATCTTGACTCTATACTTATAACCATCTAGGGTAGCACCGCCAAGTCCACTGTATGCAAGAGTTGCAGTAGTGAAGTCAGCATATGTGATACCTGTGTCAGTATCAGCAGCGATGTTGACCCAACGCTTACCAGTTGCAGTCTGACGTTGCCAGACATATGCAAGTGCTCCAGGTGTTCCTGTAGTAGCGGTAGTGAGGGTAAATGTACCAGCGCCAGAGGAGGAAGTGCTGTTTGCAGGTTGTGCCGAAATGGTTACTGCAGATGCTGCATCCGATGCGATAGTATCGTCTGCCTGAGTCTCGTTAGCGTTAGTGTCACCACCAGCAACGAAAATTAGTTGCTCAGCTTTATGACGAGTAGCACCAGAATGATCAGTATAAGTAAAATACGACCACCAACCAGGACCAGTGATACCACGGGACTTAGTTTCGTTTAGTTGTGCCTCAGTCTCATCAACATAGACAACTGTTTTTGTTTGACTTGACGCCGCAATGCCCACACCAGCTTTGGTTTTGTTTGCATTGCTGTCAGTTCTTCCATAAAGGGACATTGACGTGTGCTCCGATAGTTACTATTATCTAAGATTTATTTATATCTCAGACTTCTTCGCGCTTCTGGATTGCTTGCTCAACAACCGCAAGAAGTTTGTCATCCATATCGGTCTTAGTCAAAGCAACTGCCTTTTTAAGAATAACAATACAGATTTTGATTAGTTGTTCGCCAAGTTCCTCATTCTCAGGAATCTTAGCAACAGCATCTGAAATAATTTTAGATGCAAGTGGGAGTAGAAAACCTAACATGATCTTACAACATAGTGCAAGACTATTTATTTCTCCCACTCGTCTAAGATATCTGTCAACTTAGACATGAACTGTTTAAAAGTCAGTAGAGTTCCAGAACGATAGTCGCGACGTGCTTTCTGGACGCCACCCTCAAATGATTCTTTCTTAACTTTCTTTTCTGGAAGACCTTTATGCTTTGTCTTAGCAAAATCTTTTACGTCGGACTTGGACATGGAGGCTGCAGCTTTGGAAACCTCAGGCGAGGTCTTTTCCATTTCCCCTTTCTGAGTCGCTCTAACCATCCCGAAGAATCTTTGTTGGGATTTGGACTTTGCTCTTTCTGTGATGGGGTCAAATCCTCGTCCTTTGACAACATCGGACCAGGGTGCGTATAAAGGACCTTCATAATTTTTCGCTTCATTAGTTGCGTTTGTGGTCATACCTTTCTGACCATCAGGAATATTAGGCATCACTTCAACATTACCAGATTTTTTGTTCTTTAGTTTAGATTTTACCTTCTTTTCCTTCTTTTCGCAACCACACTCTTCGCGGAATTGCTTAAAGGGTTTCATTTCTTTTTCTTCATTGCAAGGATCTTACCAACCTTCTTGCGACGTGCAATTAGGTACTTGTCAGACTCATCATGATCACCATCATTGTCAATGTCCTTATCTTCCTTACCAACTGGATCTAGTTTTTTCTTCTCAGATAGTTCTTCACCTTCGTGAGTTACTTCGTCACCTGCCTTGACACAGTTGTCAACTGTCTTACCACCCTTCTTCTTAGTACCAGCAAGTTTGTATCCTTTCCAACATGCCTTGCCGTCTAGACCTTTCTTCTTCTCTAGGATGTATGTTTCGCCATCAACTTCAAACTCTTCACGCTCTAGAACTTCTTCGTTAGCAGCGAGTTGTGCTTTAGCAGATGGTTTCTTTGTTTCTTTCTTTTTGATAGAAGTCTGCTCAATCTCAGCACCATTGGACTGTGGATCCATCCCGTCAAAAGGAGCTTCGGATAGATGCAAGTCAGGCATTGCTGTGTTTTGGAAGCAATCGCCACCCATCCACTTACCGTACTGCTCCATCAAACCAGACGAAAACTCATCCTGGTGCTTTACTTTATTAATTGGATCTGGTTTCTTCATCGTTCAAAAGGGAAGTTCTTCTCGTATTATTTATAGATCTAATATTCTTTATCCACTCACGTAACATATTTCCATCGTCTGTAATTACAATGGCATAGTTACCACCTACTCTATGGATGTGTCCTTTGTCTCCTGTACGTGAAGACATAACAGCATCACCTTCTTTGAAGAATTCTGTGTGCCTCTGTTGTTGGCGTAGTGCTTCTTCTCTTAGTTTCTTAAAATCCTTCATTTAAAATTCTTAGGTAGCGCGTCCTTAATCTCTTGCATGAGAGCGCGACAATCACGATCATTTAATGCTCTAGGAATACCCTTTCTGAATGTGTCAAAGTCGTTAGCAAATGCTGCACGTCTCATCTTAGTTCCAGAAATGGCAAAGGTATCACCATCAGCGTCTCTACTTCCAGAAGATTGAATATCAATCTTTCTGAATGAAAACTCAGTTCCATTGTATTTATGGAGGAACTGCATGGCAGAAACCCTGTCAGAACCTACCAAAAATACAACCTCATTATAACCTGCAAGCATAAGATCTTGCAAGATAGCTACGGGTTGTTTGGGACCAGAGAAGATCTTTCCTTTATGTTCAGGAAACATCTTATCCATGTAAAACTTCTTACGATCTGGTGGTAATGGATTGCTACCTTTCTTATCTACAGTCTGTGAAATATAAATGCGATAGTCATGTGTACCTGCTGCTTTCTTTACACCAGCAAAGTTCTCAGCATGTCCTGTCGTGGGAGGTTGGAACCTACCAAATGTAAAATAGCAAGTCTTACAATTTAACGCCATTGCTTCTGAAGAGTGAAGTTGTTATATGCAAACTCCAAGCGATTGACAAACTTAATCATGCTGCCATCTTTGTGTAGAACGTATCCCTCAGGAGTTGTAACCTTATATCCTTTCTCAGTTTGAACGTATGTTCTAAACTCTTCCAGGTGGTCCAGTTTATCTATAACCATTTGCTTGACTGCCTGTAGTTCCTTATACAATGCCAGCATTGCTTTGAACTTATAAACATTCTCTACAACATAATTCTGACTACCATACACAAGATTTCTTTTCTTAGTCAGGTTTGCAACTGTCTTAATCTTTGCAAGTTCTTTACTGGTTTTTTCCTCGTAGAAATTAAGCATGTCATACATTGCTTCGTCTACATTAGCGATAGTACGAGCGTTCTTAATCTCACTATTAAAGAACTGCTTTAGATATGATGCAATATGAAACTTAGCATCACCAGTTGTGCCAGTTTTTGCTACTAACTCATCAAGAAAATCGCCACATATGCTACACATACGTTCAATTTTTGAAATATATGTGTCAAACTTTCTCATCTCTGTTTTTGAGAACCCAACACGATGCATAGGTGTGTCATTCTGAACAACTAAAGCATCAGTAGATCCCTTTACATCAGCACCTGCTCGTGCTTGCATATCAGCAACTACATCACCAGTGTAATGGGTATGAAATACCACACCAATCTTCGCTCTACCTGCTGCTCTCCCAATTGGATGGTCAACGGGTATACCGTAAGTAATTGTATTGGGTCTGAAAGTGTAGAGTAGTTCTCCATTAATTGTTTCTCTTTTAATATCAGATGTGAAAAGAAGATCTCCCTGTACTACACCTGTAATACCAAGAGTAGAAAAATATCTCAGAGAGAACTTTAGTTTCTCTGCCAGATCTCCTTCATACCAACCATCAATTTGTTCTTCGCTGTAGCACAACTTAGGATTAGTCTTTGCGAATACAGATTTAGTGCCAACAAAAAACATCCCTGTCTGAGGATCTGTGCCGCAAATGACTGAAGGAGCACCATCCCATTTAGTTTGCATGAAACCACTGCTCTCCTGGTGACCCAACATCTTCTTGAGTTCTTTCAGGAATGACACCGCAGCTTTACAACCCTCAACTCCATAGTTGAGCATCTCATCTTCCAGGTGTTCTAGGTGCTTGAGTTGCTTAATGTTTGCCATTACTTCTTGTAGTAATCTCCATTGGTGTGGGTAGGATAAACTCCACCCTGCTTGTTCCTGATATTGAATTTAAACTCATATGATTGAGTTTCAAAGATCATGTCAATACGCTTGCCTTTGCCGCCTGCACCACCGTAGTTGATTTCTACCGAATTTCCAACCAGTGTAGCAGCTTTGTCCATGTAGGTCCGATCAATTTCATAAAAATTTAAATCAGATCCTGTGTAGTGACACATCCAATAACCATACCCAACGCCACTCTTGATCAAGTCTTGCAATGCTTTTTTGCCACCAGGAGACAATGTAGTTCTTTCAATATGATTCTCTACCGTGGTGCCAGTCCCCTTTCCATAATTAGCAAACACATCCAGGAACTTCTGTTCATCAATACCGAACATCTCAAGGTATTCTTTTCCATCATCAGGAATCTCATTTGCTTTTAGTTTTGCTTCAGGGAACAAAGCTAAATTTCCTTTTCCACTACTACGAATACCACAGTTAAAGAATGACAATGTGCTTCCAAATTTTACTGAGAGATATACAGGTTTGCCATCTATCTCTAGAGTAATGTCTGTCAATGTAGAACCAATATTATTTGTGGTCGCACCACCTGCAGAAATAATAATACTGCTTCCACTTTTTTTAAGAGGACGTTTCTGATTCTTACCACCCTCACCAATTGCTTTCGTGGGTGCTGAACCATATTTCTCAGTCAACGCACTAACAATTGTGTTTACATGCTCAGGATATTTTTTAGGTTTCTGTCCACTACAGTAGTCAATCAAAGCTTGGGTAAGATCATCCTCGTATTGATTACCCATATTAATTTTTTTACCACCTTTAATCTGACCACCAAACTCAGAAGTTTTTGCAAAGTCTTCTAAGTCAAGATAAAGATCTACACTTGTTACTCGTCTTGATACACCCTTGCCACCAGGAAAGTTGCAAGTAAATTCAATATTATTTTTACCACGAAGACCTTGCCTGCACACCAGATCAAATAACATCTTCGCAGAATTTTCTTTTCCAGAGTTTCCTTTTATATCACCAAAATCTTGGAAAGGTGAGGTTACATATTTTTTGGCAGCGTTCCTTGTAGTAACAGTAAACCCTGCCACCTCTACAATACCAATATCAGTTAAAAAACGGTTCTCTTTTCCATTACGACCCAGCGCCTTGTCAAAGAAGGTATCCATACGATCAAGATACCGTCCACCGTTTCGGAAAAAATCTCCTGCCTTCATATGAAAAAACCTCCCGTCTAACTATTTAGAGGGAGGTTGCAGTCATTCTTCAGTTGGAGCTTGAGATGGAACAATGGGATCACGAGACCTGTTCTTGAGTACAATAAAAGCATCCTTATTATACTTACGGGTGCCTTTGAGAGGTGCCCACTTAGTGCCTGCACCGTCAATAGCATAAACAGAGGTTCCACCAATCTCAATGTGGATGTCATCCATAGGTTGCCACCCTAAAGTCTGAATGGTTTGCCAGAGATCTTCTTCAGTAAATTTCATCGGTCGTTAGCAGCGCGGTTTTCAGAGAAGTAAGAGTCAAAGGTTCCTTTAGGATAACGCTTAGACAACTTACGGATATTGGTATCAAGAACTTCTTCCATACTGATACCAAGAGACTGTGTTGCTTGAGCAACATACCACATAACGTCACCCAACTCAATAATAAGATGCTCACGGTTATCTTCGTTCCAAGGTTTGCCTTGGAAAACCATCTTCTTAATGATCTCAAGGAATTCACCACCTTCAGCGTTAATCCCAACGCCAGCAGTAAGGAGACGCTCAATATTGGCACCCTCACGATCCAACTCGCCAATACGATCAGCGAAATCAACAAAGTTTGTTGAAGGTTCTGAAGTAACCTGAGAAACAAACTCTTCATACTTACTAAAATTAATCATACATTCCACTCAGCAAATTTAGATAAACGGTTTTGTGTTTCGGAAAATTGTTGGAAGTCCTCACCAGGATCTTCATCGTTGATGCCGATTGCAGAAGCATCATCAGCAACATCATACAACCTCATTTTGGATCTGTCAATTCCCACCATGAATTTTCGTGAGGTAACAAGGTCTGAGTATCGGTTCTTAAGTTGTTTGACCATGATGCGACCCTGTTGTTCCAAATCATCAGTAGAGATAAGAGCGAACATAAAATCAGCAGTGGCAGGAAGACCAAAAGACTCAGAAGTATCGGTAAGATCTGGATCACTATTGCCATAACCACTACGAGTGGTCTGAGTAGCACTAATAATAGGGACGTTGCATTCCACAGCAAGACCCCGAAGCTCCTCAGCAATCGCTTTAACATACGTGTAACTGTTGACAATAGCACCTTTGTACCTCATACTTGCACAGATATTAAGATAGTCCACGAAGATAAGATCTGGTTTGAAATCTTTCTTCAACTTGAGATCACTAAGCAGTGCCTTGAAATGACCAGCATGGGCAGATGCTGTTGGATATTCCTTGATGATAAGTTTGCCTCTAGTCTTTCTAGCAATCTCATTTACTTTGCTAGTAAAAAGAACTTCTGGCAATTCAACAATATCTTTGACGCCTACATTCAGAAGGTTTGCGTCAATTCGTTCAGCAATTTTTTCCTCTGCCATCTCACATGTAATATAGAGTACGTTGTACCCTTCTGTGAGTGCGGCACCAGCGCAATGGCACATGAATAGAGACTTGCCGACGCCCGTTCCAGCAAGAGCGACATTGAGAGTCTTGTTAGAGAGACCACCTTTGGTAATGAAGTTAAACTTCTCCAGATCAAATGGGACTTTTTCTTCTTTTCTGTGGTAAAACTCATATCTATCTGTTGCTTGTTCTATGTAATCGTGTCCGATGTGTTCATCAAACGAAACCGCCAGGGCTTCTTGGAGAATTGAGGGTATCGCATCTCGCGAAATCTTTGAATCGCCGCCGTCCGCAATCTTGATTGATTGCATGAGCGCAAGGTATATAGCTCGGTCTTTGCACCACTTTTCTGTGGCGTCAAGTAACCATTCGTAGTCAACCCACTCGTCGGATAGTCCTCGTACTGTCTGTAGCGAATCTTTAAACGATTCATCAGTAAGATCTGTACGATTTTGTAAGTTAATCGTAAGGACTTCTTTAGTAGGAACTTTGTCATACTTAGCAGCGAAGTCAGCAATCTCTTCGTAGATAATTTTTTCATGATAATTCTCATAGTATTCTGCTTTGAGAAATGGAACTACCTTACGATAATACTCCTCATTGTGAATGAGATTTCGTAAGATAGTTTCCTCAATACGTTCAATTGCCATAAGTGAATTCTTGCTTTGCAGCTTCTTCAAGTTTTTCCATCACTTCTTCTGTGAAATACTTCTCTGGATCAGAGAGAATAGACTTAGGGTAAACAGTAGATTCACCAACAACGATCCGATTCCCCCTCCTGGTGAAGACTCCGTATTTCTCACCCAACTCCAATAGTCCGTAATACTTGTCAAGTCCACGGTCGTCAAAAAATAGACGAGTCTCAATCTTACTGCCCTCCTTGGTTAGACGTGATTTTTTCGCTTCACACTTAATGATGTTGCCCACCAGTTCAGTGCCATCTTTCTCCTTCTTCTTACCAAGATAGATGATAGTAGATGCAGCATACTTAAGACCTGTACCACCTCCCATCTCCTTTGCAGGGACATAGGAACCAATCACATCATATGTATGGTTAGTAACGATCATAGGCACTTGTGCTTGACCCAGTTTGAGCGTAAGCACACGAAAGGCACCTTTGATAAGTTGTGATTTAGTCATGTCACGAACTTGTTTGTCGTTAGAAATGTCTTCCATCTCCTTAGAGGTGGAAAGCATACCCAAAGAGTCTAGCACGAACATCATAGGTTGACGTTCTTCTTTAGGTTCCTTCATGTACTTGTCAACGATGCGACAAGCTTGTGTCCTAAACTCCTCAATCGTAGCAACAGGAAACAGAACCATACGTGAACTGTCAATACCACGCGACTCAATCATGTCACGGGAAATGGCGGATTCAGTCTCAAAGTAAATGACGCCACCTGTAGGATTAGCAGCAAGGAAATTACGAACGACGCTGAGAGCAAAAAAAGTCTTACCAGTGCTTGATTCTCCTGCCAAGGCTGTAACTTTGTTGGAAGGAAGACCTCCAAACAACGAACCACTAACCAAGGCGTTAAAGATATAACTGCCAGTATCAACGTAATTAGTAATGTCGCCAGCAGCAACTCCTTCACTAACCAAACCAGCAAATTCATTTCCACTGTCTTTAATTACGGTATCTAAGAATCCCATAGTGTTGCTTCATCCTCATAAAATTGTACATAATTATACTGGTCTCGCATGAGTTTTGCAAATGCAAGAGCAGTGTTGTAGTCTTCAAAGCACTTAATGTCCTCTGGACCAACCTGACCCACAACATGATTAGTCCATGTGACTACAAAGATTTTCTTGCTCATGAAAAGAAACTAGAAATGGTAATGGTTTTTTCGTGGGTCCAACCAATACATTGTAACACATTTTTGAGAGGTTCCAAGAAGGACTTCTCAAATTGTGTTTGATAGTCCACATACTTCTCAATGCCAAACTCCTTCGGCAACTCACCAAAGAAACTGATCACATTCTCATGCAACGGGTTTGGTGTTTTGAGGTACATGAATTTGATCTTCTCACCTTCCTGGATGAGAGGATGTTTGTTTTCTACCTTGTATTTTTTCACATAATGATTATACAAGAGAGCACCCCTTACTGCAATGGGTGTTCCTTTCTGGTAAATTTCAGTTGGGTGACGATACTTTGCCAGGTTGTTACATCCTCTGGGAAAAGCGACTTCTTCGTAAGGTCTTTCTCTCGTCTCTGTTCGCACATCATTGATGAAAGTGATAAGTTCATCATTTGTTTTGCCGATAATAATCTTAAACGCTGCATACAACTTGTCTCTAAAATACGCAGGAGTAGAGCTCCTTGCCGTTTCAAGACCCATGATTTTCATCTTGGGTTCTTTGTATCTAACACCCTCACTGTCCCAAACATTAAGAATGTAACGTTTTTTAGCAGTCCAGATACCACGATCAGCGATGTTCTCTCGCTTCATGCTCATCTTCTGGTCATATGCCGAAACGTAATCCGCAAGTTCTTGATATGAACGTTCAATAAAAGGTTCCAGTTTCTCTTGGCAGATCTTGTCAAGTAACGCCACAACTGCTGCTTTGTCGCTAGACTTAGAACTAAGAAATTTATTAACAAGAGGTCCAAGGTTAAGATAGATACTGTCAGTGTCGGATGCAATGACATAATCCTCCTTTTCAGTGGAGAGCAATTTATTTAGGTATTCGTTCATACGGTTTTCAATCCAACGGATCGAAACCTGACCAGACAATGTGATTGCTTCAGCATTAGCAAGACGATAATATCGGAAGTGTTCGTTACCGATAGCACCATAAGCAGAGTTCAAAGAGATCTTCTTTGCCATCTGAATATTATTACAGCGGGCGATCTCTTTCATGAGTTCAACAGTAGGAGTTTTCTCATACTGTTGCTTTGCCTTGATCATCTTCTTCTTGAAGATGACACGAGAGTCATACATCTTCTTCATCATCTGAGGAAGAAACCCATGCTTATCCTTACGATACTGTGCGCCATTGGCACACACAGCAAACTCACCATCAATCTCTACTTGCTTCTCAAGTATTTTATCAACGGTGACTGATGAATGTCTGGTATCCTGGAGCGTCTCTGGTGAGATATTGTACTGCATAATAAGGTGAGGATACAGACTGTTAAGGTCAAAACTGACCACCCAATCATAGAATCCTGGGATCGGTTCCTTGACATAAGCACCTGCATACTTCTCAGTTTTAGTAGCACTCTCCTTCTTAGGAGGGATTGCAATCTTACGTTTCAGTAGTTCGCAATAAATGTAGTTATCCCACATACGAACCTGACTAAACACATCTTCATAATTCACCTTAGCATCGTATGCCATGGTGTATGCCAGATCAATCAGTTTCATCTTGTCATCCAGTTTGTCCACCAGGCGAACGTCGTGGATGTTGTACTCAATGAACTTCTGCCAGTCGTTTTCGTAGAACTCCTTGAACGTATCAAACTCAGAGTGATCTAGTTTTTTCTCACCCAGTTCAACGGAACAGATGTGATCCAAACGGTAAGACTCTTGGTTAGTATAAGTAAACTTCTTATACAATTCAAGGTAGTCAAGACAAGAAATACCAAGGGTATCAATAGCTTGTTGTTTACGACCTTTGATATAGATCTCACGTTGTGATACAAGTTTCCATGGCGACAACAGTTTTACAAACTTCTCACCAAGAATACGATCAATACGATTGTGGATGTACGGCATATCAAACAACTGCACGTTCCACCCAGTAATTACGTCAGGGTAATTTTCCTGCCAGTATTCAAGGAATGCACCCAACATGCTTTCTTCTGATCGGAAATGCATGTAGTCCACCATGGGATCTTTGTTATTGAATGCTCTCGCTCCGAACACAGTAATCCTACCAGTGAAACTATCCTTGATTGAGATGGCAAGGATTTCCTGATCGGCAGACTCAATATCAGGAAAACCGTTTTCTGCTGCGGTCTCAATGTCAATTGTGAATACACGGATCTTACTGGAATCAAACTTGAGTTCTTCCTCGGGGTGTTGTTCAGCAATGTATTGGTATAAGAATCTAGAGTTGCCATAGATTTCAAACTCAGGAACTTCCTTGTATTGTTTTACAAATTCACGAGCTTCTCTGATAGAACCAAACTGATGTGGTTCCACACAGTTGCCCTCTAGTGTACGCCATTCTGAATAATTCTTTGTAGGCAAATACAGCGTAGGGTTGAAAGGAACCCTGACGCTGAAACGATTGCCATTCTCATAACCACGTACAAGCAGACGATTGCCTGCTTGCTCAACACTAGTGTAAAACTTCATTCAAGACATTCAATATAACGAGCAAGCAGTTGCTTGCTGGGGTTAGTCACAACAGTCAAGTCCGAAGACCTGACATTAAACTCACGCTCGGCAGCATGTGGTGCCCATGGTTCAATCTGACCTTCACAGTCTACCACATAGGGTTCTACCATCCACACATCAGGGTCACCTGGCAAAGTGTCACCCTCAACTGGTTCTACCTGAGCAATAATCCATTCATTCGCTAGCTTCAGCAGATTCGCTTTCAGTTCCACTTGGTGCCTCCTGAGGGAAGAAAATTTGTTCATCGGTCAAACCAACTTCGCGAAGTCTATTTGCAAAGTTTTCTACAATACCATTATCTGGATAAACAACACTAATGATATGTTCTCCACCAAGACGATGTTCTTCTACTGGAGAGAAAGGACACCAACGGGTGTAAGAAATTGGAATAGTACCATCTTCATTTTCAGTTCCTAGTGTCAAAGTATAAGGATAAAGCATACGATATCCAATTACTTTTTCTTCATCTCCACGAACTTCGCCAAACATACAAAGAACGTTCTCACCAGTTGTAAGATTTACAACACGAATATTATGATTCGTCTTCAATTGTTCCGTCATTTTCTAGTTCCTTTTTCTCAATGAGTTTTTGTTTCCAGGCTTGTTCCAGTCCTGGTTCTGGATTGCTGATAGTCATCACACTATCATATGGAATTTTAAATTGCCAGTCAGTAGAATATGGATTCCACTTACTGAAACGAACTTGATATTCCATACCATGTGATTCAGTTAAGTATTGAGGAGTAGCTCCATCAAGACTCAGAATGTAAGGATCTTCCATTAGGAGACAGATACCCTTTTTGTTATCTCCCTCTTCATCAAAAATCTCTTTCAGCTCAGTAATGATGCGATCTCCCGTCTTTAGAGTAACGATAGATACTGCCATAGTTTTAAGAGTTTAATTAAAGTATACCACCAAAAAAGAAGGGAGTCAACCTGGATTTTGCCAGGTGCTCCCTATGCGGCGACGATATAATATATTTAGAAGTGCTTCTTACGCTTCTGTTTTTCTGGCAATTCTTTCTTCAATGTAATTGTCAGTAGACCGTCTTCAAAGTCTACACTCTCAACCTCTACATCATCTGCCATTTGCCAGTTGCGTGAGAATGTTCTATATGAAATTCCTTTGTGTGCGTATTGTCTTTCTTTATCTGCTGGTGCTTTGCGAGCAGAGACTGTTAAGACATTCCGTTCTGTCTCCACTTCAATATCTCCTCTTGAAAATCCCGCAAGAGCGAGTTCCAATATGGTTCTACCATCAGATCCATTAACGACATTGTGTGGAGGATAGTTATCTCTTGATCCTGCAAGAGCTTCAAGTCTGCTGAATGTTTCATCAAATCCCAATGTGAATGGAGTATATGTTTCCCAGTTAAATGTTACCATTGTCCTTTAAAAGCGACGTTTACATGTGACCCATAAGGCATCACATTCTTATTTAACGTTTAACACTAAACCTTTAATAGGGGAGAACCGTATTAAAACTTACGGTTTATTCACCTTCTTGTTTCTTTCGCCCGATATTGTATTTGCTCTCAAGCGTCCATTCACCTTTTTCTTTGAAAGAAAGAACTTTGATCTGATTAAGAGGAGCAAGATCTGCAATCTTCTCTTGACTCAATGCACAAATACTAACAAGACCCCAGTCAACTAACAGTTGAACAATACGGTTGCGACGTTGTACATCATTCTGCGAGAGATTTGTTTTCTTACCATCTAGGGCAAACAACTCTTTGAAGTGTACAATATAATACTTGCCCTGCTTATGCAGGATGTGACAAGACTGGTAGATCTTTCTTTCTTTACGTGATGCAACACCAATCCTAGTCAGTGTTTCTCTCACCTTGAGGAAATCATCTGGTTCATTCAGGACGACTTCAACCATGTCAGTCTGTCGCCACTGGATCTCAATTTCACCGCTCATGTTTACCACCTTTACTCAATACTTTCTTAATATTATCTAGTTGATCCTTGGTGAGAATCCTGAGTGCTTGTAGAGCTTTATCGTCATTATAACCATAATACTCTTTGACCAACTCAAGGCAATCAATAGAATCTTTTCGTGCCCAAGGAGAGAAACGTTTCCTTGGTTTCACACTATTTAGCAAAAAGTCATACTGTAACTTCTTTGGTAGATTTGGATATTTGTTCATCTCATTGACAAACAAGATAGTATCAGTGAAAGAAGAGAGGCACCTATTAACAATGTAAGGAGGATACCCTCGCTCAGCATCAGGATCACCATCTAGGATATTCTTTTTAGATTGATTGATGCTGTACAGGTAGTCTTTGAGTTGGTACGTCATTCCAGTGTCTGATTACTCCAGATATAATAAAAGTGTTAGTGACCAAGTAACTAACAAAAATAAGGGTGCGTATGCAAGCAATAGTATCTGCTTCTCGGTCATTTCGTCCATACTTTTCTCCTAGTGCTTTACACCAGAGTCTCCATACTTTAGAACTTCGCATTTACCCCAATGATGGTTGCTCCAGGATTACGAGCTAGAGCAACTTTACGAGCATCTTGATAGTCAACAGCAATCACTTCCTCAGTGAATACCGTGCCTGCCTTGTACAATTTTACTTCACACTTCATAATTAAAAAGGACTAGTTCCTTGCGAGACGCTTGATCTGTATTATAACTCCCCACACTCCTCATTGTGTAGGTGTGTGCAAATTCTGCTGCTGTCCACCCTTCAAACCTTTCACGAATGAGTTGAGACGAATTATAAGATATAAGTTGAGGACCAACAAACCGATCACACTTGATAGCAAAATGGTCGTGGTTGAACCCGCTATGCATATTCCCCCGCTTTCCATATAGATTACTTCCAATTTCATATGGGGGATCAAGGTATGTGAAGACTGACTTCTCATCGCTAAGGAGTTGTTCATAAGAAAGGTTAGTAATTTTCCAGTTGCCAATCAGTTTTTGATATTCACGAAGTCGTTCAATACCTGCTAGCGAGAAGTTTGAATCACTTGCTTGCTTGGAGAAGGAGCTAGACTCCGTGAGTCCTGAGAAAGAACACTTGTTAACAACATAGAAAGAAACAGCACGCCAGATATTTTCAGAATATGGCGGGAACTTTTCTGTTGTCTGAGATCCTGAAAGATATTCCTTAGCATCCAAGAAAAGTTTCTTTGCGGAAGTATGATCAGGGTGCCTTTGTTTAAGTTGGATGAGTATGTCCGTAATTTCATTGCCGTGATCCTGCAGTTCTCTCCAGAAATTGTAGAGAGGTTCATATAAATCATTAACCCAGATATCCAAACGAGGATATCGTTTAGTAATTTCAAGTGCTACAGAACCACCGCCAAGAAAAGGTTCCCTGAATTCCTTGTAACCTTTAAGGTCAGGAATATACTGGAACAGTTTACTCAGAGCACGACTCTTACCGCCTGGATAGCGGAGTGGTGTTTTCAGGGATTTCATAGTCTGGGGCATGGTATTTAAGGTATTCCCAAAAAGTTAACTTCATTTCCTTGTGCGTCATACCACAATGGGCAGCAGCAGTAGGTAGATTCATTGTAGCACGAAACAATGCTTCATTTGCTTCCTCTACGTTTTCTGGTGTTGTTTTGACTCTGGATGTATGCCCATTGTCGTTTAGGTTCGTCTTTAAGACGCTCATGCATTTCCTCCATGCGTAGAATTCTAGGATCCTTTTCTAGAAATTTTAGTAGACTCATTTATTTACTACTCTAACTTCAATAGGATTTTTAAGGATGTCAGCAAGTCTAGTATAAGCGACTGCCGTATATACCTGTGGAACAATGAACGCAACCATAGCTACGATCCAGAACAGGTAATAATAGTTTTCTTTGTTTTGTGTTCGTTTCATTTGAATTCACAACCTATAGTTTTAGATCTATCAACAAAAGGAACTTCTCCTTCTCTTGGTTTTGGTATCCAATCATTATATCGGTTACATAGATTACACATGTATTTTCCCCAATGGGTAAGATGTGGTGTTTTTACAATGCGTAAACTTTGGCATCCACAGTGTTTACATCCACCACCCCAGTTCCAATCAATAGTGTTTGCTTGATCTGAGAGAAGTTCTTTGAACTGCTCTTCATCAGAATCAAACCAAGATTGAGTTCTTCCGTCTTCCCATTCTCGTTGTTGCTGTTCTCTTTCCAGTTTTCGTTTTGCTTGGTAATCTTTAACAGTAAGACCACCTCTTTCCCACTTATGATATTCCCTCATAAATCTACGCACTGCTTTTTGCGTAGATGGGTCTAGTTGATCTATACTTTTACAGTTTTTAACTGCTTCCTTCAACCAATCTGGAGCTACTGGTTTTTTCATTTGAATTCACAACTCATCATGAATTCAGTTAGACATGCCAAAAGATTGATCTCTTGATCAGGAACAATAGGAATACTGTTCATGTATTTGGCAATGATAAGAACTGCCTCAGGAATAGAAGAAGGTTTCAGAACATTATACAGACTATCATAGATCTTACGCATTACCATGGTAGGATCGTTGTCCATGTGCTGCACAACCCAGTTCTTCACTGTAGTAAAATCTTTCTTCTTCAGAGATGCTAGAAGACTGTCAAGATTAACATCAGCGACATCCACGAGAATAGCAGAAGTAATACTTCCAGTAGCGGCGTACCTTTGGCACTCATTAATAAGGCGACGCCAATCGGGATAATAACGTTTAGTAAGTTTAGCGAGAACTTTATCTTCATACTTAATCTGCTCATGATCCAGAATAGTTTTCAGACGAGTGAAAAACTGACCCTGTAGACCAGTCGCCTGCTCAGGTTTGATCCTGAAATCAACGACTGTACAGCGTGAGTGCAACGGTTCAATGATCTTGTTAATGAAGTTGCAGGTAAAAATGAAACGGCAGTTTCCATGGAACTCCTCTACAGCGGTCCTGAGAGACAGCTGCACGTCGTTAGTGGTGTTGTCTGCCTCATCAATGATAACGACCTTGTGGGACGCTCCAGAGGTCAGAGAGATGGTTGTGGCAAACTGCCTCACACGGTTCCTCACAGTGTCTAGGAAGCGTCCTTCGTCCGATCCGTTGATCACGATGTAAGAGGCACCAATCTCCTCACACAACGCCTTAGCGATGGTAGTCTTGCCGACTCCTGCAGTACCACTCAGTAGCAGGTTAGGGAGCTCTCCCTGATTGACAAAACCCTGAAACACCTCTTTGATGGTATCAGGGAGAATACGATCTTCAACAATGTTTGGGCGGTATTTCTCCACCCACAGAAATTCTTTGCTCATTCAAGTGGTCGGGTAAATGATTTAGAAATAATGTCCGTGGCATTGAACATCATTTGCATATACTCTACACCCTTTTTGGGTTTAGTATGCTCACCGCATGTGAAAATATCACACACCGCCATGCCTTTCTCTGGCCAAGTATGAATGCTGATATGAGATTCAGCAAGCATAGCAACACAAGTTACACCCTGAGGATCAAACTTGTGAGAATGAAGTGCAAGCAAAGTAGACTTGCACTTTCTAGATGATGTATAAACAATATCCCTAACGAACTCTTCATCATTTAGAAGGTCTTTCGTACAACCCTTTAAGGTAAAAAGGATATGTTTCATCAGGGCTCCAATGCAATGTAGTAAGTAAGATCTACATTGGCATTTGTCCACTCTGAGATAAGGTGCTTGGAGACCTTGACAGAATAGTCACCAGGGAGAACACGAATGTTTTCAATCTTGAGATCAAGAGAATAGGTGCCAGTAGAACAACCTGCCACCGTGAGATCGTAAGTATTACTGGTATCATTTTCTTTATCGCGAAGGATAAGTTTGATAGTATCTAGTCCTTCTTCGGACTGGAAGGTGAGGTCGGGAAGACCGTACACAGCAGATGCTTTCTGCAAAGCAATCAGATCTTCACCAGAAAGAGTGAATTGAAGATCAGCACCAGGGAAGTTTACATTCTTTTCTGGAGCACTCTTGAGCGTAATCTCAGGATCCGAGAAATAGTATTTTGCAGAAGTGCGCCCCCCACGAATGCTAACGTAATCGTTAGAGGTGAACTCAAGCTGAGGGTCGTTAAAAAGAGAGATACCGCTAAGAAACTGACTGAGATCATAAATTGCGAAGTCAGAAGGAAATACTTCTTCGCCAGTAAACTTTGCGAGAATGTTCTCTGCATTGCTAATAGTTCGTACTGTGCTTCCCTTTCGGAATACGATGGACGAGTTGATTGTGGAAAAGTTCTTGAGGACATCTAGAGTTTTTTTAGATAGGATAACTTTGCTCATTGATTGTAGGGTTCAGTAACAGCGGTCTTGTCAGAGAAGTGAAGAAGAAGCAGAGCATAGTGCAGGATCTTGATAATGTCCCGACGAGCAGTGCCCTTCTTATCATAGCGTGAAGCATACTTTAGGATATTGCTACGGCAGAATGCCTCAGCGTCTCCACATGCTTCAATCAAGTCTAACGTTTGAATGCTGTCGTTTCCAGCAGAGTAGTGTTGTCCATAAGTTCCAGTGATGTAATCACGTAGCTCTGCAAGCAAAGCATCTTCATTATATTTGTTTGCCATTCAGCGGTTCCAAATTAGGCGTAGATTATCATGGTAGCATTCTTCGACGTTGCCGTCAAGGTCTTTGACAAACAACTTTAGACCCTCGCCACCTAGGATCTTGACCGTCTTGTGATCTACACCATTATCGATAATGGCAAGATGGTTGACATAACCATGGAACTTATCAGTCCTGGGTTGTGGCATTTTCTTCCTCCTCGGTTTGAACATCAGCATCAATTTTATCATACAATTCGACGAACGACTGCTTAGTCTCATCGTCAAAACGATTAACACAAACTTTGATTGCCTTCATGCGATCACCCCAGATAGCATATGCTCGAATGATGTGAACCAGACGACGGGTGCTGATCACCTCATCAATACCACCGTCCTTGAAAGTGCGACGGATGATATCTGCCCAGTTAGCAAGGTTGGTGCAGAACTCTTCATCGTGCTTGCCAACAGCAGCAGCAACACGCAGCAGAATCTTAGTTTCAACAGCGGGAGTAGGATACTCCTGCTCAAAAGTCAGTGCAAAACGCTCAAGGAATGCTTCGTTCAAAACGTTGGTGCCGATGAAACGACCATCATCGCTGCCTTTACCCTTGGTGTTGGCAGTAGCGATGACGTTGAAACCAGCAGCAGGTTGCACATAACGACCAGTCTTCTTCAGGAAAACACCCTTGCCTTCCAGAACAGATTGCAGACACAGGATCTTGTTAGATGCCAGATCAACCTCGTCTAGAAGCAGCACAGCTCCCCGCTCCAGAGCTTCGATGACAGGACCATTATGCCAAACAGTTTCGCCGTTAACAAGACGGAAACCACCAATAAGATCATCCTCGTCGGTTTCAATAGTAATGTTAACGCGAATCAACTCCCTATTTAGAGCAGCACATGCTTGCTCAACAGAGAAAGTCTTACCATTTCCTGACATGCCAGTAATAAAAGTCGGGTAGAAGATACCAGACTGAATAATTTTTTTCACATCAGAGAAATTACCAAACGGAACATAGTTCTCATCTTTAC